>P_2C_Liq_2_UnCtyDRAFT_1000372_pt1 | contig 12379 bp, 7 predicted proteins | sample Pon2CUnioCityCA_FD_10236 | JGI IMG/M metagenome (IMG submission 10236) | reverse complement strand
GGGTTCAGGAGTGGGTGCATCGATTTCCACATCGAGGATGTACTCTCCTTCGGGTAAGCCGCTGACGGTTTGCAGTTGAATGGTGTATTGACCCCGACGGGGGATTGTGCCGTCCCAGCCTGAGACTCGCTGCGATCGCCCCGGTAGAGGATTACCCATTGGATCGAAGACGGTCATGAGGACGCCTTCGCTTTCGAGAAAGGTTGCCAGTTCCGTACCTGCATTGAGACGCAGACGGTAGTTATAGGTTTCGTTGTCTTGGAGGCTCCCTTCAACCCGCAAACGATTTCCTGGTGAGAGGTTGAGGGTGCGATCGGTGACGGCGGGAGTGGGTTCAGGAGTCGGTTCAGGAGTCGGTTCAGGAGTGAGTTCAGGCGTAGTTAGGGGCTGCTCGGCGACGGGGCGATCATTGGATTGGCTAAAGCTGGTGATTAACGTCCAAACGCTCCAACCGCCTAATAGGGCTAATACCATGGCGGTGAAAATGACAAAGATGGGATTATCCCAGATGGACTTTGGCGGTGGGCCAATTGAGGCTTGGCGGGTTGAGGGGGGTTGAGGGGAGACTTGGGTGGCGCGATCGCCTCGGGGATTCGGGGGGACGGTGTCGGGCGATCGGCTCACCATGACGGTGGGCAGGCTTGAGGGAGGATTGGAACGGCGATTGGGGTTTTCAGCCTCTGGGGAGGCTTGGGTGTCAGGAACGTCAGAAGCCGTCGCGGTTGCGGTTGAGAGGGCGGCTTGCACCTCTTGGGCGCTGAGATAGCGTTCTTTGGTGCGATCGTTCAGCATTTTGTTGAGAACGGCCGCCAGTTGGGGACTGACGGAACAGGCCGGTTGCCAAGTCCAGTGAGATTCCTCGTCGTTGTAGAGGTTGGCGGGTTTTTCCCCGGTGAGGAGAACAATGGCTGTCACGCCTAAGGCGTAAAGGTCACTGTGGGGATAGGCTCGCCCATGATGCAGCTGTTCAGGAGGGGCATAGCCGGGTTTGCCGACGAGGGTAGCATTGGTGGGGGGTTGGGCTTGGCTGTTGTCGGGCAATTCATTGGAGGATGACCCTTGGGTGTATCCCGCCTGTAGTTGGTTGGCGATATCTTTCACAACGCCAAAATCGATGGGAACGGGGCGGCGATCGCTCTGACGCTGAATGATATTTTCAGGGGACAAGTCTCGATGGATAATGCCTTGATTGTGGATATAGTCCAAAACCGGCAGAAGATCTTGCAGAAACTGAGTCACCTCGGCTTCACTCAACGGACCGCGCGATCGCAGCAAGCTCTCGTAAGTGTCTCCGGGAACGTAATCCCGCACAATGAACAGCCGCTGGTTTTCTTCAAAAATGGCTTGAAATTGAGGGATTTGGGGATGTTGCAGGTGATAGAGAACTTCGGCTTCTCGCTCGAAGAGTTCTTTGGCTTTATCGAGCAGGGTCGTGTCGAGTTGGGTTGGGGCAAACTCTTTGACGGCACAGGGGGCGTTAAATCGGCCTCGATCTTCTGCCAAGTAGGTGCGGCCAAACCCACCCTGTCCAAGCAGCCGAACGAGGTGATAGCGCTGTTGTAGCAGGGTGTCAGCAGGCAGCGGGGGTTGCATGGTGGCAGGTGTTAGGCGACGACGTGGAGTTGTTCGAGTTGTTCGATGGTGACATCGGCTTGGCTGAGATGACGATGGTCTTGAGAATGCCAACAAATGCCAATGGTTCCCGCAGCTCCGGCTCGTTGGGCCATGTCGATGTCTAGGGGGGAGTCTCCTACCATAATAGCCTTCTGAGGGGATACGCCGAGGGCAGCGCAGGCTTGTTGAAAGAGGGCGGGATCGGGTTTACTCGGGCCGTCGTCAACTCCCATTTTGACGCCGATGAGGTGCTCGATTTGGCAACTCTGGACAAATTGGGTCACCCGTTCGCTGGTGTCAGCCGAGAGAATCCCGAGTTGGAAACCGGCGTCGGCGAGGTCGTGGAGGACTTCTAATGAGCCAACAAATAGGGGGGAGGTGTCGTCGTCTTTGAGGAGGCGATCGCTGTCATCGAAGGCTTCTCGGGCAATCTGGAGGGATTCGGCCCAATTCCGGCCGGTTTCAGCGACATAGGCGGCGGCGGCAATTAGGTTCTCGTGGCGGCTACCGACGGCGAGGAGATAGGTGGGATCGAGGCGATCGCCTTCGATGCCAAAGGCCATCATCAGGGACTCTCCAACGCCGGGAATTTGGGCATCGAGTCGGCGGATGCGGGCTAGTCCTAATCGGCGTAAAAAGTCTTGGGTATCCAATAATGTGCCATCTTTATCGAAAATGATCGCCTCGATGTTTTCAAAGGTGACGTTGTTACAGGTAAGGTTCATGGGGAATAGTGAATAGTGAATAGTGAATAATGCACCTTGTGGGGGTTAGGGCAAGAAAAAAGAGGGATTGAGACCCTCTTTTGCAGTGCTATGAAGGAGTAGGAGAATTTAGGACACTCTTCTACTCCGGGTATTGTTAAAACAACGACGTCAAACAACGACGTCAAACAACGGCGTGAGTCTTACTCGGTGGCCGACACCATCTCGTCGTCCTCTTCCTCGACACCCACTGCATTTTGGGCTTCGAGTTCTTCGGGCGAGATACCTTGGGCTTTGGCTTCCATTTGTAAACGGAATTTCTCGGCCATTTCTTCGGCTTTCTCGTACACCAACTCGGGGTTTTTCACCATATCACCCGGTTCGGGTTCGAGTTGCTTGGTGGATAGAGAAATCCGGCCCCGTTCGGCATCGAGATCGATAATCATGACCTTGAGTTGGTCGTTGACATCGAAGACACTGCTGGGGGTGTCGATGTGATCGTGGGAGATTTCGGAAATGTGCAGCAAGCCGCTGACACCACCGATATCGATGAAGGCACCGTAAGGTTTGATGCCGCGCACGGTTCCGACGACGACTTCGCCGACTTCTAAGCCGTTCATTTTATGCTCAACTAAAGCACGACGATGGCTGAGAACGAGGCGGTTGCGTTCTTCGTCGACTTCCAAGAATTTCAGGGGCAGATCTTCGCCCACTAAGTCTTCTTTGGGTTTACGAGTGCTGATGTGGGAACCGGGGATAAAGCCGCGCAATCCTTCAATGCGAACCAATGCCCCGCCTCGGTTTGTGGCGAAGACACCGGAGTGAACGGTGGCATCTTCTGCTTGAAGTTGGCGAACCCGCTCCCAAGCGCGCATATATTCAATGCGACGAATTGAAAGGGTTAGTTGTCCGTCTTCGTTTTCATCCATGAGGATGAAAAATTCCCGTGTCTCGTTGGCTTGCAAGACCTCGTCCGGAGATTCGACACGGTTGATTGACATTTCCTGTAACGGGATGTAGGCGGCGGTTTTGGCACCGATGTCAATCAGAGCGCCTTTTGGCTCTATACTAAATACCGTCCCTGCTACGGTATCGCCGGGATTGAAGTGATAATCGTACTTGTCGAGTAGTGCGGCAAAATCTTCGTGTGTGAAACCGACATCTCTTTGCGTTGTATTCTGATTGACCATGCGTGTTTTCCTAGGACTGAGTCTCCATAACTGAGGTTTGCCTCCGGCTGATGGGTGTTACAGAATTGAACGGACAGGGCGATGATTGCAAGCAAGTCCTCCTTTGACGAAACACCGCATCACCTTCGTTTGAAGGCGAATTGACTAATAGCATAGCAAATTCTATCCCACTCCTACGACTTTGTGGGTGGCTTTTTTTTGGGAATCTTAAAAATCGCGATAATGTCCGACCCGATAGGGGGAATGGATGGGGGTGACGCCGATGGCGATCGCCCTAGGAGTACCTCACGTAGAGATGGCGCAGTTGGGGGCGGTTTCAGCGGAGAGATCCTGAGGCTCGTCGCGGGGGTCATCGAGGGGATCGTCGGGACGACTTTCTCGTAGGCGATCGAGGGCCTCGACGAAGTCACGAACGCCCTGAAATTGCTGATAGACGGAAGCGAAGCGCACGTAGGCGACTTCACTGAGGTCTTTGAGGGAGTCGAGGACGATTTCTCCGATTTCGCTGGTGTGAATTTCCCGTTTGGTTCGCTGGTGCAGCCGCAGTTCAATGTCATCGACGATCGCCTCTAAGCGTTCGGGGGCGATCGCCGTTTTTTCGCAGGCCCGGACGATGCCTCGTAGCAGTTTGGATCGATCAAATGACTCCCGTTTTCCATCTCGTTTGATGGCAATCATGGGTACAAATTCGATGCGTTCATAGGTCGTGAAGCGACGTTGACAGTTCAGACACTGTCGCCGACGACGGACGCTTTGCCCAGATTCAGTTGAACGAGATTCTAAAACGCGGCTTTCTGTATGCTCGCAGAAGGGACAACGCATAACAATTGGGGTAGAAACCCAATAACAATTGACAGGTATTAGCAGAAATGATAACAGACGCACTACACGAATGTAGTACGTCTTAACAAGACACCACTCCTGTTCTGGCAGTTGCCATGACAGGAGTGGATAACCGATATCGAGCTGATATCAGAAGAATGAGGGCTTATTTGCCAATTTTCGGGGTTTCGCGGAAGGCGATGGCGAAGAACAATAAGGCCAGGGTTGCCGCGAGGAGCAGAATGTAAATGACGCTTTCCATAATTTCTAAAAACTCAAGGTGTGACAGTTTTAGTTTATCAAAGGGGTTGGGGGGGGTTGGGGAACCGGCGATCGCCAGCTCCCCGACGCTTCAGGCGCAACTCAGACTAGCTGAATTAAGCCATTTCTTTCTCGATGCGAGTGGTTTTGTCGCCCACTTTCTGGAAGGCACCCCATTCGACTTGATCTTCATCAAGTTCAGGGTCAATCCCAGCAAACACGTCGCGGAACAGAGTCCGAGAACCGTGCCAGATGTGACCGAAGAAGAACAGTAGTGCAAAGCAGACGTGACCGTAGGTGAACCAACCGCGAGGACTGGTGCGGAAGACCCCGTCTGATTCGAGGGTTTCGCGATCGAACTTGAAGGGTTCGCCTAGTTGCGCTTTACGGGCATAGCGTTTGACGAGAGCGGGGTCGCTGACGGTGGTTCCGTCCAGTTGACCGCCGTAGAAGCTGGCCGTGACGCCCACTTGCTCGAAGCTATATTTGGATTCAGCGCGACGGAAGGGAATGTCTGCCCGGACAATTCCGTCTTTGTCAGTGAGGACAACGGGGAAGGTTTCAAAGAAGTTGGGCAGACGACGCACAAAGAGTTCGCGTCCTTCGGCATCGGTGAACACCGGGTGACCGAGCCAGCCTTCGGCGAGTCCGTCGCCTTTGTTCATCGGACCGGTGCGGAACAAACCACCTTTGGAGGGGTTGTTACCCACATAGTCGTAGAAGGCCAGTTTTTCGGGAATTTGCTCCCACGCTTCTGATGGGCTGGCGCCGTTGGCAACGCTGGTTTGAACCCGACGCTGGATTTCCTGTTGGAAATAGCCCTGATCCCATTGATAGCGGGTGGGACCAAACAGTTCGATGGGAGTCGCTGCACTGCCGTACCACATGGTTCCGGCGACCACGAAGGCGGCAAAGAAGACAGCGGCAATACTGCTGCTGAGAACAGTCTCGATGTTCCCCATCCGTAGGGCGCGGTAGAGCCGTTCGGGGGGACGAACCGTTAGGTGGAACAGTCCGGCGATAATGCCGACAATTCCAGCGGCGATGTGGTGGGAGACAATGCCGCCGGCGTTAAAGGGGTTAAATCCTTCTGGCCCCCAGGCTGGAGCCACCGGTTGAATGCTCCCGGTTAAGCCGTAGGGGTCGGAGACCCACATTCCCGGTCCAAAGAGACCGGTTAGGTGGAATGCGCCGAACCCGAAGCAGAGAAGCCCCGACAAGAACAGGTGAATCCCAAACATTTTGGGTAGGTCGAGGGCCGGTTCGCCGGTGCGAGGATCTCTGAAGAGTTCTAAGTCCCAGAAGACCCAGTGCCAACAGGCGGCGAGAAATAGTAATCCTGAAAGAACGATGTGAGCGAGGGCGACGCCTTCAAAGGACCAGAAGCCGGGATCGACTCCGGTTTCTCCGGTGACGCTCCAACCACTCCAAGACCCCGTAACGCCAAGGCGCGCCATGAACGGCATGACGAACATTCCTTGCCGCCACATGGGGTTGAGGACGGCGTCGCTCGGGTCGTAGGTGGCGAGTTCAAATAGGGTCATTGAACCGGCCCAGCCTGCGACGAGGGCAGTGTGCATTAAATGCACGGCAATCAGCCGACCCGGATCGTTCAGGACGACTGTGTGTACACGGTACCAGGGTAGTCCCATTGACTACGCTCCTCCTTATATGACGTGATATGAGTGATGGTCAACGCTTGTCTATCTTACGAATTGACCTGGCTGATCGTTGGGTTTGGGGTTACGGTTGGGCTGTTGTAAAAGACAGCCGTGGTAACTCCTTTCAAGGCGATCAGGTTCGGTGCTAGTGCAGTTGTTTTTAGGGCTGCATCAATTAAAGATTATTAAAGAAGTGTATCGATTGTGAGACGCGATCGCAAGGGTATTTTACGAATTGTTGGGGATGAATCGGTCTCGACAATGACAATTGAAGGGCGATCGCTCTTTTAAGTAACGAATTATTAAGTTTTGGGCAAATCGAGTTGACAGGTGACTGACGATGTGCAGAGTCGGGCGATCACTTGTTCGGCATCCATGAGGCGTTTGAGCATGACATGAGAAATGCTCGTCTCTTTGGTATCGAGAGTCTGAGGACGGACTTCAACCATCAAAACAGCGGCTTCAACTCGATAAAGCCAGAGTCGCTCACCTCGTTCGACTAAACAGAGGTCGAGACGTTCAATGTCAGGCGGCCGTCGCCAAGCGTTGACGTTCCAGAGTCCTTGGGTTCCCCAAACGCGAGCAACAGTCCAGCCTTCTGATAGAAAAAAGTATTTCACCGCTCGTTAATGCAATTCGTCACAGTCAATAGGATGCCCCATACCTTACCGCTAATTGACCGCGAATTGTCGTTTTGTTTTATAGGGAAACTTCGGGAATGTCTGCGAGGGCGGTGAGGGGGCGATCGCCGGCTGACGTTCCAGGCGACTCTAGTTTCTGACAAAACTTATGACAAAAACACGATCGCAGATCACAGGGGCCAGAACCCGACTGATGCTGGGGAAAATCTTCTCCCTGTTGATAGGCGGCCCAATATTGCTGAAATTGCTGGGCGATTTGGCTTAATTCCCGCCGAGTCGCTTCATGTTCACAGGAAGAATAGTTAAATTGCCAACATTGAGTCCGTTGAGTCGAGTCTGGCCCGGATTGAGAGTCTGATTCAGCGCTAGTCCCTTCAACGAACCAGTAAATCAGAGAAATCGATTCAGGAGGATAAGAACTGGTTTCAGCCAAAACAAAGGGATAGAGGCGAGTTTGCCAGTTTTGTTTGAGCCACTTCGGTTGACGAGGACGGCGGTAGGTTTTCCAGTCTAAGATTTGCGCCCGGTTCGGGGACAACAGCAGTAAGTCGTAACGCACCAGCCAGAGGATATTCTGCCAGAAGAGGCTGCGTTCATGTTCAGCGTCCCGTAGGGTAATGGAGTCACGATTGGGGTTGGGGCTGATGCAAGTGGGGGCGTAGCGGTCAAAGTCTTCGATCCAGCCTCGCAGTTTGTCCCCTAGGGGTAACACCGACTTGATGGGAAGGCCCAACTCCCGTTGTTGCATCAGTTGGTGAAAGCGGTTTCCTTCGGCCAGTCGTTGCTGTTGTTGGGGAGACAACGGCGCGTCTCGATGCTCAAGTAGGCTGAGTTGGAACCAGCGCGGGCAGTCTTGCAGGCGATTGAGATGGCTTTGGGACAGGCGTAAAACTGGCTCAGGGTCAGGTGTTGAGAGGGGAGAGGTTGGGGGTTGAGAAAAGTTTTTGGCGCTCATGGCTTGCGTTAGAGATTAGATGTGTTATGATTGGATCTGCGAACGGGGCGTAGCGCAGCTTGGTAGCGCACCACTTTGGGGTAGTGGGGGTCGTGGGTTCAAATCCCGCCGCTCCGATTTCAGGATAATATCCTCTAAATAGCCTGTAACTTTTCTTTGGAAGAGTTGCAGGCTATTTGGGTTTTGGGTTAGATTGANTGAATTGAGTTTAGACAGTTAAGATTAAGCGATAAACAGAAGTAAAACGCTTGTCTTGTAAGTGTTATGGCTAANANCNGNGTACTATTTATTGTGTNTATAAACNANGNATAGAATCAGCCAATCTAGTTTGTGCGGATTAAGTTAAACAAGTTAAGAAGAATGGCAATACCTTAAAATAGNGAAAGTCTTACTTCGTTGAGGGGTGACTGGACCCTAATATCTGTGACCCGTTAGGGTAAGCGTCCGTTAACGTCATGACCCATGACTTAAGTTGAGATTGCCTTGAATGGGGCGATCGCCTTTCTCTTTGCGTTCTTATACCATGACTTTCGCTATGTCTCCCGATCCCGACGCCTATGCTGCCTTGCAGGAGGAAGTGGAACGGCTGCGGCAAGCCTTAGACGATCGCGAGGCCCGGTTACGGCAACTCCAAGAAACATTGCCCGCCTGCTTCTATGAATTACATCGATCGCCCCAAGGGGAACTCTCCTGGCATCATGTTTCTGGAGGGAGTCGGGAGTTATTGCACGTCGAACCCGAGAATTTCGGGAGTTGGGTCGATCGCATCCATCCCCAGGATCGCCCTCGCTGGCACCAGGCCATCGCTACCTCAGAAGCCACAAAAACTGATTTAGCCTGGCAAGGACGGGTGAGGCTCCCCCAGTCTCATGACTTAGATAACCAGGTGATTCGCCTGCTAGCGCGACCTCAACCCCAAGCTGATGGGTCCACCCGTTGGCAGGGGTTAGCCATTGCCATTGACGCACCGACGGTCCATGCAACGCCCAATCAAACCCCGGCCTTTTTCGCCTCCCTATTAGAAATTTTACCGGTGGCGGTATTGGTCAAAGCCGCTGAGGACTTTCGCTTTTGTGCCGTTAATAGTACGGGGGCGCAACTGTTAGGGCGTGAGATTGAAGAGTTATTAGGCAAAAATGACTATGAGTTGTTTCCTAAAGAGCAGGCCGATACCTTTCGTCGGGTCGATGAGCAGGTTCTGACCCATCATGAAGTGGTGGAGATTCCCCTTGAATCGGTGCAAGTTGGCGATGGGAATCGTTTAATGCGAACCCGGAAATTAGCAATTTGGGATGGCGATCGCCCGACTCATGTGGCGATCGTCTGTGAGGATATCACGGAACAAGAACGCACCAAAAGCCAACTGGCCCAACAAGAATGTACCTTGCGGGCCATCATGGACAACGCCCCGATTTGGATTTGGACGACGGATATTTCGGGGCATATGAACTTTATTAACCGCACCTTCTGCGATGATGTAGGAGTGACGCCAGAGCAAGTGTATGAGGCCGGTCATTATCAAGAGGTGTTTGGTGAAGAAGCTGTTCGCAATTGCGTCGAGTCTGATCGCATCAGTTTCGCTCAGGATGAGCCTTGTTTTGCCGATGAACAGTTCCCCTTTGTCGATGGCCAGGTTCACCATCTCGAAACCATTAAAGTGCGTCTGAAGGACAGCCAGGGTAAGGTGACGGGCTTAGTGGGGTTAGCCCTCGATGCTACAGAACGCAAACAGGCTGAGGCGGAGTTAGCCCAACAGCGATCGCTTCTGGATGCCTTTATTGACACTGCCCCAGTGGGGATGGCCATTCTCGATTGTCAATTTCGTTACTTGCAGGTGAATGAGAATCTAGCCAAGATGACCGGATATCCCGTTGAAGAGCATTTAGGGCGTTCCTTAGCTGAGATTGTGCCAGATTTAGCCCAGACGCTGCATCCACGAGTGCAGACCATGCTCGAAACCGGGGACTCACTGCTGCATCAAGAGTTTAGCGGGCAAACCGCTGCTCAGCCGGGGGTGGAGCGACATTGGCTATTTTCGGCCTTTCCCATCCGCGATCGCAAGCAAGAGGTGATTGCCTTTGGGGCGACGGTGTTAGATATTACGCAACGACAGCAGGCCCAGGACCAATTGCAGAGGCTGACTCGTAACCTTCAGGATGCCCAACGTATCGCTCATATTGGCAATTGGGAGATTGATGTGGCCACGGGGCAAACCACCTGTTCCGATGAGATTTTTAACATTCTTGGCATCCCAGTTCGCCAAGAGCCTCTAGCCCAAGAGGAGATGTTTGCCTACTTCCATCCTGACGATCGCCCCCAGGTTCGTCAAGGGATTCGCCATTGCATTGATACGGGAGAGTCCTATGACATTGATGTGCGGATTATTCGAGCCAATGGCAAGTTGGGCTATGTGCGAGAGAAATGTGAGGCTCAATATGATAACGTGGGCAACTTGGTTAGTATCTTTGGCATTGCCATGGATATTACCGAACGCAAGATGGCGGAGTTGACCTTGCGGGAGAGTGAAGAACGGTTCCGAACCCTGGTTGAGGCAACAACTCAAATTGTCTGGAATGCCAACGCCAAGGGAGCGTTTACCTCCGAACAGCCCGATTGGAGTGAATTTAGTGGTCTGAGTTTCGAGCAATTGCGAGATTGGGGCTGGATTAATAGTATCCATCCGAGCGATCGTAATGAAACCACCGCCGTCTGGTCCCATGCCGTGCAAACTCGTAGTCTCTATCAGATTGAACATCGCCTACGACGGGCCGATGGTCAATATCGGGATATGAGTGTGCGGGCAGTGCCGATTGTGGACGAAGAGGGCAATCTACGGGAGTGGATTGGCGTTAATACCGATATTACAGACCGCAAAGATGCCGAACGGGCCTTGCAACAGTCTGAAGCCAAATTACGGCAGCAGGCCGAGAATTTGCAATCGACCCTCGACGAGTTGCAACGAACCCAGAATCAGTTAGTACAAAGTGAGAAAATGTCGGCCCTGGGGCAGTTAGTGGCGGGAGTTGCCCATGAAATTAATAATCCGGTGAACTTTATTTATGGCAATCTCACCCATGCCGATGAGTATACCCAGGACTTGCTACGGTTGATTGCCACCTATCAACAGCAACATCCAGAACCCGATGCCGTGGTAGAAGAGATGATTGAGGAGGTGGATTTAGAGTATCTCATCGATGACTTGCCCCGCCTACTGACCTCAATGCGGGTGGGGGCGCAACGGATTCGTGATATCGTGCGATCGCTGCGGAACTTCTCTCGCCTCGATGAATCCGAGTTCAAAGCCGTCAATCTCCATGACGGCATTGAAAGCACCCTGATGATTTTGCAAAACCGCCTCAAAGCCAAACCCGAGTCCGCCGGAATTGAAATTGTGCGACGCTATGGCAACCTACCCCTCGTCGAGTGCTATGCCGGGCAAATCAATCAAGTCTTGATGAACATCCTCGCCAATGCCGTCGATGCCCTCGAAGAACGAGATGCCCATCGCAGCCCTTCAGAACTCGATGCCGCCCCCAGTCGCATTACCATCACCACCGCCGTCATTGACCAAACATCCGTACAACTGGTCATTGCCGATAACGGTATAGGGATTCCCCCTCACATCCAAAAGCAAATTTTTGACCCCTTCTTCACCACCAAACCCGTGGGCAAGGGGACGGGGTTAGGAATGTCCATTAGTTATCAGATTATTACCGATAAGCATCAAGGGAGTTTAACCTGTCATTCCGAACCCGGGTTAGGAACTCGCTTCATCATTGAAATCCCCATTCATCAAACTCGCTCTGCGGCCCCTGAGACTCGCTGAGATTGGACAGCCGGAGAATTGGGTCTCTCCCCCGCCGCCATTCTCCCCTAGAGTGGCTATCCTGGAAGCTATGGGTGTATTCGTGTCTCAAGGGGCCGAGACCCAGAAAAACATCAATAGAAGCATCAATTCAGCGATTATGACAACCTTTTACGTCAATCCCAGTACGGGCAATGATGGCAATCCAGGTGATGCCACCCAGCCGTTTCAGACCATTACTCATGCCCTGGGTCAAGCTTCAGCCGGGACGTTGGTACAGTTGGCGGTGGGCCAATATACCGCTGAAACCTTTCCCCTAACCGTTCCTCCAGGGGTGAAGTTGGTGGGTAATGAAGGCAATAAGGGTAAAGATATCCTGATTACTGGGGGAGGAACCGTTGGAACCAGTGATGGCAATCAGTCCTTGACGATTCGCGTAGACCCCGAAGCGGAAGTGCGGGGAGTGACCGTCTCGAACCCCGAACTTCGCGGTACCGGGATTTGGATTGAGTCTGGTAGCCCCACGGTGGCCAATAGTACCCTCAGCGGCTGCAAACGGGAGGGGATTCGTATCATGGGAACAGCGAAACCCATTTTAGACAACAATTTATTGACAGAAAACGCCTCTTATGGTATATGGGCGTTAAAAAATGCGAAGGGAGAAATCCGCAACAACACCCTACGCAACAATGGAACCGGAATTGCAGTGGGTGAGAATGCTGCCCC
>P_2C_Liq_2_UnCtyDRAFT_1000371_pt1 | contig 12412 bp, 12 predicted proteins | sample Pon2CUnioCityCA_FD_10236 | JGI IMG/M metagenome (IMG submission 10236) | reverse complement strand
CAATTTTCGATATGTTTGCTATACATCAACACTGGGAGAGGGCGACCACAAGGGTTCGCCCCTACGGCCATCTATGGCATGAATTTTGAAAAATGGTATTAGTCTAGAGGTTTTAGTCTAGTTGACGGCCGGTGAGTTCGACGAAAATATCTTCTAGGTTCGATTCACGAGCCATTATGCCGGTACGATCGCCTTGTTGGTTGATATAATCATTTGCTAAGTCCAGATTTGGGAAAAACTGACTCTGTAGTCCCTCAGGTGTATGTTTGACGACGACTCCTTCACCATGGTTGCGTCGTAACTCGTCGAGAGTCCCGAGTTCGATGAGTTGACCACTGTCGAGAATGCCAATGCGATCGCAGAGATATTCTACCTCTTCCATATAATGAGTGGTCAACAGCATCGTCATCCCCTGATCCTTGAGATCTAAGAGAATTTCCCAAAGACGGCGACGGGTTTGAGGATCTAATCCCACTGTAGGCTCATCGAGAAATAAAATATCGGGCTGATGCAGGAGCGATCGCGCGATCTGTAACCGCCGCTTCATCCCCCCAGAGAGGGTCTTCACAAGCGCATCACGGCGATTCGTTAGCTCCACATACTCCAACCAACGGTTAATCCGTTCCTGACGCTCCCCGCGCGGGATATGGTGTAAGCGTCCGTGGTATTCCATATTCTCCCAAACCGTTAGATCAAGATCCACACTTACCTGCTGAAGAACGACCCCAATCGAGCGTTTAGCGAGACGGGACTGGTGAACCACATCATAGCCAGCCACTTCAATGGTTCCCGACGTCGGTTTCGTCAGCGTGGTTAACATTCGTACCGTGGTCGATTTACCGGCTCCGTTGGGGCCAAGAAAGCCAAATAATTCTCCCTTTGCAATATCAAACGAGAGATTGTTAACCACTCCAAGATCGCCATAGACCTTGGAAACATTTTGCACAGATACAGCAGCATTCATAGGTTCATCAAAGGTTAGCGATCGCACTCAGTCAGATGAGGGAGACGGACATCTACCCTGAGATAGATGCGCACTCTGAGCATATTTACTACCATGAATATACAAACTACACAATATTTTTTAAGGTTTATTGACAAATTGCCGAGATTCAGACTTGACATTTTAGTCACAAAAACCTAAAATGAATTTAAGAATAAAATATCTAAAAATGTAAGTTACTACTATTCAAAGTTCCATTTTTTTTGAAGTTAGCTGAAGGGGAAACTAAATTGACTGTTAGCACTGCAACTCAACTCCAAACTACCGCTGCCAATGTGAGTGATGATAATCCAGCTAACATCGCTCGGGCTCGTTCGACTGGCTATTCTAAGACTGTGTCTGATGACGCTGTAGGGGCATTTTTTAAAGAAATGTCTCGCTATCCGTTGCTAAACCGAGAAGAAGAGATCCACCTAGCTCGGCAGGTTCAAGATTGGGTTGTTATTCGAGAAAAGCAAGCGGAACTCGCAGAATCGTTAGGTCGAGAACCTGAATTGGTCGAGGTGGCTGAAGCCCTTGGGTTAACTCAAAAAGCATTGCAGCGACAGGTTCATCGGGGCCGCACAGCCCAGAAAAAAATGATTCGCTCCAACCTGCGTTTAGTGGTTTCGATCGCCAAACGCTACCTAAACCGGGGAGTTCCGTTTCTGGATCTAATCCAAGAAGGTGCATTAGGTCTAAGCCGCGCCACCGAGAAATTTGACCCCGAAAAGGGCTACAAATTCTCCACCTACGCCTACTGGTGGATTCGTCAGGGGATTACCCGCACCATTGCTAACGATGGTCGTACCATCCGCCTTCCCATCCATATCGTTGAGAAGCTCAACAAACTTAAGAAGACCTATCGCAAGCTCGGACAAGATCTGAACCGCCAGCCGAGTGAAGATGAACTGGCCGAAGCCTTAGACATGTCCCTGAAGCAATTGCGACAATTGCAACGGGTGAGCCAACGCTCCCTGTCTCTAAACCATTACGTCGGGGATGAAGACAACACCGAAGTCTTAGATCTGCTCGAAGACACCGATAGTCCCTCGCCTGACTCTCAGGTTAGCGAGGATATGATGTGCCAAGGGGTACGACAGGTTCTCGACGAAGCCCTGACGCAGCGTGAGAGCGAAATTCTGGCTCTACGCTATGGGTTAAACGGAGAAAAACGCAAAACCCTGCAAGAAATCAGTAACCTGTTTAACCTGTCCCGAGAACGAGTCCGACAAATCCAAACCACCGCTATGCGAAAACTACGCCGTCCTCAAATTTCCCGTCGCCTGCGGGGCTGGTTACATTAGTTTCCCAAGCGCCTGCTATACTCCGACCAACCTGTGACTCCATAAAGCACGGGTTGGTTTCCCGTTCTTATAAGTGTAATGTTTAGCATCCGTTTGGCGATCCCTGAAGACACCGAGGCGATCTTTAGCTTAATCCAAGGGCTGGCCGCCTTTGAGGAACTCGAAGATCAGGTGACAGGAACCTCTGAGCAGCTTCATGAGCATTTGTTTGGGAATCTCCCCCACGCAGAGGTCTTTGTGGCCCAACACCAAGACACAATCGTTGGCTATACCCTGTTCTTCACCACCTATTCGAGCTTCCGAAGCCAACCGGGACTCTACCTAGAAGATGTGTTTGTCCACCCCGACTATCGCCGTCAGGGAATCGGTACAGCCTTGATCGCCCAGGTGGCCCGAGAAGTCGAACAACGGGGCTATGGACGCTTGGAGTGGTCTGTCCTAGATTGGAATCACCCGGCCATTTCCCTATATGAGCAGCTTGGTGCAACGGTTCTCCCCGACTGGCGCATTTGCCGGGTTAGCGATCGCCCCCTGAAGAAACTAGCCCAACAGGTCGTAAAATCCCAGAATTGATCCACCAACCCGTTAAGATAGACGTGAACTGTCGCGTTCCGCTTTAGCCGTCTTATGACCGATTCGACATTGCCTTCAGAACAGAATAAACAGCAGGTGGAAGTTTCCATCCAGCTTGATTCTGAACTCGTTGATCAAATCCAACATCTTTCGAGTGATCCGAGTAAAATTATCGAAACAGCGATTCGACAGTGGCTGCGTGGTGAAACTACCCGTGATGATGATCTTAGCCGCCGCTTAGAACGCAATCCCCCAGTCCCACCTCGTGGCGAATGGAACGACTAGCCGAAATCGCCTAAGTTGGGAGTTCAGATAGCGGCTCAACTCCCTAATGCTGTTCCCTAACCGGTTGGTTAGGAAAACGGCAGGGTAACGGGCCATTCGGGGCATCCTGCAAACCGTTCCTCCTGATAAGTTCCATGACTTTGACTCAGACGTTCCATCTTCCACCTGGGGTTCTAAGACCACCTGATCTCGAAGTTGGAGACGAAGGGAGACTGTTTTTGCGCTCTCTAGGAGTCGAGCTGAGCTATATTCAAGAGCGAACGGGGCGCTATCGTAGTTTTCTGTGGCGTAATGGGGCTAATCAGTTTACTCCTAGTCATCAAGAGCAGGTCTTTGAGCCAGTCGATACGGTTGCCTATCTGACCCATATCTGTCGGATTTTAGAGAACCGTCACCCAGAATCGCTACGTTGCTTTTTCAAAGTGGGGACTGAGGTTCGCACCTTTGAATTATCGATTGCCCCCCTATCAACTCCCGAAGGAGAGCCTGACTCAGTTTTAGTGGTTGGACGACAGGTTAACCCCGTGATGCCCACGGTAGCCAGCCAAGACTCTCCCTTAGACATCCCTACATCAGAATTTGCCCATCTCTCAGAATCTCCATCGTTCTTAACTCAGGTCTCCTATCCAAAGTTATTAACGCAGATTGCTCGACAGATTCGTCAAACGTTGGATTTAGAAATTATCTGGCAGCAAACTGCACATGGGTTTGGATCAGCAATGAATGTGCGTCAATGCCATGTGTATAGTTATGAGGGCCATCAACGTCAGCTGACACTGGTGGCCCAGTCTCCTCATGATGATCCTGCGACAACCCCAATTGGCACGGAACTGTTGCTCGAAGAGGCTCCAGAACTCGAACAGGCGATCGCAAGTTTGAATCCGACTCTGATTGAGTCATCGCCTGATGAAGCCGCAGAGCGATCGCAGCTCATTGTCGCCACCCGTCATCAAGGCCAGGTCAATGGCCTGATTTGCCTGGAACGCTATCGAGATGATACCCCCAACCCACGACCCCTGTGGCATCCAGTGGAACTCGAAATTATCAGTGAACTGGCTGATCAGGTGGGGACGGCGATCGCCCATGCGATTCTTTACCGAGAACTCGAACTTGCCCGTCAGGAGGCTGAAGAAGTCTCACGCCTCAAAAGTGACTTCCTGGCTAATACCTCCCATGAACTGAGAACCCCCCTCAACGGGATGATGGGGTTCCTCAAATTGATTTTAGATGGGATGACCGATGATTCTGAGGAACAGATGGAGTTTATCGAGGAAGCCTATCGCTCGGCAGTTCATCTGCTCAGTATTATTAATGATATCCTCGATATCGCCAAAATTGAAGCGGGTAAGATGCACCTAGATCTCGAACCCGTTAATCTCAAAGAACTTCTAACCCACCTCGAAGAGTTTGTCCAAACCCAAATCCAACAAAAACAGCTTTACTTTCAAGTCCAGATGCCAGATACCGAGGATAATATCGTTGTCTATGGCAACTATCAGCGGCTGCTTCAGATTCTTCTCAATCTTGTGGGGAATGCTATCAAGTTTACCCATGAAGGAGGCATTACGATTACCGCTGAGATTATCTCTCGCCCAATCGTGGTCAACGATCGCGAATTTTCGGGGGTTCTCAAGCTCAAAGTGGCTGATACAGGAATTGGTGTTTCCTTAGAACAGCAGGATAAACTGTTTCAAACCTTTAGCCAGGTCGATGGCTCTCGCACTCGCCAATATGGGGGAACGGGACTGGGGTTAGTGATCTCGCAAAAGCTGGTTGAGGCGATGGGAGGCGAGGTGCATTTCTATAGTATGGGAGAAGGACTCGGCTCTACGGTGACCTTCACCATCGCTTTATTCCAAGAACCGGTGATGATTTCTCTCGATGAAACCCTCGACTCTCTGGATTTGTTGGTCGAAAGCTAGACTGACAATGGATAACCTAGATGAGGGTCTGAGGCGCGATCGCCGACTCTAGTCTGATTGGGCGCCAAGCTAACTGCTTACCATAAATAGGCGTTATAATAAAGTTTATTATGTAAAATTTTGTTAAGGCAAAGCCTGAAAGCGATGAATTTACAAGAAATTTCCAGCAACCTTGATAGTGACAATGCCCGCGATCGCATGTTGGCCCTAGCCTCCCTGCGCAACATCCCCGCCTCCGAGGCAGTTCCTCTAATCAAGAAAGTCCTTAACGATCATCATGTGGCCCTGCGATCGATGGCCATCTTCTCCCTAGGAATCAAGAGAACCGACGAGTGCTATGAGTTACTGGTGAACCTACTGCGTCATGATCCGGACTATGGCATTCGGGCCGATGCTGCTGGAGCCTTGGGCTATCTCGGTGATCCTCGGGCCTTTGAACCCCTGTCACGAGCCTTTCTGGAGGAAACTGATTGGTTAGTTCGCTTTAGTGCAGCGGTGTCTCTGGGGAACCTGAAAAACCCAGAGGCCTATGATATTCTCCTACAAGCCCTCCATAGTGGTGAGGTGATGTTACAACAGGCAGCGATCGCAGCCCTGGGAGAAATCCAAGCCATCGAGGCGATCGAAGATCTCCTCAACTTTGCTAGTTCACCCGATTGGCTGGTGCGACAACGCTTAGCCGAGGCCCTAGGACATCTCAACCATCCCCAAAGTCTAGCAGCTTTAACCTATCTGGAAAAAGATAGTCATCCTCAAGTGGCCGAAGCCGCACGCCTGGCCCGCACACAGTTGCAAGCAAAGACAACGCAAACGCCGGAATCAACGATCAAATAGAAGACCCCTATGAAGTTTAATTTGGGCTGCAATTTGACCTATAGCCTGTCGGCTGAGAGTACCCTAATTTTCAATATTGCCCTCTGTAACAACCGAGTGCAACATCTCTTGCACGAAGATCTGAGGATTCAGGGCGATGCTACAGTGGATCACTATACTTCCAGCATGGGGAACCGATATAGTCGTATCAATGCAGCGGCGGGTCCGATGACCCTTTCCTACGAAGCCAGCGTCGAGTTAAACGCCATTGAAAAATCACCTCAAAGCATCACCGAAGTTCCCCCAGCGGAACTTCCCCTAGAGGTTTTACCGTACCTCTATCCAAGTCGTTACTGTGAGTCCGATCGCCTGCTGCGATTTGCCCAAACTGAATTTGGGGAGTTGGTTCCTGATTATTCTCGCGTGATCGCTATCTGTAACTGGATTTATGAGAATGTCACCTATCTCTCGGGGAGTACCGACCCCCAAACATCAGCGTTTGGAACAGCCACCGAACGAGTGGGAGTCTGTCGCGATTTTGCCCATTTAGGCATTGCTTTCTGTCGTGCGCTTAATATCCCAGCCCGCTTTGTAACCGGCTATGCTTACGGGTTGCAGCCCCCCGATTTTCATGCCTATTTTGAGGCCTATTTGGGTCATGCTTGGTATTTGTTTGATCCAACTCGTCTCGTTCCCCGGACGGGGCTAATTCGTATTGGAACGGGCCGAGATGCGGCGGATGTTTCCTTTGCTACTCTCTTCGGCCCAGTGATGATGAAAGAGATGAAATTGTGGGTTGACTGTATCAGTCCTGGGGAAGAGCCGCAAGCGACGGATAAGGCGATCGCCTTCGTGGAATCGCCTTAGAAGGGATTAGAATGACCTTGGTCGCGATCGCCAAGCCACCCCAACCAAGGTCATGAGTCCCAATAGTAGAGAAGGTTCTGGGACTTGGGTGCTGTCTGGGTTTGCTGCACTAGCATGGGGTCGATAATCATAGCTGAGAGTATTTTCGACAAACCAATTCAAGCTCGTTAAGACCGATTCATCATTGATGATGGGATAGCGGATATAGCCAATATGACCCTGATGGATGGTTCCAAACAGGCCCCCCACGCGATCGCCGGGATGGCCAAGAAAGTCATTGAGATTATCGAAACTGACACGGCCACTGAACGTCCGAGTTTCGGCTTGATTGAACTCGTCAACGGTAAAAACGCCACTGAGGTCATCCCTGAGACTCTCAAAACCTTGAACTCCATTGAGATTAAAGTCCCAGCTTACAGTACAATCATGCCAACCTCCCAGGGACTGACATCCACTCACCGGCGACCAGAGCGAGTCAAAGCGAATCTCATAGGTAAAGACCACTCGTTCGAGAGACCCTAAACGGGTATCGAAGGCCTCGAACATATCCCCCGAGGGTAGAGTATTAACCGTCTGGTGAATGGTCGCGGCTTCGGCCACGGGAGGGTTTTGGAGACTAGACAGGAGAACCAGCCCTAGAGTCCCTAGAGCCAGGTGATTGATCTTCATTTGCATTAGATTTGCCCAGAATCTGTTAAATAGCGCCGGGTCTTCAGCGTCCAACATTAAGAATCATACCCTCTCGTGCTAACACAGCATTGGGGAAGTGGTCACGGACTTCAAACTGCAATTTATCCAAAAAATCATCCGTATGGCCGGGTTCATGGTGAAAAATGACCAACGTTTTTACACCAGCGGCCTTAGCGACCTTAACGCCTTCTTGCCAAGTAGAATGTCCCCAGCCCACCTTGGGGGACTTAGGATTATGGTACTCCTCATCAGTGTACATAGCATCATAAATCATCACATCAGCCCCTTGGGCTAAGGCCATGACGTTTTCATCGAGGCGGTCTGGGAAATGTTCCGTGTCTGTACAGTAAAACACCGAGTGACCCTGCCAGTTGACTCGATATCCCATGGCAGTATTGGGATGGTTGAGGGGCGTGGTTTCAATGTGAATATCATCGAGGGCGAAGGGTTCGCCGCAGATGAGGTCAGAAAACTTCATGTCCGCTCGCAGGCCCCCGAGGGGAACAGGAGAATTGGGATGTAAAACCCGTTCCATGAAGTGTTTTTCTAGGGATTCACCATTTTGGGGAACAGCACCGTGGATGCGTAAACAATGACCTTCGACAAAAGCGGGAGTAAAGAAAGGAAACCCTTGGATATGGTCCCAATGGTAATGGGTGAAGAACATATAGGTCTCCGCAGGTAGCTGCCGCATCATATCTTTGCTTAGGGACTGAAGGCCTGTTCCTCCATCAAAGATAATGCGCCGGCCCCCAACTTCCATTTCGATGCAGGAGGTATTGCCACCATAACGGACGGTGGTGTGGCCGGGGGTCGGAATACTTCCGCGAACGCCCCAGAACTTCACGAGAAATTCAGAAGAGGTGGCTGGTTCCATAGACGTTTCGGGAGACGTTTCGGGGACAGGGGGATGGGAGTGACGCGGCCGAGATATAGTCCCGACTAGGCTCTGGCGATGTTAGGAGATGGTAGCCCCACCGCTGGCAGGGTTTGGCATTGAGCTTGTTGGCGCAGGAGATGGTCACAGAGGACGAGGGCGACCATGGCTTCAACCATGGGAACGGCCCGAGGCAGTACACAGGGGTCATGGCGTCCCTTGGCGGCAAGCACGGTGTTTTGACCATCACGGGTAACGGTCTGTTGTTCTTTCCGAATTGTAGCAGTGGGTTTAAAGGCAATGCGAATGGAGATGTGTTCTCCGTTACTGATGCCACCCTGGATGCCTCCGGAGCGATTGGTACGGGTGCGGATGTTACCGTCATGATCGGCGTAGAACTCATCATTATGTTCACGGCCGCTGAGTAAGGTTCCGGCAAAGCCGGAGCCAATTTCAAAGCCTTTAGTCGCGGGGAGAGACATGACCGCTTTGGCGAGATCGGCTTCGAGTTTGTCGAAGACGGGTTCTCCGAGGCCTTTGGGGACATCACGGGCGATGCACTCAACAACGCCTCCGAGAGAGTCTCCCTCTTTGCGGGCCGCTTCGATCGCCGCGATCGCTCGTTCAACGAAGTCCGCATCAGGCGATCGCACCATGTTTTGTTCGACATCCTCTAGGGTGACGGTATCTGGGTTGACCTGAGCTTCGAGGTCTCGTACCCGTTTAACATAGCCGACAATTTCGACCCCTGCCACTTGTTTTAAAATCTTTTTGGCGATCGCCCCGGCGGCCACGCGGCCGATGGTTTCTCGGGCTGAGGAGCGTCCACCCCCTTGCCAGTTGCGGATGCCATATTTCGCGTCGTAGGTGGCATCGGCATGGGAGGGACGGTATTTGACGGCCATTTCGTTGTAATCCTGCGATCGCGCGTCTTTGTTGCGAACCAGAATTGAGATGGGGGTTCCGAGGGTTTTGCCTTCAAAGACACCTGAGAGAATTTCACAGCAGTCACTTTCGCGGCGAGGGGTGGTGATTTTGCTCTGTCCCGGACGACGGCGATCGAGTTCAAATTGAATCTCTTGGGGGGAAATCTCCAGTTGAGGCGGACAACCATCGATGATGACCCCAACGCCCCCACCATGAGACTCGCCAAAGGTTGTTACCCGAAACAGATGTCCGAAACTGTTACCCACAATCTGCTGCTTCTACTTGCAAGAGAACCTTTGTATCTTAACATTCTCAATCCAGTTTGGCGTTAGCGTTGCAGGGAGGAGGGACGGGAGATGGGGGGAATCCCTGCCATATCCAGAATCTCGGGGATTAGATGTTCGGTACGAATGGCCATCAAATGGACGCCCTGGCACAGATCGCGAGCCTGTTTGATTTGTTCGGCGGCGATGGCCATGCCTTCTCGTAGGGGATCGGCGGCTTCGTCGAGGCGATCGATGGTCTCGTCGGTGATATGCACGCCGGGGACGTATTTGTTGATGAATTTAGCGTTTTTGGCGGATTTGAGTAGGAAGATGCCGGCCAGAATCGGTTTGTCGTACCTGGCGGCGATTTGCGTCATGAATTTGTCGAGGCGGTCAAAGTCGGAGATGAGTTGGCTTTGGAAGAATTGCGCTCCGGCGGCAATTTTGCGCTCGAAGCGACGCTGTAAGCCGGACCAACTGGCTAATTGCGGATCGACGGCGGCCCCGCCAAAGAGGTCGAGTTTGCCGTCGCTGAGGGGCTTATCGTTGAAGTCAATGCCTTGGTTGAGTTTCTCTAGGGTTTGTAGGAGTCTCACGGATTCGAGGTCAAAGACGCTTTTGGCTTTGTCGTGGTCGCCAGCTTTGACGGGGTCGCCGGTGAGGGCGAGAACGTTACGAATCCCGAGGGCGTAGGCTCCCATGAGGTCTGCTTGTAGGGCGATGCGGTTGCGATCGCGACAGGCCACCTGAAACACCGGTTCAATGCCATATTGCACTAGGAGCGCTGAGGCGGCGAGGGAGGACATCCGCAACACCGCTCGGGACCCGTCGGTGATGTTCACGGCATGAACCCGCCGTTTGAGACAGGTTGCCATTTTCAGCATATGGGTCGGGTCTCCTCCTTTGGGGGGAGCCACTTCGGCGGTGATGAGAAATTCTCCGGCGTGAATAGCGGTACGAAGACGGGACATAGAATAGTGAATAGGGAATAGTGAATAGGGAATAGTGAATAGGGGACGGGGAAAAACCTACTTTTTGCTTTCGACTGGCATAACCTACCCCTTACTTTTTCGAGAAGAGGAAGGGGAAATCAGGCAATTGAGGCCGTTTCGGGATTAGAGGGGTTTGGAGAACCCCATGGCGGTTTTGACGCGGCTGAGGGTGGTTTGGGCGATCGCCTCGGCTTGTTCGCGCCCCTGTTTGAGGACGGATTCGAGATAGCCTGGGTCTTGCATCACCTCATGATAGGTCTGTTGGATGGGCCGTAAGGCTTCGATGGTGGTTTCGGTCAATAGGGGTTTGAACTGTCCCCAGCCCATGGATGCACAATCGGCGGCGACGGTTTCTTTGTCTTGTCCTGATAGCAGGAGATAGAGGGTTAGGAGGTTGTGACATTCGGGGCGATCGGGATTATCGAACTCTAAGCCGCGCATGGGATCGGTTTTACATTTTTTGATTTTCTTGGCGATGATGTCGGGGTCGTCTAAGAGATTTATACGGCTGAGTTCAGAGGGATCCGACTTGGACATTTTTTTGCTTCCGTCGGTCAGACTCATCACCCGCGCCCCATCTTGACGAATAAGAGGGTCGGGCATTTTCAGGACGGGATGTTCGGGGCTGCCAAATTGGTCGTTGAGACGGATGACCAAGTCTCGGGTGAGTTCGAGATGTTGTTTTTGGTCTTCGCCGACGGGGACTTTATCGGCATCGTAGAGGAGGATATCGGCAGCCATGAGGACGGGATAGTCCAGGAGTCCGGTTCCCACGTTTTCGCCCTGTTTGATGGCTTTTTCTTTGAACTGAATCATGCCCTGAAGCCAGTTGATGGGGGTGATGCAGTTGAGAAGCCAGGTTAGTTCGCTGTGGGCGCTGACGTGGGATTGGATGAAGATGTTGGCATGGTCGAGGCTGATGCCGCAGGCGAGGTAGAGGGCGGCGATTTTGTAGCTATTTTCGGCGAGGGTTTTGGGGTCATGGGGGACGGTGATGGCATGGAGATCGACGACGCAGAAGTAGTTGTCGTAGTTTTGTTGACCGTTGACCCAGTTGCGAATGGCTCCTAGGTAGTTGCCGAGGTGAAGGTTTCCGGTGGGTTGAACCCCGGAGAGAATGCGCTGTTTACCCATGACTGCTCGCGATATCCGTTAACTGCCGATTTAACTGCCGATTAGGGAAGGCTTAATATTTCGACATCCTCTAGTGTGACATATTGCGCGATCGCCTTGGTCACGGTTACGGCTTTGTTGAGGAATGAGTTGAGGAATGAGTATCGCGGTTAGTCCAGGCCGGGATAGCTGACGGGCAACATTTGACTGGGGTTTAGGAGATTGGCGTTGGTGTTTTCTAGGGTGGCGATCGCCCTGCCGTCGATGTAAAGTTGGCTATGGTTGCCCTGTTGGGTCCAGGTGAGGTCTGCTGGGGTTAGACCGTGGGAGAGTCCTAGGCGATCGCGGTCTGGGTTAAAGTCGGTGATTCGGTCATGACTCCCCTCTGGACGCAAGATAAAGAGATTATTTCCCCCGCCTCCGGTGAGGGTATCGTTGCCAAAATCTCCTGAGAGGACTGTATCACCTGGCCCGCCGATGAGCAGATCATCGTCTTGGCCGCCAAAGAGGGTATCCTCGCCATCTCGACTATAGAGGCGATCGTTGCCTTTGTTGCCAAAGAGAAGGTCGTCTCCGCCTTGGGCGAAAATCACGTCATCATAATCAAACGCGGCGATGGTATCGTGACCATCGCCGCCAATTAGGGTTTCGGGTTCAGTTCCCACTCCCAAAATCAGTTGGTTGATGATTCGTGGTGAGGAACGGTTGGCTGTGGGTTCGGGTTCGGGTTCTGCGTCAGGTTCTGCGTCATCGCTATCTAAGTCGGAGTCGGGTTCGGAGTCGGGTTCGGGTTCTGCG
>P_2C_Liq_2_UnCtyDRAFT_1000368_pt1 | contig 12541 bp, 10 predicted proteins | sample Pon2CUnioCityCA_FD_10236 | JGI IMG/M metagenome (IMG submission 10236) | reverse complement strand
GGAATTTGGCTGTGCGCAGTCACAAAGCGTATCAACCCTTCACCACCACGAGGAATAATGAGATCCACATCATCTGCTAGCGTCAGTAAGGTATTTAAAATTTCACGATCAGGATCGGGAATGACTGTAACCGCAGCTTCCGCTATACCGTGTTTAGTAAAGACCGAATGTAGACATTTCGCCAAGGCAAGATTTGAATGTAACGCCTCTTTACCACCACGCAAAATCACAGCGTTGCCTGCTTTAAAACACAATGCGGCAGCATCAATCGTCACATTGGGACGAGATTCATAAATCATCCCAATAACACCTAAGGGGATCTGCATTTTTTGGACTTGGATCCCTGATGGCATGATTTCTGGTTCACTCAAATGGCCAACCACTTCAGGTTGTGCGGCAATATCCATAACCGCTTGAGCGATTTGCGCAATGCGGTTCGCATCAAGCGCCAGACGATCTTGCATCGCCGGGTCCATATTTTGTGCTTGGGCATTAGCCAAGTCTATCTGATTAGCAGCAATGATACCTTCTGCTTGAGCGAGCAATTCTTTGGCGACATCATTGAGCACATCTGTTTTTTGTTGAGTATCTAATTGAGCTACTGAGATTGCCGCTTGGCGTGCAGCTTTAGCCGCTGTTCGAATACAAAATTCCATGAATTTCCCTTACAAAATCACTAAATTGTCACGGTGGACGAGCACATCAGACAAGGTATAACCAAGTTTCGCACTAATTGCATCGCTTTTACATCCCGCAATCGTCGTAGCTTCGTTGTAGTCATATTGGCATAAGCCTTTGGCTATCACATTCCCATCAAACACGATATTAACAGCATCTCCAGCCTTAAACTCACCACTGACTGACACCACACCAATCGGTAACAAAGAAGCCCCTTTATGTATTAGAGCTGTATGCGCACCAGTATCAATATGCAATGCCCCTTTGCTATGCAAGGTATATTGCAACCATTCCATTCGCGCTTTCACTGAGCCCGATTTAGGTGTGAACAACGTCCCTGGACACTTACCTGCCGCTAAAGCATCAAAGGTCGCTGCACTTTGTCCATTGACGACCAACATCTGGATCCCGGTTTGAGTGCATCGCTCTGCAGCTTCTATCTTGGTTAACATGCCACCCGTGCCGACTGCACTTCCAGCGCCACCAGCCATCGCTTTAATTTCCGGCGTAATCTCAGACACACAAGTTAATAATTCAGCACTAGTATCAGTTCGTGGGTTTGCCGTAAATAAACCATCTATATCAGAACAAATGATACAAGTATCTGCTTGGGCAACCATAGCGGTGTAGGCAGCTAAGTTATCATTATCGCCGACTTTTAATTCATTTATGGCAACAGTGTCATTTTCATTCACAATCGGAATGGCTTTATGCGCTAATAATTCGCGTAAAGTATTTTGAATATTCACATACCGCTGGCGGTCATGCAGATCATCCATCGTTAACAATACTTGTGCGCAAGGTTGATCAAAAAATCGAGCCCAATTTTGCATCATCTGAGTCTGCCCAATTGCTGCCATCGCCTGCTTTTCAGCGATGGAAGGGGCATGTTTAATGGGTATAGACGCACGCCCAGCAGCAACACTACCAGAGGAAACGAGAATAATTTCTTTGCCTTGAGCAAGCGCCGTCGTGATGAATTTTGCAATCGATAACAAATATTGAGCCGAGCAACCTTGTTGAGAGCCGCCAGGGGCGATTAAGGAGCTACCGACTTTGAGTACGGCACGTTGCCAAGAAAAGTTATGCATAAGAAAAATACACCAAATCAGAATACGCTTAGGATACGACAATTCAACCAAGAAACAACCTAGACCACAGGTTTAAATGGCATAAGCTAATGCTTTTTTTCATTTAGCATGAATTAGCGTATTATATAGCTCGAAAATTACAACTATTAATAACAGGGACAATACTATGCGTAATATTTACGCCCTACTTTGTACATCTTTCTTACTTTTAGCCACTGTCGCAAATGCAGATGCTATTCGTCAAACTAAAGGGGATTTCGAAGATAAGTTTCGTCAACTTGACGAAGTTTTACCCACCCCAAACGTCTATCGTAACGCTGCTGGTGAACCTGGACACCAGTACTGGCAGCAACGTGTCGATTACACAATCGCTGCGCGCTTGTTAGAAGATCAGCGTCGTATCGAAGCGACACAAGACATTACGTATTACAATAACTCACCAGATACCTTGAAGTATTTATGGGTTCAGCTCGATCAAAATAAATTCAAAGACGATTCCATGTCTGCACTGACGACTACCTTTGGTGGGATCGGTAATCGTGGGCCTGGTTCAGCAGGAGCAACAGACAGCAAACCAGCACAAATTTCACTTGGCGCTTTACGCCGTCAGCAGTTTGTTGAAGATACCGAACTTGGTTATGACATTAGTCGTGTGGTCGATGGTTTAGGTAATAAACTAGATTATGTGATTGTCGGTACATTGATGCGTGTTGATTTAACGCAACCGTTAAAATCGGGTGATCGTGTGCGTTTTACCATTGATTTTGCTTTCAATATTGTTGAAGAAGATGCGGTATCTGCACGTGCTGGTTATGAGCACTTCCCAGATGACGCTCGTGAAGGTGGTAATGACATATTCTTACTCGCCCAATGGTTCCCTCGTTTAGCGGCTTACACGGATTACGAAGCATGGACGAACAAAGAGTTTATTGGTCGTGGTGAATTCACGCTAGAGTTTGGCGATTATGACGTTTCTCTTACCGTACCTGCTGACCACATTGTGTCTTCAACCGGTGTGTTACAAAACCCTGAAGACGTTTTGACAGAAGAACAGCAACGTCGCTTGGACAAAGCTAAAAACGCTGATCGTATCGTTTTTGTTGTGACTGAGGAAGAAGCATTAGAAAACGAAAAAGAAGGCACCAACGATAGTAAAACTTGGCGTTTCAAGGCACAGAACGTGCGTGATTTTGCCTGGGCAAGTTCGCGTAAATTCATGTGGGATGCTCGTGGCTATCAACAAGGTGGTGACGAGATGCCTGTCGTAATGGCGATGTCGTTCTACCCTAAAGAAGGTGGCGACTTATGGAAGAAATATTCAACTGAGTCCATCATCCATACCATGGATGTATATTCACGCTTCTCATTTGATTACCCATATCCTGTAGCCCAGTCAGTAAACGGTCCGGTCGGTGGTATGGAATATCCGATGATTACATTTAACGGTCCGCGTACTGAGTTACAAGACGACGGTTCACGCACTTATTCGCAAGCTGAAAAACGCTTTTTAATCGGCGTGGTTATCCATGAAATTGGACACATCTACTTTCCGATGATCGTTAATTCAGACGAGCGACAGTGGACCTGGATGGACGAAGGCTTAAATAGCTTCCTAGACGGTGTTGCGGGTCGCGAATGGGATCCAACAATTCCATGGGGCGTGGAGCCTCGTGATATCACAGGATACATGAAGTCTGAGGTGCAGGTACCTATCATGACACAGTCAGACAGTGTCTTACGTCTTGGTCCAAATGCGTATACCAAACCCGCTGCAGCACTAAATATCTTACGTGAAACTATCTTGGGTCGTGAGTTATTTGATTTTGCTTTCAAAGAATTTGCTAATCGTTGGAAATTCAAACGCCCTACGCCATCTGACTTCTTCCGTACTATGGAAGAGGCATCGGGTGTTGATTTAGATTGGTTCTGGCGTGGTTGGTTCTACTCAACAGATCATGTTGATATTAGCTTAGATCGTGTCTACAAGTTACGTTTAGATACGGAAGATCCTGATATCGATTTCGCCCGTGAGCGTCAAGTAGAGGCCGATAAGCCACTATCCTTAACCGACGAGCGTAATCAGGCCGAAGGTAAAACTTTATGGGTGGACCGTTTCGCTGACATCTCAGATTTTTATGACGAAAACGACCGCTTTACTGTGACCAACAAAGAGCGTAACGCATACAAAAAATTCTTAAATGGTTTAAAGCCTTGGGAGCGTAAAGCACTCAAGCGTGCCGTTGCCGAAGACAAGAATTACTATGTCATGGACTTTTCTAACCTAGGTGGCTTAGTCATGCCGATCATTATCGAAATGACCTTCACTGACGGTACAACTGACATGATGCATATTCCTGCTGAAATTTGGCGTCGTACACCCAAAGCGGTTTCTAAGCTAATCGTTACCGATAAAGACAAAGAATTAGTATCGGTCACAGTTGATCCACGTTGGGAAACAGCTGATGTCGATGTGGAAAATAATCATTATCCACGTCGCATCATTCCTTCGCGTATTGAATCTTACAAGTCTAAGAAGCGTTCAGGTAAAGTGTATCGCGATATCATGCAAGACATTAAAACTGAACTCAAAACTGATGACGAAGAGACTGAGCAATAAATGAGTTTTAGTCAGACTGTTAAAAACGGTGGGAATACTCACCGTTTTGTTATTCTATGTGTTGTATTTATGGCAATGTTAGGTTCTTTGCTACTTACTTTGCCTGCACTTGCTCATCAACAAAAGGAAGGGTTAACCACCGTTCTGTTTAATCCTAGGACAGGTAATATCGAAATTATGCATCGTATTTATATGCATGACGCCGAACATGCGGTAAAAGAACTCTTCTCCAAAAAAGCGGATATTTTAAAAGATCCTGATACTCAGCGCTTATTTGCAGAATATGTTGCTAAGAATTTTGGTTTATACAATGAGCTTGACCACCCTTTTAAACTAAAAAAAGTGGGGCATGAAGTGGAAGGTAGATTCTTTTGGATCTATCAAGAAACAGAAAAGCCTGCTGAGATCGGTACAATTAAAGTGCGCCATGATGTCTTACGCGACCTCTGGCCAAGCCAAAATAATCTGATTAATTTTGAAGGCAAAGGTAAAATTAAGTCTTTAAATTTTTCAGATAATATTTCGTTGTTAGAAGTCCATTTCTAAGCATATGTATTAAATCTTTTTTTTCTAGTGTAAAGAACTGGCTAACTTATTTAGTCAGTTCCTTTTAGTAAGGCTGTTCCATAGAAAAAGGCATTGCCATCGCATCAGACTGTTTGGGTGGATTACCAATCATTTCATCATACGGAGAATCATGCACCATTACGGATTTTTCTACCGTAAATTCGGCAAACATGTCGCGAATATGCTGAGAACTATGAAAACGCATGATGCTATCTTTTTTATCATATACAAAACCAGACTCATCATTAATCGTTATTTTAACTAAGTACACGTTGACTTCAAATGACTGAACTTCTAAGTAAGTAATAAGATCTGTATCTTTTTGTAACAAATGGTATGGATATTTCATTATGGAGTCCTTATTTTATATATATGAATACCGTACAATGTAAACTTTAGATCTCACTGAATTAAATCAATCAGGTATGAATACGCAAAATTAGATTGAACTCACCGTCTAATAAATTGCCTATACTCTACCTCTTATTTATAAAGGAATAGCATGACAGACCAAAGTAACGGTTCTAGTAAAGCCCCCATCCTTATTGTAGTAATTGTGTTAGCTGTGATTTTAGCTGTTGTCTTGTTATGGCCAAAAGCCAATCAAGAAATCACACCAGTGAGTACCACTTTACCAACAGAGATTATCGAAGAAACTGCTCCAGTACCTGTTGAGCCAGTAGTAGAAGAAGAGATCTTCACCGAAGACACCTTTACTGTAGCTGAGCTACCTGCAGCGGTCGAAGTGACAGATTCTGAATTAGAAACACCTGAATTCATCGAACCTGTACAAGTCGAAGAACCCATGACAGAACCTTTGGACGTTTCTGATTTAGCCGTTAAACAAAGCATTTTAACAATTACCAAAATGCCCATCCTAAGTACGATTCTGATCAACGATGGGATTTTAGATAAAATCGTTGCGACGGTTTTAAATACTGCTAACCATAAAATCTCTGCAAATACTTTATTAGCCATACCTCCATCGGAACCTTTCACAGTTTTCAAACAAGCAGGACGTCTATATATCGAACCTTCTGCTTTTACTCGTTACAATGTCTATGCTCAAACCTTTGCCGAGGTGAATACCGATAACCTTATCGTATTACTCGAGCAATATGAGCGAGAATTAGTCAATAAATTTTCTGAAATTGCGCCACCGGACACAACTTTTGAAAATGCATTATTAGATGCTATAAATGTGCTTTTAGATACCCCTATCGTAAAACTTCCTGTTGAAGTTTCTACTAACCGCGCCATGTATCAATACGCAAATCCTCAGTTAGAGGCTCTTAGCCCACCACAAAAACAATTGTTGAGAATGGGGCCGTATAATGTGCGCATTGTTAAACGTAAATTACGGGAATTAAGAGAGGCATTAGCAGAACGTGCTAAGTAACCTGCAACAACAGCTTCAAGGACTTGATAAAACCTACCCGCCAGTTGAAGATTGGGATCCTGAATATTGCGGGGAGATCCCGCTGACTATAAATGATAAAGGTGAGTGGTTTTATCAAGGCACAGCATTTACCCGCCCCCAATTAGTCAACTTATTTGCCAGTGTGTTAAAGAAAGAACAAGGTAACTACTTTCTTGTCACTCCGATAGAAAAAGTCAAAATAACCGTTGCAGATGTGCCTTTCATTATTACTCAGTGGCACCGTGACCTGCATAATGGCCAAATTATTTGTACTACTGCTACCGCAGATACTTTTCGCTTAGACGCTGAACATCCCTGTGAATTACGCCTTGACCCAAAGCAAAAACAATACTTACCTTACATCAAAGTACGCCGTAATTTATGGGCTAAACTGCATCAAAACGTATTCTATCAATGGGTTGATGAAGCTGAAGAATCTGCGGATAAAATCATCTTATACTCGGGCAATGTTGAGGTCTGCTTAGGCCAAATATAACTTTTGCCTTTACCCTATATTTCACTTAAAGTAGGTTTAATTAATCGAACCTACAATTCCAATAAGTGATTAACATGAAAACATATCTTTTATTAAGTACCTTAGTTACATCTTGGTTGTATAGCCACACAGCACTTGCTGCTACTTACATCCATGCGGGTAAACTCATTACTGCTGACAATAAACAGGTACTGAGCAAACAAACCATCGTTATTGAAGACAATAAGATCACGGCGATTAAAGCAGGTTTTATCAAAGGCGATGCTAGCGATACACACATCGATTTATCTGACCAGACTGTCATGCCTGGCCTCATGGATATGCACACCCATTTATCGTTCCAACACGGTGGTCCATCGACATATATGCAAAAATTTACGTGGAATGAAGCCGACTATGCTCTCGCCGCTGCAAACTATGCTGAAAAGACCCTAATGGCTGGCTTTACCACTGTGCGTAATCTGGGCGATGCTTATAATGAAACAGTTGCCCTGAGAAATGCAATAAATCAAGGTAAACATATTGGTCCGCGCATTTTTACTACCGCAAAATCCATTGCGACGACGGGGGGACATGCCGACCCAACAAATGGAATGACGAAGCGTTTAATGGGAGACCCAAGTGCTAAACAAGGTGTGATTAATGGTGTTGCCGAAGCACGTAAAGCTGTGCGTCAACGTTATAAAGATGGTGCTGATCTCATCAAAATCACCGCAACAGGTGGGGTTTTATCGGTAGCAAAATCTGGGCAAAACCCACAGTTTATGACGGATGAATTAGAAGCCATTGTACAAACAGCAAAAGACTACGGAATGACTGTTGCGGTGCATGCTCATGGCAAAGAAGGCATGATAAGAGCTATTAGAGCTGGCGTTGATTCGATCGAGCATGGTACCTATATGGACCAAGAAGTCATGGACCTTATGAAAGAATATGGTACATATTATGTGCCCACTATCATCGCTGGTAACTTTGTAGCGGAAAAAGCCAAAATAGATGGTTACTTCCCCGCTATTGTTCGCCCCAAAGCAGCTGCCATTGGTCCTTTGATTAAAAGTACTTTCAGCAAAGCTTATCAAGCCGGAGTTAAGATTGCGTTTGGTACTGACTCAGGTGTGTCAGCCCATGGTGACAATGGTGAAGAATTCCGTCACATGGTCGATGCTGGTATGCCGGCAATTGAGGCTATTTTAAGCGCCACAAAACATACTGCAGACTTACTTAATATCAGCAATATGTTGGGTTCAGTTACACCTGGTAAGCATGCTGATATCATTGCAGTTTCTGGTGATCCACGTAACGATATTGAAGTGATGCAAAACGTGACATTTGTCATGAAAGATGGCGTTGTCTTCAAACATACGAAATAAGTTAAAACTGCATCCTAACCGTGTAAGGAACACACTTGGTTAAAGTACTGCGTAAAAAACTAAAGCACTGGGTACATTCAAGGTATTTGCTACCCGGTGTCACCCTCGCTTCCTTTCTTGAATCGACCATTGTTCCTATACCTATCGAAACCTTGCTGATCCCTCTGTCGCAGTTACGTAGAGATAAAGTCTGGCATATTGCAACCGTAGCAACACTTGGTTGCATACTTGGAGCCCTGCTCGCTTATATGATTGGTTTCTGGGTTTTTGATATATTTAAAGATGATATTATCCGTGCATTTGGTGATCCTGAGCTCTTCACCAATATTCAACAGCGTATGGCTGACGAAGGTTTTTGGTTTATTGTCCTAGCTGGCATATTACCCATCCCCCTNCAACTNGCNATGGTTGCGGCCGGTGTAAGTGCTTACCCAATAGGCTGGTTTATTCTCGCTATTGCTTTATCTAGGATCTTACGTTACTTCGGCATCGCATGGTTAGTTTTACTCTTTGGTAATCAAGCTGAAAATGTTTTGCGCAAATACAAATGGAAGGCTATTTTCTTCGTCTCTTTAGTCATTTTTTTAATTTGGGGATTACAGATTTTCTTGAAATAGCCTAATTTTGTTGAAAAAACTGATGTTATAATCTTAAATGCTGATATACGTACCTACTTTTCAGGAAGCGGCATTGAGGGAAAGTTACTCGATGTTTTGAAATTTACCATTCTGAGACTCATGACTCTAAGGTTAATTACTCTAAGATCAATGGTCCTGAGATTAATTGTTCTGAATTTAATTAACCGCCGTATACATAACATAATTGATATAAATGGAAGGAAAGGACATGAAATTAAAATCATCACTGATAATGGCTGCTGCTTTATCTTGCAGTGTATTAAGTATGCCAACGTTCGCGCACGAGCACGGTACACATAGCCTAGCGGACTCAGTAAAAGCCGCGATGCAAGCAGAAGGTAGACCTGCCGCTGACGTAAAACGGGATCGCAATCGCAAGCCTGTGCAGACTCTTGAGTTTTTTGGTTTGAAACCAGATATGAAAATTGTTGAACTGATCCCAGGTGGTGGTTGGTATACACGTATCTTAGCACCAGTATTAGCTGAAAAAGGAGAATACTATGGCGCTATCGGTACGTCCCGTATAGAACGTAATCTAGTCGGCAAACCTGGTTTTAAAAACATCCAAATCACCGCCAAAGATGCGAGCTTATCTCGACCTGCTGGTGCTAAATTTTATACGCTAGAAATGGATGATTTGGGTGTTTCAGACGTTGATATGGTATTGACGTTCCGAAATTATCACAACTTTGATGATGCTGGTCGTGCCAAGATGAACGAAGCCGCCTTTGCCGCTCTTAAATCAGGTGGTATTTATGCCGTCGTAGATCACACGGCACGACACATGGAGCCTTATACAAACAGCAACCGTCGTCGCTTCGATCCAGTCAAAGCGATTAAGGAAATCCAAGCTGCTGGTTTTGAACTCGTGGACTATTCTAACTTACATTATCGTGAAGATGATGAACTAGAATATGAGGTAGGCGCTCATAGCGTCACAGGTAACACTGATCGTTTTACCTTGAAATTTAAGAAGCCTTAATCCTAATTAAATAGCATCGTTACAATGTTGTTGGGATACCACTTCCTGAAGTGTTCTCAACAATTCATTTGCTTCAACTGGTTTTGTTAAATATCCATCCATACCCGCTAGTAAGCAATCTTCCTCAACACCTTTAACTATACTAGCGGTGAGTCCAATGATAGGCACATGTGAATCATTTTTTTCTTCTAATTGTCGAATCTTACGTGTTGCCGTTAGGCCATCCATATTTGGCATCATCATATCCATGATGATTACATCGAACTCATAGTTTTGATAGGCCTCTATAGCTTCAGACCCATCATGGACCATTAGCACCCTATGATTGGCTAATTGCAATTGATGTTGAATCACCAGTTGATTGATCTCATTATCTTCTGCAACTAATACCCTTAATGTTTGCGCTGAGGTACTTGTGTTACGAGGGGATGCAGGCTCAATAAGTCTGTTGGGTATATCTATAAGCTCAATAGATGCTGGGGGAGAAGCAATCGCTGTATCATCGGTACTAGATACATCAGACGCCAGTGGCACATCCTTGTTTTTCGGTAATGTAATAGAGAAAGTAGAGCCTTTACCTAATTGACTGCTAACGTCAATATGTCCCTCTAAGACTTCAATGAGGTTTTTTGAAATACTTAGACCTAACCCTGCCCCTTCGATTGTAGATTTAGATATCATCTCATCTCTTTCAAACGGCAAAAATAATTTATCTAATTGGTTCTTTGATATGCCAAAACCTGAATCCTTTACCTGCACGCAGATATTCTGTTCATCATGCATTAAAGTAACCTCAATAATACCTCTTTGAGTATATTTGACCGCATTACTGATGATGTTCATAAAAATTTGTTGGCATCTAAGAACGTCTGAAACGATCAAAACACCGGACTGTATATTACTGGTTTTCAATATGAGATCTTTTTCTTTAATGTTAACAGCAAAGCTTTCAATGACCTCATGCAACACTTCACTTATGTCAAAACGACTATGCGTGACATTTAACATTCCTTTTTCAATAAGAGATAAATCCAATATGTCATTTAACAAATGTAATAGTGATTTTGATGAGCGGTCAATCAATGTTAAGTATTCTTTTGCTGTTTCACACTCTTGGTTGCTTTTCAAAATATCCACAACCCCTATTATACCATTCAGAGGGGTTCGTAACTCATGACTTAAATTTGTTAAAAATTGTGTTTTCGCCTTATTTGCCATCTCGACTTTTGTATTTTTAACCCGCAATCTTTTGCTATTAAACACTTGTAAAATACTGACTCCTATAGATATCAAAAGAAGGCTTAAAAAGAATAGGAGATAAATGTGTTCTTTCCAAAAAGGAGGCCTAGGATTAAGGATAAGCGTATCATCAGGAAAAGCACGAATATCAATATCGTCAATAAACAGCGATGCTTCGTTAATCGTATACGTGAAGGCTTGCTCTAATTGAGGTCGGTTCATAATGAGTTGACTATCCCATAACACCCATTTCATAGTGTTACTCATAAATTTATAGATATCGTTACTATAAGCGACTGGTGAATAATCATCAGTCATAAAACGCATGAAACTAAATATCGGGATATGCAATTGTGGAGCGAGTGCCTCTATCATTTCAATTGGCTGTAGGAATTTACCTGCACCATTGTTAAAGGTCACATTATACAAAACAATATCATCTGACGAGGCTTGTTCTAAGATACTTATTAACTCGTCATACGTTTTATCAACTAACCATTCTGTGGCAATACCAAATTGGGATAACTCGTTTTTAAGTACTTCGTTTCGCTCAACGTTTGGTGCTTTCTCACTGGATGTAATCACCCAAATTTTAGTTGGATTGGTGGCATTGATGTAAAGCGGTATAAACTTACTGTAGTTGACATACTGATATGCCCTAACAGTATCAGTCGATATTTTAGAAAACTTATCTTCATCATTTGGATTAGTCGTTAACTCTATTGCAATTCTAAATGTTTCTGGAAACACCTCGGGATGTTCGTCCAAAAATCGAGACATCATAATATTCTCGACAATAACAAAATCTACTTTTTGTTTTGAGTACTTTGTTTTTAGTGATTCCGCATATAAATCATTATATCCAGAAATACCGAAGCCTGATGTATTTGTGTTTTCAATAATTACATTGGGTATGAATCCAGCTTCGCTTAACACATCTTCGATGGCCTTGACTTGCTGTCGATGCCAAGAACTTTGTCTATCAAACCTAAAAAGTAATAAAACCGTCAACGTTTTGTGCTCGTTGATATCTAAGGTTCGTAATTTATAAGGTAAGTCAGTGATTGCGCTCGGATTCGGATGCTTTGCTTTAACATGAGCTATAGCAACATTTAAAATGCTTGCAATCAACACTGATAAAAGGAGGCCTGTGCTAAACAGCCGAGTTTTTTTGAATGGTGTAAGTCCCTTACTATGCATATCGTAAATCCTTTACTAAGCAATTTTTCAAGTATATACAAGTTCAAGATATACACAATTAATATCTTCAAAACTAGACAAATGTCTAATATCTCTATTTATTTAATAGCTCTCTGAGATTCGCTATGCCTTTTGTCCCTAGTGCTCTTTTCTCCTCAGCTGTTTTCTTTGGTTTTTGAAATTCCCACACGACATCATCACTTGGTAACTCATATAAAAAACGACTTGGCTCTGGTTGAATTA
>P_2C_Liq_2_UnCtyDRAFT_1000365_pt1 | contig 12583 bp, 7 predicted proteins | sample Pon2CUnioCityCA_FD_10236 | JGI IMG/M metagenome (IMG submission 10236) | reverse complement strand
AAAACAACTTCTTAGAGGCGGGTATTGCTGTCGAGAGGCTGCCTAACTTGCCTCAAGGGTTAAAATTGCCCTCCGCCGGTCGTATCGAGGCGCTACCGGGCTATGAGGAGGGCTGGTGGACGGTTCAAGATGCCAGCGCCCAATGGGTGACGCATCTGTTAAATCCCCAGCCGGGGGAGGTGATTGTGGATGCTTGTGCTGCCCCAGGGGGGAAAACGACGCATATTGCTGAGTTAATGGGCGATCGCGGTCAGATTTGGGCCTGCGATCGCACGGCGTCTCGTTTGAAGAAGGTGGGGCAAAATTGTCAGCGGTTGCAGCTGCGATCGGTACAACTGTTACAGGGGGATAGTCGGGAGTTGCGTCAGTTTGAGGGAGGGTGCGATCGCGTGTTGTTAGATGTTCCCTGTTCGGGGTTAGGAACCCTCCACCGTCGCGCTGATTTGCGTTGGCGACAGACACCCCAGAGGATTATGGAGTTAGCGCAACTTCAGGGGGAACTGTTGGCGGCGGCGGCGACTTGGCTGAAACCCGGTGGGGTGTTAGTCTATGCCACTTGTACCATCAGTTCGCCGGAAAATGAGGGGGTGATTGATCCCTTTTTAGAAACTCACCCGGATTGGCGGGTTGAAACACCTCCAGCGGAGTTGGGTTTACCGGAGGTGGAGTCTTCTCTGGGGTTGCGTTTATGGCCTCATCGCCACGAGGGGGATGGCTTTTTTATGGTGAGGTTGCGGCGACGCTAGGGGAGATTTAGGGACTTGTTAAACACCGAGGGAGAGTTGTTCGGGGTGGCGATCGCTCAATTCCTGGGAAACCGCCCCCAGGGAATAATTGCTAATAAACAATTCTGAGCCTTTGTTGGCTTTTTCTTGCTTATAATTATTCATGCCATATTGCAATTCCCATTCATAAATCTGGGCAAATTGGAAGTTTTCTCGCACCTCGGCACAGTCATCATAGGTAATCAACCAGAGATGGGGACAGCGTTGCAGGAGTTGGGCAAAGCGATCATGGTCAAAACTGCTATGGTAATGACCTCGTTTCCCATAGAGTTTAGATTTTGTGGCACTGAGATAGGGTGGATCGAGAAAAATGAAGCTGCGATCGCCCGTTGAGTTGGGGTAATCTTGCAGCAGTTCACTATAATCAAGATTGGTGATTTTGACTCCATCTAATACCGGACTTAAGGCACTTAAACGGTCGATTGAGGAGTCTGTAAAACGCTGTTCAAAGGCATTTTTGCGAATAGCCTCCGGCTTCAATAGTTCCTGAAAAGGTAATCCGATTGAGAATAAAAAAACGAACCGCCCGTTCTAAATCCGAGAGGCGATTAACGTCAACCGTTACTAACTCTTTAAATAATCCCCGTCCATCATGACAAGTCCGTTTGATGTCTCGAACCCTTTGCGTAAACTCTGTTAGCTGAGATTGGGCGAATTTCCAGAAATAATAGACATCAGGATTGAGGTCGTTAATCCAAATTGGTAAATTTGGATTTAACTTTTTCAGTTCTATAAACACCGAACCCCCGCCAACAAACGGTTCTCGATAGGTTTGAAATGAGGTGGGAAATCGGGCAAAAATTTGCCGTAAGGCTTTGGATTTTCCCCCAGGATAGCGCAGGGGAGTACGAACTGATTTAGAAATTGACATGGGTGAATCGGACTTTGAGAGAAAATTAGTCAAATTGATGCCAGATTAAATGATTACCGTAGGGGCGAAAAAATCCCCTCCAGGGAGGGGTTAGGGGTGGGTTCCCTACCATGTTGTACCTAATGCAACCCATGACACCGAATGTCCTCAAAACCCAATTGATGCCAAATTCCTGACAAGGTTATAGCCAATGTAGCCTATAACTTAAGCTAAATTAGACGGTGGGGCAGATCGATACTGCTGCAATTGCAAAGCCACAGCTTTTTGAAGATCCGAACGTTTCACCTCCACCCCAGTTTCCCGTTGCCCCGCAGTTTCAAAAACAATCAAACTTTCCACCCGATCCAACGCCAACAATTGGAACAAAATATGAGTCACCGGAAGTGCAACCGCCAGCAATTGTGGGGCGTTACTTTCAGGTTCACTAGCTTTCGCATCCTCGAAACTGGGAAAGCCGTAAATCACGGATTTTTCCAAATCAGCATTGAGACGATTACTCAACGTCGTCATCAACCAATTGCCATCAGGAGTTTGTAGAATATAGTATTGCTGATGACGTAGGCGATCAGCGAAGGCTTTGAGAATCGGTGCGATCGCCGCGATCGCCCCCGGCGTCGAACCATCCTGGGGCGCATTGTCAATCAGGGTTTGAATTTGCTGATCTAAACTCATAGAAAACGATAAAATCTTGTACGGTAATCCCTTGACAAACTCTTAAACTTGGTGTAATTTCCCCAAAACCCCTACAAATTTCTCCAACCCCTAGATACAATCTAATCGAAGACTTAATCATCGACCCAACCCAGTTTACCCGCACCCCCTAACCGAATGTCGGACTCACTCACTCAAACCGCCAGCCCTTCGATCACCCTCAACGTCGCCCCCGCCCAAACCTTGCGAGGCGAGAACATCCTGCCCGAAGCCGCCCAACGCATCGCCCAACTGGGACAGCGGCCCTTTCTCGTGGCCGGCGATCGCACCCTCAACCTGGCCACACAACAAATCCAACCCCAGCTCGACCAAAACCAGCTTACCCCATCGACCCACTCCTACGGTCACGACTGCGACGAAGCCGACCTCGATCGCCTCAAACACGCCCTCCTCCAACATCAAGCCGATGTGGTGATTGGCATTGGCGGCGGTAAAGCCCTAGATACCGCCAAACTTCTCGCCTATCGCTGCCAAGTTCCCGTCGTCACCATTCCCACCTCAGCCGCCACCTGTGCCGCCTGGACAGCCCTTTCCAACGTCTACACCCCCGAAGGTGCCTTTCGCTACGACGTTCCTCTCCCCGTCTGCCCAAACCTCCTCGTTCTCGACTACGCCCTCATTCGCACCGCCCCCCGCCGCACCCTCGTCGCCGGCATTGGCGATGCCCTCGCCAAATGGTACGAAGCCTCCGTCAGTAGCGGCAGTTCCGACCAAACCCTCATTGTCGCCGCCGTCCAACAGGCCCGCGTCTTACGAGACTTACTCCTACAAAAATCCGCCGCCGCCCTGGCCGAACCCGGTAGCCCCGTCTGGCGGGAAGTGGTCGATGCCAGCGTTCTCCTAGCGGGGGTTATTGGCGGCTTAGGGGGCGCTCAATGTCGCACCGTGGCCGCCCATGCCGTCCATAACGCCCTCACCCATCTGAGCGACTGCCACCAGACCATACACGGCGAAAAAGTCGCCTATGGGATTCTCGTACAACTGCGACTCGAAGAAATTGTCCAACATAACCAACTCGCCGCCACCGCCCGTCAGCAATTGTTGACCTTTTACCGAGAAATTGGTCTGCCCCAAACCCTGGCCGATTTAGGCTTAGGAGAGATTTCCCTGGGCCAACTTCAGCAAGCCGCCGAATTTGCCTGTAGCCCCAACTCCGACATTCATCATCTGCCCTTCCCCGTCGAACCCGCCCAAGTCATGGCGGCGATGGTGTCAACCACCGTAGGCTACTCTCTGGCGGTCACCACTGACGCTTCCATGGTCAACCATAACTGCTAAAACCTGATAGAGTAAAAGGTCTGTGTCTTCCTCCCTCAAACTCAATGGTACTGGATTGGATTAGCCCTGCAGAGCGGGTGCAAGCATTACCCCCCTATGTTTTTGCGCGTCTGGATGAATTGAAAGCCCGTGCGCGAGAACAGGGTTTGGATTTGATTGATTTGGGGATGGGCAATCCCGACGGTTCCACCCCCCAACCGGTGATTGACTCAGCCATCCAAGCCCTGCAAAATCCTGCCAATCACGGCTATCCGCCCTTTGAAGGAACTGGTAGTTTCCGGCAAACCATCACTGACTGGTATTACCGCCGCTATCGCGTGAAACTCGATCCTGATGGGGAGGCGTTACCCCTATTGGGATCGAAAGAGGGATTATCCCATTTGGCGTTGGCCTATCTCAATCCCGGCGATTTAGTCTTAGTTCCCAGTCCCGCCTATCCGGCCCATTTTCGCGGTCCCTTGATTGCCGGGGCCAAGGTGCATTCGCTTCCCCTCTCGGCGGAGAATGACTGGCTGATTGATTTGAGTCAGATTCCCGATGAGGTGGCGGACTCAGCCAAGATGCTCTATTTCAACTATCCCAATAATCCCACCGGAGCAACGGCACCGAGGGAGTTTTTCGAGGAGATTGTGGCTTTTGCCCGCCGTCACTCGATTTTGTTGGTGCATGACTTGTGTTACGCCGAGTTAGCCTTTGATGGCTACCAACCAACGAGTTTGTTGGAGATTGAAGGGGCGAAAGAGATTGGCGTGGAGTTTCATACCCTCTCCAAGACCTATAATATGGCCGGCTGGCGCGTGGGTTTTGTGGTGGGGAACCGCCATGTGATTCAGGGCTTGCGAACTCTGAAGACGAATTTGGATTATGGGATTTTTTCGGCGTTGCAATGTGCGGCGGAGACGGCGTTACAGTTGCCGGAAGTCTATTTGGAACAGGTGCAGCAACGCTACAGCAGCCGCCGTGATTTCTTGATTGAGGGCTTGGGGCGTTTGGGCTGGACGGTCCGTAAACCCTTAGCGACGATGTATTTGTGGGTCGAATGTCCCCCTGGGATGGGGTCAACGGATTTTGCCCTAACGGTGTTGCAACAGACGGGGGTGGTGGTGACGCCGGGGAATGCGTTTGGGAAAGGGGGCGAAGGCTATGTGCGGGTTAGTTTGATTGCGGAGTGCGATCGCCTCCAGACGGCGTTAGATCGCCTAGAAGCCGCCGGAATCCGCTGTCACGTCTAATATATCTCATATAGCAAGTGAAGTTCGCTTAGGACAATCTTTGCCGGAAAAGGGCACGCCACTTGCAGATTGCCCCTACGTAGTTTCTGTCCTATCCATCCCTGCTATTGCTATATCTCGTGATGAGGCTCCAGCCTCGTCACGTCTAGGGGGAGGCTTTGCCTCTCGTCATCCCTCGCGACGACGTCCTATCGAGTTAGGACAAGATAGGCTCAAGCAATCGGTCAGAGGTTGTATTGCAATCGAAGATTGTCTTAAGACACTCGGAATTGAGGGAGAATCCCCCACCTGTTACCTGTTACCTGTTGCCATCCCCTCTTGGGAGGGGTGGGTTCTGCCGGGACGGTGGCCAAACACCCCGATGACCCACCCCGCCCTTCGGGCATCCCTCCTGGGAGGGGTTAGGGGTGGGTTCTCCCCGGAGGGGGCGGGTCAGGACATCACCCGTTCCGGTTCATACTGATAGGAGGAGACCGCCTTCATGTATTGCGCCCGTTCGTAGGCAGACTTATCAGGACAATGGCGCTGACTCATACTACCCTGCATCTGTTGCACCGACTCATACTCATGCTCTTCCATCCAATGCAACATCTGATGTTCAAGGTTCCGGAGATGGGGAATCCCATGACGGAGTAATGCCGAACAAACTTGTGTCACCTTTGCCCCGGCCATGAGTAACTTGATAGCATCGGTGCCATGTTGAATGCCGCCGGTGGCTGCAAAATCCGTCTCAACTTGACCATACAACAGGGCAATCCAACGCATGGGTAAGCGTTGGTCTTGGGGGGTACTCAAGAGGACATGGGGCGAGACTTCCAACTCCTCTAAATCAATGTCCGGTTGGTAGAAGCGGTTAAACAACACCAGTCCATCAGCCCCGGCCTCCGTCAGTCGTTTGGCCATATTGGCCATATTGCTGAAAAAGGGACTCAACTTCACCGCCACGGGGATGCGAACTTCCCCTTTGACATCCCGCAAGATGTTGAGATAGTTTTCTTCCACCTCAGCCCCGGTCATGTTCATGTCCGTGGGAACATAGTAGATGTTCAACTCCAAGGCATCAGCCCCGGCGTCTTGCATCTGTTGGGCATATTCGACCCAACCACCGGGGGAAAAACCGTTTAAACTGGCGATGATGGGAATGTCAACGCTGGCTTTAGCGTCGCGGATATGGTCGAGATAGAGTTGGGGACCGACGTGGTATTCTTCGGCTTCGGGGAAGTAGGTGAGGGCTTCGGCGAAACTCTCGGTTCCGTATTCGAGGTGGTGGTGTAACTCGAATTTCTCTTTGAGCAGTTGTTCTTCAAACAGGGAGTGTAGCACGATCGCCGCCGCTCCAGCATCCTCTAAGCGCTTGACATTATCGATGTCTTCTGTTAATGGAGCTGCCGCTGAGGGGATGAGGGGAGATTTGAGGCTGAGTCCGAGATACTGTGTGGTGAGTTCCATGATGTTCGCGTCAAACTAGGGGGACTGGGGGAGCAAATGGGGTGGCTCCCCCGACGGTTGTGAAGGTCTATTCGTCGTTGGTGAGGGGACGATTGGCCAGGTACTCATACATGGCCCAACGAGTATCCACATCGCCTTGGGCTTCTTTCAGCAACCGCTTCGCGTCTTTGGGTTTGGTTTTGGTGAGCATCTTGAAGCGGTTTTCCGCGTACATGGAGGTTTCCACCCCTTTCTTGGGCGATCGCGAATCCACTTGCAAGGGATTCTGACCCATCTCTTTCAACTCGGGGTTATAGCGATACAGCAGCCAGCGACCACTTTCGACTAGGGCTTTCTGATGACTCATGGCGGTAGTCATGTTGATGCCATGGGCGATGCAATGGCTGTAGGCGATAATCAAGGACGGCCCCTCATACGCCTCCGCTTCGATAAAGGCTTTCAGGGTATGTTCATCCCGCGCCCCCATGGCGACAGAGGCCACATAGACGTTACCGTAGGTCATGGCAATTAAGCCCAAGTCTTTCTTCGGTGCCGGTTTCCCACCAGCGGCAAACTTAGCCACCGCACCGCGAGGAGTCGCTTTAGACGATTGGCCGCCGGTGTTGGAATAGACTTCGGTATCCATGACCAGGATGTTGACATTTTGACCACTGGCGATGACGTGATCTAAGCCGCCAAAGCCGATGTCGTAGGCCCAGCCATCTCCACCGATAATCCAGACATCTTTTTTCACCAAGTAATCGGCGAGGCTACGCAGTTGTTTCGCGTCAGGGCTGCTGAGGGACTCAAGCTGTTGTTTCAAGCCAACCACGGCTTCCCGTTGTTCCCAAATATCGGCTTCGGATTTCTGGGGATTGTCAAGAATCTGTTGAACGAGGTTGTCCCCTAGTTCCCCGGAGAGTTTTTGTAGCAACTCTTGGGCAAATCCCATATGTTTGTTCAGGGACATGCGGAAGCCTAAACCAAACTCGGCATTGTCTTCAAAGAGACTGTTGGACCAAGCTGGCCCCCGTCCTTCGGCGTTGTGAGCCCAAGGTGTGGTGGGGAGATTGCCGCCGTAGATGGAGGAACAGCCGGTGGCGTTGGCGATAACGGTGCGATCGCCGAACAGTTGCGACACCAGTTTCAGATAGGGGGTTTCGCCACAACCGGCACAGGCCCCGGAGAACTCAAACAGCGGTTCTTGCCATTGTTGCTGACGGATGCGATCGAGATGGAGGTTACGGCGATCGGGATTGGGAAGATTGAGAAAGAACTCCCAATTCTCCCGTTCTTGTTCCCGTAGCGGCGGTTGCGCCTCCATATTGATGGCCTTCTTGGAGGGCATGGATTTGTTTTTCGCCGGACAGACATCGACACAAATGCCGCAACCGGTACAGTCTTCGGGAGCCACCTGGATAGTAAACTTGCTGCCCGCGAAATTGGGGTCTTTGTCGCGAATATCGGTGAACTTAAAGCTCTCGGGTGCATTCCCCAGTTCTCCCTCGTCGTAGGCTTTGCCACGAATCACTCCATGGGGGCAAACCATGACGCATTTCCCACATTGCACGCAGACATCGGGGTCCCAAACGGGGATTTCTTGGGCCACATTGCGTTTTTCCCATTTCGCGGTTCCCGTGGGATAGGTTCCATCACAGGGGAGGGCGCTCACGGGGAGGTCATCCCCTTCGCGGGCCAACATTTTGCCCTCGATGGTACGGACAAATTCCGGCGCGGCNTCGGGAATGGTGGGATTCATGCGCACCCTAGAGTTAGCCTCGCGCACATTCACCTCATAGAGATGGTCCAGNGTCGCATCGACAGCGTTGAGGTTCATCTGGACAATGGCTTGTCCTTTTTTGCCATAGGTTTTCTCAATGGCTTTCTTGATTTCGCTGATGGCCTCTTCCCGAGGTAAGACCCCTGACAGGGCAAAGAAGCAGGTTTGCATCACGGTATTGATGCGTCCCCCCATACCATTGTCTCGTGCCACTTGTAGGGCGTTGATGACGTAGAATTTGAGGTTTTTGCGGACAATTTGCTCTTGAATTTCTAGGGGAAGGCGGTCCCACACCTCATCGGGGCCATAGGGACTGTTGAGAAGGAAAGTGGCCCCAGGGGCGGCGGCGTTGAGGACGTTGAGTTTTTCGAGGAACGTCCATTGGTGACAGCCGACGAAGTTGGCCTGGTTAATCAGGTACGTCGAACGAATGGCCCGGGGACCAAAGCGCAGGTGCGAGACGGTAACGGCCCCGGATTTCTTGGAGTCATAGACGAAGTAGCCCTGGGCGTAGTTGTCGGTGGCCGAACCGATGATTTTGATGGAGTTTTTGTTGGCGCCGACGGTTCCATCGGACCCTAAGCCGTAAAATACGGAACGAGAGACTTCGTCGGGTTCGGTACTGAAGGACTCGTCGTAGGGAAGGGAGGTTTGGGTGAGGTCGTCGTGAATGCCGATGGTGAAGTGGTTTTTGGGTTTGTCTTGGCTAAGGTTGTCGAAGACGCCTTTCACCATGGCGGGGTTGAATTCTTTGGAGGAGAGGCCATAGCGTCCGCCGACGATTTTGGGCATGGTGCCTTCCCAGGCTTCGCTGAAGGCGGAGACGACATCGAGATAGAGGGGTTCGCCGCTGGCGCCGGGTTCTTTGGTGCGATCGAGGACGGCAATTTTCTCGACGGTTTCGGGGAAGGCGGCTAGGAGTTTTTCGATGTCCCAGGGACGATAGAGGCGCACTTTCAGGACGCCGACTTTTTCGCCTTGGGCGGTGAGATAGTCCACGGTTTCTTGGGCGGTTTCGCAGCCAGACCCCATCAGGACGACGACGCGATCGGCATCGGGTGCGCCGTGGTATTCGTAGATTTGGTACTGGCGGCCGGTATGTTGCGCCAGTTGGTCCATGGCCCGCTGTACCATGTCGGGACAGGCGTTGTAGAAGGGGTTGACGCTTTCTCGGGCTTGGAAGAAGACATCGGGGTTCTGGGCGGTTCCTCGCAAGACGGGGCGATCGGGGGTCAGTCCCCGGCTACGATGGGCATAGACCCAGTCGTCATCGATGAGATCGCGAATGATGGACTCGTCGAGGGTTTCGATTTTTTGGATTTCGTGGGAGGTGCGGAAGCCGTCGAAGAAGTGGATGAAGGGAACCCGTGATTCGAGGCTGGCGGTATGAGCCACCAGGGCTAGATCTTGGGCTTCTTGGACGGAGGCGGAACAGAGGAGGGCGAAGCCGGTTCCTCGGGCGGCCATAACGTCACTATGGTCGCCGAAGATGGACAGGGCCTGGGCGGCGACGGAACGGGCGGCCACATGGAGGACGGCGCTGGTGAGTTCCCCGGCAATTTTGTAGAGGTTGGGAACCATCAACAGCAACCCTTGGGAGGCGGTGAAGGTGGTGGTGAGAGACCCCGTTTGCAGGGAGCCATGAACGGCCCCGGCAGCCCCTCCTTCGCTCTGCATTTCGATGACGGAGGGGACGGTTCCCCAAAGGTTGGGTTGCCCTTCAGACATCCACGCATCGGCCCATTCGCCCATGGGGGAGGCGGGGGTGATGGGGTAGATGGCGATGACTTCGTTGAGTTTGTAGGCAACCCGGGCAACGGCTTCGTTTCCGTCGAGGGTGGCGTAGGTGCTAGTGTTCATGCTCTTTGTCCTTGGTGAGCGGCAGTGCGGGGGAGCTTGTGAAGGCAACTCGGAGACGTCTGTTGTTGGTTACCTGTTGTTGGTTAGGAGTGGTATGGCTTGCTGTTTAGGTCACAAACTCGGTGGAAGCAGGGGATTGGGTTAGGCGGATGGAAGGCTTAAATTGACGCCTAATGTTGGGATAACCTTGATCGGTTAAAAACAAGCTCCTTGTTGTTTTTTGGGCTAAAGGTTATAAAAAGGTTAACGTATGATCGTAGTCAGCCAAATCCCTGAGAAAATGATTTTTCTGGGTTTTTGCCCTCTGAATTTAGTATGGGATATACGCCGGTAAATTGCGAGAGAGATTTACGTTTGTTAACCCAATTTCGCAATCTGTTGTAAATCGGCTAAGGTTTGTTTCGCTGCGGTTTCGTCGATTTGACTCAGGGCGAATCCCACGTGAACGACGACGTAATCACCGACCGCAACTTCGGGAACATAAGCAAGGCTGACGGTTTTGACAACTCCACCAAAACTGACTTTTCCACTTTTGTTTAAGGGATCGCTTCCCTCAATTTCTAAGACTTGTCCGGGGACGGCTAAACACATAGTTAGAAGAAATGCAAAACAATGACAAGACTTGTAACAATTATGAGGCGGGATTGGGGTGTGAGATGGCCTCCTCGCTACGGTCTTATGAGCTATGGTAGGGCCAATTCCTGAGAAGGGGGACAGGATTTAAAAAGTTTTTACGATCGCCCCCGTTTTTGGGGGATTGATGACAGTTTTCTTAAGAAAGTTGTGGGATTTTACGTTATTTGTGGTAAACTATGAAACGTTGCCAAGGGAACTCAATGGGTGGGTTGGCTCAGAATTGGGAAAGTCGATAAATTTGTCCCAGGCTGAGTCCGCCGTCGTTAGCTGGGAACTGTTGGTTAATGTAGGGTTGGATGCCCATCTGTTGCAGCCGGGCGATCGCCCCCTCTAGGAGAATCTGATTTTGGAAGCAACCCCCGGTTAAGACGATGGGAACGGAGGGATGATGATAGGTTTGCAGCATCTGGGCGATCGCCTCGATGAGACTATTGTGAAATTTGGCGGCGATATAGGGGATAGACTCTCCCGAGGTGCGATCGCCCAACAGGCCGAAAAGCATCGGTTGCCAATCCCAAACCCCCCCAGATAGGGAAATTGGGTAAAATTCACAAGTATTCACGGTTCTAGCGGCAAATTCCAAGGCCATCGCCCCTTCTCCTTCAAAGCTGAGAACCTGTTTTAGCCCTAATAAGGCGGCGATCGCATCAAACAACCGCCCAACACTACTACTGCGGGGCGTATTAATCCCCCGACGTAAGGCGGTTTGCAAAAGTGTTAACTCCGAGGAAGAAAACCCCTGAAGCGGGGGAAGAGACAGCAAGGAGGGTTTAGTCAACAAATCCTCGCCGAAACACTCCCACAATAGGCCTAACGCCACCCGTCGGGGTTCTTTTGCGGCGCGATCGCCCCCAGGCAGCGGAAAACTGCGACAATGGGCTAACCGCTGATATCCCGCCTCAGAGGTATCAATCTGCAACAGTTCCCCACCCCAACTGGTTCCATCGTCTCCATAGCCGGTTCCATCCCAAGCGATTCCCAACACGGGGGCTTGTAACTGATGTTCCGCCATCACCGAGAGGATATGGGCTTGATGATGTTGAACGCGAATTAAGGGAAGTTGCTTGGTTTGGGCTAGTTGTTGGGCGATGTGAGTGGAGGGATAATCGGGATGGGCGTCACAGACGATGACTTGGGGTTCAAAGTCGTAAATACTAGCAAGTTTGGCCAGGGTATAGTCAAAGGCTTGACGGCTGGCGAGATTATCTAAATCACCAATATGTTGACTGACAAAGACATTGTCGTTGAAGGCGATCGCCACCGTATTCTTAAAATAGCCCCCCACCGCCAATACTGATTGAGATAATCCAGGAATCGAGAGGCTTCTAGGGGCGTATCCCCTGGCCCGTCGTAGCATCACGGGTGTATCCAGCATCACCCGAACCACCGAATCATCCACTGGGCGGGCGATGGGGCGATTATGCAGCAAAAAGCCATCGGCGATGTTCCCGAGGCGTTGCAGGGTTTCCTGATTGTCAATACAAATGGGTTCCCCCGAGAGATTCCCACTGGTGGCGACAAGGGGCGATGGGAAATCTCGCAAGAGAAGATGATGTAGGGGCGTGTAGGGAAGCATTACCCCAATATCGGGATTGTTGGGGGCGACGGAGGGGGCGAGGCGAGAGTGGCGTTGACGCAATAAGCGTTGACGTAGCAAGACGATGGGGGCGGCGGGAGATTGCAGGAGTTCGGCTTCGCTGTCACTGAGATAACAGTCTTGGCGAACGGCATCGAGATGGGGATACATCACCGCGAAGGGTTTACTGGGGCGATGTTTCCGTTGACGCAATCGGTGAACGGCGGCCTCGTCTTGGGCGTTAACCAACAGTTGAACTCCGCCTAAGCCTTTGAGGGCCAGGATTTGTCCCTGATGTAGCCGGGTTTGGGCCGCCTCTAGGGGGGGGAGGTTGCTGGCGGGATGAAATTCCAGTTGGGGGCCACAGACTTCGCAGGCGTTGGGTTGGGCGTGGAAGCGGCGATCGCCGGGATTGTCGTATTCTTG
>P_2C_Liq_2_UnCtyDRAFT_1000361_pt1 | contig 12687 bp, 10 predicted proteins | sample Pon2CUnioCityCA_FD_10236 | JGI IMG/M metagenome (IMG submission 10236) | reverse complement strand
GCGCGTGCCTCTCGTTGGCGGCTCCTTGGAGGCACCTTGGATCCTCGCCAGAGTTGTGCCGGGTCCGGGGCGCGTCGTTCTCGAGCCCCTGGACGCCGTACGGTTCATGAAGAGACCGCGCGGTCGCAGGTTCGTTCCCGTTGTTCTTGAGAGGAAGAGTCGGGGATGGAGGGCGGGAGGGCGAGAACAGGGCGACGGGACCCCGGGGGATGAACGCAGGAATCGGTGGAGAGTTGCCGATTCTTCCGGTGGAAGCCCAAGACAGGCCTCGTGCGGAAGGGAACAGTCGGATCGGCCGGCGTGGGCGGCGTGGGCGGCGCACTGGACCGATCCGACCGCAAGCTCCGCTTTGACCGGAGGCACCGCCTGCCCCTGTGGACCTTCCAATTTTCCGGATTCCTGTTTCTTCCAGCCTTGCCTCCGCTTCGACCGGAGGTACCGGTTGCTCCTGTGGATGGCGGCCTTGCGGGGTTGGCGCGGCTCTCCCTCCCCACGGTCGACCCCTACCGTGCCGGGGAAGAGGAGAGGGTTGGGGGGATTTGTGAGCCATGCCGTGGCCCGCGGCCCGACCCACTTCGCCCGCCTGACCCGCGCGATTCCGGAGGGGAGGTGTTGACCCTGGCTGGAGGTGGGGGGATGCGATTGGAATGGTTGCAAACACGGCGATCGACCATCCTCCCACGGATCCCGCCAAGTTTGTTCCCCGGGCCGTGCGCATTGACCTCGGCAGGGCCACCGCAGCCCTCGCACGACAGGTCGACGCGCGGCTTCGAGGAATGAACCTTCGTCTTCCCGGAGAGCGAAGGCCGGGAAGAGAAGAATCCCGAGGTTCCGCGGTCGGGGCGGCGGAGCTGGCAAGTCGTAGGATTTCCCGGTTCCGGGTGGGGAATCCGGACGACCCTTCCACCCGGAACCCGCGCACGCGTTCCCCCGGGCAAGGATAGGGGGCTTACTCCGGGTCAGCTGCGGTGCCCAGCAGCCGTTTCCGGCTCGGCTTTTCCTTCCGGTCGCAGAAAGAGCCGGGCCCGGAGTCGACAGGCTCGATAGTCGGTCTCCGTGGACAGCGGCCGCCACCGGTAGCCGTCGAGTAAGGCGGTGTAGTGTTCGAAGAGAAAGCTGGTGGTCGGTTCACCGAGGACGGACGTGAAAAAGGAGAGATCCCGGTTGAGCAGGAAGGTCCCGTGGGAGAGCGAGACGATACCGGCAACGATGGCGGCCGGGGGCACCGACGCATCCTCAGGGAGTTCCCCCTGATGACGTCCTCGCTCCACAAGTTCCAGCATGACACGAAAGCACGCCTCCGTATTCTCCTGCAGTTCCTCCCGCCTCGCGTCCTGCACTTTCTCCCAAATCGAGGGACTCCGGACCAACTGAAGAGTGGCAAGCGCCTGGGGTCTTTCCTCGGCGAGAATCCCGTAGGCGACCCCGACAGAGCAGAGCTTCTCGCGGGACGTCCCCGGGAAAGCGAGGGACTGGCGAAACAGTCGACGGCGCTCCCGCAAGTATCCGTTCGCGATCCCCGCGATCAGGTCCTCCTTGCAAGAAAAATGGTTGTAGAGCGTCGGTCGGGACACCTCCACCGCGCGGGCGACTTCATCGAGATGGAGCCCGAGATAGCCCCTCTCCTCCAGCAATTCTTCCGCGACTTCGAGGACTCTGGCTTCCCGCAGGCGCAACCGGGGCTTGGTGGGTGTGGAGTGAGCCATTTCCTATCCAAGCCTACCCACGCCCCGTGCGCCCCGGCAACGCGGGGAGAAATTCTCCTTGTTGACCGCCACCCCTTCAGACTGAGTCGATCCCGACCTTGACGGCAACGTTCCAGTGGATGGCACTGATCCCTTTTCCCCACGAATTCCCGAGCCGGAGGCTTCGAACCGCCCTCGCCGTCCCTCCCCTTGGCATCCGTTGCCAGAAGTTATCCGTAGCAGAGCGAGAGACCGACAAGGGGATTGGCCCAAGCGGCCACTGCCAGCGTATGACTCCCCGTGAATCAGCGCCGTTAGCTTCGGGAAGCGCGATTCCGCGGGAAAAGAGTGTGTGGGAGCAGGCAGAGGGAGTTTTCACCCTTCAGAGTGCGGGGTAAGAGAGAGACGAGCCAAAGGCACCGTTCTCCCGGCCTCGGGCGGGAGCGAGGACCGCACGAAGAGCCCACCCGGGTGAGTCTCCGGAGTGCGGGGAGGCCCAGTAGGCGGCGGCGGGGGAGCGGTGCCTACCGAGCCTCGCAACTGGNAAACCATCCACCCCGGNNGGGGACNGAGCCAGACCGCGATTTTTCCNGGTGGCCGGACGCAGGTGCCGGGNCGGAGGTGGGGCCGGGNCTAGNCCGTNGATCCCGCGATCCGGCGNAAGATTTCCGCGAAGGCGGGGATCCCCCGTTCGAGAGTGCGGAGGGAAAANGACTCGTCGGGCGCGTGGAGGTTGTCCTCCGGGGTGAACAGCCCCAGAAGGATCGTGTCGAGACCGGCAATTTTCTGCAAGTCGGCGACCAGCGGGACACTACCGCCCTCGCGCAAGTAGAGCGGGCGACGGCCGAAGGTATCGGTGACGGCATTCTCGACCGCATGGAAGGCCCGGGCGACGGCTTCCGGCTGGTCGGCGGGCGTGTTCGGGCGGTCCGGGGGGATCACCGAGTAGGGATACGCCCGGGAGCCCGTCTCCAGCTCGAGGGTCACTCCTGGCGGGCAGCGATCGCGGAGGGCTTGGCAGACCCGTTCCTCGAGGACGAAGGGATCCTGGTCGGCGACCAGTCGGCAGGTGATCTTGGCACGGGCTTCGCTGGGGATGACCGTCTTGACTCCCTCGCCCTGGAAGCCGCCCCCGATGCCGTTGAACTCCAGAGTGGGCGCAAAGCGAATCGCCTCTTCCGGCGAGTAGCCCGGGGGCGGGAAGAAGGCGTCGACCCCGAGAAAGCGGGCGTAGTCCTCCGCGCTGCGACCGACATGGGTCAGTTCCTCCCGTTCCCAATCGGCGGGCGGGGTCACCTCGTCGTAGAAGCCCGGCACATTGACCGCGCCGTTCTCCGTGTGGAGGGAGGCCAGCAGCGTGGCGAGGGCCTGAATGGGATTGCGGACGGCCCCGCCGTGCATGCCCGAGTGGAGGTCCGTGCGCGGTCCGGTCACCTTGACTCCCACGTAGAGAAGGCCGCGGAGGGCGGTGGTGATGACCAGCTGTTCCGTGGAGGGGCTGGCGGTGTCCGAGAGGAGGACCACCTCGGCCTCGGCGAGCCGCTCGCGGTACTGCTCGAGGAAGCCCCGAAAGCTGGGGCTGCCGATCTCCTCTTCTCCCTCGACCAGGTAGGTCAAATTCAGGGGGAGATCGGGGTTCGTGTGGAGGACCTCCCGGAGCGCGGAGAGGTGGACGACCATCGGGCCCTTGTTGTCGGCGGCTCCGCGCCCATAGATCCGGCCGTGGCGGACCGCGGCCTCGAAGGGCGGGGTTGTCCAGAGCTCGTAGGGGTCGGCCGGTTGGACATCGTAGTGCCCGTAGAGAAGCAGGTGCGGATGCTCTGGCCGGGTTCGTCGTTCGGCGAGGAGGAGAGGATGGAGGGGAGTGGCAATCTCCTCCACTGCGAAGCCGAGGTCCCGCAGCTGGCCCGCCACCCAAGCGCGGGCTCCCTCCATCCCGACTTGGGCACCCGGATCCGTGGAGACACTCGCGTGCCGGATGAATTCGGAGAGAAGCTGCTCGGGCGCGGTCATGGGCGCCACGCTGCTCGCTCCCGACTACGAATGCAAACCCGGGAGATCAGGAAGATTCCCGCACCCCGGCCGCCCGCCTCAAAGCGTCTGCTTACGGTGCAGGTCGATGTTCTCCGTGGCCGACTCGAAGTCCGGAGTGATCCAGTTCGGGGCGATCCGGTACAGCTCGGGCTCCTCGCCCGGCACCTTGCGGAGCACGATGTACCCAAAAGGGTGGGGATCCCCGGGCGGCCAGTGGGCCACCGCGAAGAGCGGCATCCGCCCGCTCTCCGTCTGGTTTTCCGGGCAGATCTTGGCAACGGCGGCGGTGAGGAGGTAGTACTCGTTGGCGTCGGGGATTCCCGAGTGCCGCAGGTCGTCGAGGCGCTTGGGGAGGAGGCGGTTTTCGAGGTGGGGGAGAATCTCGTCCCAGTGCGGAAACTTGCGCCAGCTCTGCCCGGCCTTGGGGACCCGCAGGGAGCGACCCCGGCCGAAGTGCTCCGCATTGGCGAAGAGCTTGTCGAGCCCGTACGCGAGCACCTCTTCCTCGGTGGGCGGCTGGGCCTGGGGGGAAGAAGGAGTGGAAGCCATGAGCGAAGGATGGACGAGCCCCTCATGGAGGGTCACGCAAAAAGAGGACCCGGCCGGGAGGCCGGGATTGCCTCCTGCACAAGGGTGGGCCAACCTCCCGCACCCCTCCCCGAAGATGCCCCACCTGACCCCTTCCCGCCGCCTCCGCCGAACGCCCTACTCGGAAAAAGTGGAGGCGGCCGGCGTCCGGGCCTACACCGTGTACAACCACATGCTCCTGCCCACCGTGTTCCGGGACCTCGAGGAGGACTACCATCACCTCAAGGAGTCCGTGCAGATCTGGGACGTCTCCGTGCAGCGGCAGGTGGAGCTGCGGGGACCGGACGCGCAGCGGCTGCTGCAGATGCTGACTCCCCGGGACCTGCAGGGGATGCTTCCCGGGCGTTGTGCGTATGTACCGATCGTGGACGAGACCGGGGGCATGCTCAACGATCCCGTCGCCCTGAAACTCTCCGCGGATCGCTGGTGGATCTCCCTTGCGGACAGCGATCTCCTCTACTGGGTGAAGGGCATTGCCTACGGATATCGCTTGGAGGTGCTGATTGACGAGCCCCCGGTCTACCCCTTGGCCGTGCAGGGTCCGCGTGCCGAGGATCTCCTCGCGCGGGTATTCGGCGAGGAGGTGCGCCGGGTGCGGTTCTTCCGGTTTGGCTGGTTCGATTTCCGGGGACGCGACCTCCTCGTGGCGCGGTCCGGCTACTCGAAGCAGGGAGGCTTCGAGATCTACCCGGAGGGCTGGGAGCTCGGCCGACCCCTCTGGGAGGCACTCGAGGCGGCCGGGACGGACCTCGGGGTGCGGGCGGGCTGCCCGAACGGGATCGAGCGCGTGGAGAGCGGACTCCTCAGCTACGGCAATGACATGACCGACGACAACACCCCGCACGAGTGCGGGCTCGGACGCTTCTGCGACACCCAGCGGGCGGCCGGCTGCATCGGGCGCGATGCCCTCCTCCGCGTGGAAAAGGACGGTCCCGTCCAGCAGGTCCGCCCCGTGGCCATCGGGGGTGATCCCGTGCCCCCCTGCGACCGGTTCTGGACCGTCCGCGGGGCCAGGGGGGAACCGGTCGGCCGGATCGGGTCGGCGGCGTGGTCGCCGGATTTCCGGACGAATGTGGCCATTGGGATGATTCGGCTGACCCACTGGGACCCCGGCACGCGCCTGGAGGTAGAGACACCGGACGGTCCGCGGCCCGCGGAGGTGCAGGATCGCTTCTGGTACTGAGGGCCGACGAGGCCGGCAGCGCCGAACTCCCCGGGTGGGAGCCCGCCGCTGGGGCGGGCGCTTCCCTTCGGCGTCCTCAGCCCTTCTTGCCGAGGTAGGCCTCCTGGACCTTTTCGGAGGCGAGCAAGTCCGCGGAGCTTCCCTCGAGGGCGATCGTGCCGACATCGAGGACGTAGCCGCGGTCGGCCAGCTTGAGGGCGGCCCGCGCGTTCTGCTCGACGAGCAGGACGGTGACCCCCTCACCGGCGATCTCGCGGATGCGCTCGAAGATGCTCCGGACGAGGATCGGGGCGATCCCGAGAGAGGGCTCGTCGAGCAGGAGCAACTCCGGTCGGCTCATCAGGGAGCGGCCGATCGCCAGCATCTGCTGTTCCCCCCCGGAAAGGGTTCCGGCCAGCTGCTTGCGGCGTTCCTCCAGGCGGGGGAAGAGCTCGTACACCCACCGGAGGCGCTCCTTGTCGACGCGTTTCTCGGTGAATGCACCCAGCCAGAGGTTTTCCTCGACCGTGAGGATCCCGAAAACGCGCCGACCCTCCGGTGAGTGGCTGATCCCGAGATGGACCACCTTGTGGGCGGGCACCTGGGTAATGTCCTCCCCGTGGAAGAGGATCCGTCCGGCGCGGGGGCGGAGCAGGCGCGAGATCGTCCGCATGGTGGTCGTCTTGCCCGCCCCGTTGGCTCCGAGGATGCAGACCACCTCACCCTTGGCGACCTCCAGGCTGACCCCCTTGAGCGCGGCGATGTTCCCGTAGGAGACCTCGAGGTCCTCGAGGCGGAGGAGGGCCTCGCCGCTCATGCCGGCGCCACCTCCCCCTTGCCCTCGTCCCCTTCCCCGTCGTCGTCGTCGTCATCGCCGCTGCCGAGGTAGGCCTCGATGACCGCCGGGTCGCGCTGGATTTCCGCGGGCGTTCCCGCGGCGATCTTCTTCCCGAAATTGAGGACCGTGAGGAAGTCGGTCACCTCCATGACCATGTCCATGTCGTGTTCGATGAGGAGCACGGTGATGCCCTTGTCCCGGATCCGGAAGATCGTCTCGAGCAGCTGGAGGGTTTCCCGGTCGTTCAGGCCGGCGGCGGGCTCGTCGAGGATGAGCAGGGTGGGATCCACCGCCATGGCCCGGGCCATTTCCACCCGGCGTTGCAGACCGTAGGGGAGGGCATTGGCCGGCTTGGTGGCGTGTTCCTCCAGGTCGAAAAAGGCGAGTTGTTCTCCCACTTGTTCCCAGTTTTCGCGCTCGTCGCGGCGGGAACGACCGGACGGCACGATCCCGTCCCACCATCCCTGGCGGCTGCGGATGTGGCGACCGCTCATGATGTTCTCGGCCACGGACATCTCGGCGAAGAGCCGGATCGTCTGGAAGGTCCGGACCACCCCGCGGTCGACAATCTCGTAGGGAGTGAGCCCACGGATTTCCTCGCCGCGCCAGCGCACGGAACCCTCCTCACTCTTGTAGATCCCGGTGATGCAGTTGAAGACCGTGGTCTTGCCGGCCCCGTTCGGCCCGATGATCCCGTAGATCTGGCCCGGGGACACCTGCAGGTCGAGGCTGTCGACGGCGGTGAGCCCGCCGAAGCGCTTGGTGACCCCCCGGAGGAGCAGTTCGTTCTCAGCCATCGCGGTGCGGGCGGACGAGGAAGGCGGGAATGCGCCCGAAACGGGCCGGCCAGATCCCGCGGGGCCGCAGGATCATCGTGAAGACCATGGCGAAGCCGAAGACAAAGTAGCGCCAGGTGGAGAACTCGCGGAAGATTTCCGGGAGGATGAACATGACGAACACCCCGAGGAAAATGCCCGGGATCGAGGATCCTCCGACCAGGACGATGCTGAAGAAGAGGATGGACTGGAGGAACTCGAAGCCCTCCGGGGAGACCGCGGAGTACTGGGTGGCGAAGACCGTGCCGGCGAGGCCGGCGATCCCGGCCCCCAGCCCGAAGGCGAAGATCCGGTAGACCCGGGTGTTGATGCCGATGCTCTCGGCGGCGATCGGATCCTGCTTCAGGTAGTGGAGGGCCCGGCCCGCCTTGCTCCTCTCGAGGTTGGCCATGATCCCAAGGGTGACGAGGAGGACCACGAAGGCGAAGTAGTAGACCGCGACCTGACTGCCGAGGGTCACCCCGAAGAGGGCGAGGGAATCCAGCCCGAAGATCCCGTTCGGCCCCCCGGTGAGCCCTCCCAGGTCATTCTGGAGGACTTGTACAAAGACGATATTGAAGCCGATGGTGACCACCAGCAGGTAGTCCCCGCGCAGGTGGACGATCGGGGCGGAGAGGATGATGCCGAAGAGGGCTGGCACAAGGATGGCCACCGGGATCGTCGCGACGATGGGCCAACCGAACTGGGAGTTGAGGATGGCGGTGGTGTAGGCTCCCATCCCGAAGAAGAGGGCCTGGCCCATGTTGAACATGCCGGCCTTGCCGAGGACGATGTCCTGGGAGAGGGCGACCACCGCGAAGACGAGGAAGGTGATCGCGACGGCCTGCCAGCGGGAATCGAGCAGGTGGGGGAGGACGACCAGCCCGAGGAGGAAGGCGGCNCCGCCGAGCCGGGAGANGGAGGAGGACATCTAGACCTTCTGGGCGACCCGCTCCCCGAGCAGTCCGGTCGGCCGGACGATGAGGATGAGGATGAGGAGGAGGAACGTGAAGGCGTCGGCCCAGGTGCTGGAAATGTAGCCCGAGATGAAGGCGGTGAAGAGGCCGAGCAGCAGCCCCCCGAGCATGGCCCCGGGGATGTTGCCGATGCCCCCGATGATTGCGGCGATGAAGGCGTAGAGCCCGTACTGCCAGCCCATCTCAAAGGTGATGCCCCGGTAGTAGAGCCCGATGAAGAGGCCACCGATGGCCCCGAGGGAGGAACCGATCACGAAGATCAGGGTGATCACGCGGTTCACATTGATGCCCATCAGCCGGGCGGCGTCCTGGTCGATCGCGCTTGCCCGGATGGCCGCTCCCATCCGGGTTTTCTCGATAAAGAAGTAGAGCGCGGCCATGAGGAGGACGGAGAGCAGCAGGATGATGACCTGGAGCAGGCTGATGACGACCCCGCCGATGTTCCAGTAGACCTGGGGGACCAGTTGCGGGAAGATCCGCATCTGCGGTCCCCAGACCAGCATGATCCCGTTCTGGAGGATCAGGCTGGCCCCGAGGGCGGAGACCACCGCGGAGAGCCGGGGCGCCTGGCGGAGCGGCCGGTAGGCGAATCGCTCGAGAAGGATGCCGAGGCAGGCGGTCGCGGCGGCGACAAGGGCAAAGATGGCGATGACCGCGAGGAGGGAGGACGACTCCCCCATGATCGTCGCGTAGATGGTCAGCCCGATGAACGCCGAGGCGGCCACGAGGGCCCCGTGGGCAAAGTTGATGAGCTTGAGCACTCCGTAGACCATCGTGTACCCGAGGGCCACGAGGGCATAGATGCTGCCGATGGTCAGCCCGTTGGCGAGCTGCTGGAAAAAGGTGTCCACGGGAGAGGGGTCTTCCGGGCGCGGAGGAAGGTGGCGGGGAACCGGCCCGCGAGTGAACCGGGGCCCGCGCGGGACCCCGGTTCACGGCCGGAGAAGAGCAGGATCCTACTGGGCGTAGACCACGTCGTAGCTACCGTCCTCCAGGATCTCGAAGGTCATGTAGCTGCTGCCGATCCGGTTCCCGTCGGAGGCGAACTGGAGGGGGCCGGTGATCCCGGGCATCGGCTCGGTCATCGCGTGGAGGTAGTCGACGGCCTCTTTCGTGTCGAAGCTGCCGGTCTGTTCCATGGCGTAGACGATCGCCCGCATCCCGTCGGCGTTCATGAGCGTCCAGATGGAGGGAGGGAGCTTGCCGAACTCGGCCTCGTAGTCGGCGAGGAACTCCTCGGCAACATCGTAGGGGAGCATCTGCGGGGTGGGCACGTTGATGATGAAGGCACCTTCCGCGGCGCTTCCGGCGAGCTTCACGAAGTCGGGGTTGTCGTTGGCATCCCCTCCGATGAAGTCGGCGTCGATGCCGAGCTGTACCTGCTGGGCGCGCAGCTGGCCGCCATCGGTGTAGTACCCGGCGAAGAAGATCGCGTCGGGATTCATGGCGCGGATGCTCGTGAGGACGGGGGTGAAGTTCTGGGAGTCAGCCTTGATCTTCTTGTAGGAGACCACGTTGCCCCCGATCTTCTCGAGCTCGTCGATGGTCGATTCGGCGAGCCCGGTGGCGTAACTGGAGAAGTCGGAAATCACCACGATCTTCTCGTAGCCCTTCTCGTTGATCATGTAGTCGGCGGCGAAGATTGCCTCGGCACTGTTCGGGAAGGAATTCCGCAGGAAGGTCCAGTAGCCCTTTTCGGTCAGGCCGTCGGCGGTCCCGTCGGAGGTCTGGATNACCCCCGCGTCGTAGTAGGTCTTCTGGGCGGCCTCCGCGCAGGTGGAGGTGTAGGAGCCGATGACCATGGCCACGCCCTCGTTGACGAGTTCCTTGCCGCAAATGGCGGCGGCCATGGCGGTGCCTTCATCGTCACAGGTGACCACCTCGATCTGGCGGCCGAGGACACCGCCGTTCTCGTTGATCTGCTCGGCGAGGAGCCGGGTGGCGTTGTCGATGCCCTGGCCCTCATTGGCATAGCTGCCGGTGATGGGGGCCTGGACGCCGACCTTGAGGGTTTCCGCTCCGGCGATGCCGAAGCCGAGGGCGGTCGCACAAGCGGCCGCGAGGAGGGGGCGAATCTTTGATTTCATAGGGAGTATCCGGGTTCAGTCGCGTTGAGGATCATGGCCGGGTAGGGGGCCGGCCATGGAGTGGGCTGTGCGGAGGCAGGAATCGAACCCTGCAAAGTCCTTCCCGGGCAGGATTGCCTGATTCGGAAGGACCACTCCCGCGCGGAGGCAGGGGGCCGATCGATGGCGGTCCTGAAGGGTAGGGGGAAGGGCATCCGCTGATCCAAGCGGGAGCAGGAGGTTGAGATCTGCCACCGGCGAGAGGTCGCGGAACCTGCGATAGAGATCATCGACTCGTCAAGACTTTTCCGGGTTCGGCCGGAGGGGGTGGGCGCCGAGGGATTCGTTGCAGGGGAGAGCGGCGGCAACAAGGGCGGCCCGTTGGCCGCGCACCGCGGCCCGGGGGCCTTCGGCGCCGGCGCAGCCAGTGCTGGCGTGGACCGCCCGGTGCGTTCTCGTAGGGAAAAATTGCTCCCGCGGACAGGGAGGCCAGCCTTGCGGCGACCTCGCATGTCTTCGCGCGGGGATTTACCGGCAGGCCGGAGCCGACGGTGCTCGTCCCGATCTCTCCCCCGCGGATCAAGAGGAATTCGCAGGTGTTGTCCGTGTTCGCGAGACCGTGCGCGTCGAGCACCAGGGCCTCCTTTGCCCCGGCCTTGCTGGTGGCGATCGCGGCGAGTGCGCAGTTCCGTTGGAGGGTGGGAGTTCAGTTTGGGATCGCGGGAGTCGGGCCGGCCGCGCACCTGCGGGACCGTGGCGAGGCGGACGGGTCGGAGCCGGAACTGCTCCCCGACGATGGAGAGGGTGGGGCCAGAGTGGAAGGGATGCTGGAAGGACCGACCCCTCGCGCCGCGGGTGACAACGAGGCGGGTGTGGGCGGCGTCCCCACCGTGGTCAGCCGTCCCTTTTCTTGCGAGAGCACCGGAAAAGCCGACACGGCCACGTATGATTCGAGATCCATCCCGTCGTGGGCGTCCGTTTCCCGGTGCGGGCGAATTCCCGTCCCGACACCAGGCCCGGGGGAGAAGCGCGGCTCGAAAACTTCCACCTGTGGCGCGGCGCGCGAAACGAGCGGGCCGTCCGGGTGGAGAAGGGGGGAAGTCGCCCTGCGGGTACCTCCCCGGCATCCTCAGTGATCGGGGGAGCGCAGGGAAGGCTGCGGAGAAGAGGAGACGGGCCGGCAACGGCTAACGGGAAAGTGGTTCGGCCCGGTCGGGCGACCTTTCCCTCTATTGACGGCTAGTTCGAAATGGATAGAATGGAATTATTATCGAGAGAACGGGTCGCCTTCCCCAGCGATCCGTCCCGCAATGCGATCCCCCAACCCCTCCCCCCCATGGATGAGTCGCTACCCCCCTCCTCCGCGGCCCCCACCGAGCGGCAGCTCCCCTTGGTCCTGACCAGACTCTCGATTCCCGGAGGCCCGTGGGCGCTTTGCCTTTACGAAGCAAACGCCGGCCTTCTCGCCGATGCGGACGGCTGCCTGCGGGCGCCCGTTGTCCGGCGTCTGGGCCCGCTCCTCGAGCTGGCCGAGCGGCACGGACGACCCTTCCGGCGACAAGTGACCCTCGAGGCCGTCCCGCACCTCCTCGCCTTCTTCCCGGGGGAGAAGCTCGTGCGCGTGGGCACCCCGCGCCTGCAGCACGAGTTGTTCTTCCTGCGCCACGGTCCAACCGAGGAGACCGGGGAGGGCGGAGACGTCGCGGCCTTCCGGGCCCACGCGCGGGCGATGGCGGAGATTCCCGTGGAGGAGTTCCCTTCCGTTCTCGAGGAAGTCTCCGTGGCGGCAGGGCTGCCCGATCCCCTCGAGGACGAGCGCATGGGGGTTCTCGAGGACGAGGAGGGCGAGACCCTGCTGCACCGTCTCGTCGAAGGCATCCACGCTTACCGTCCCTCCTGGTTCGAACGGCTCTCCGATTTTGCCTTGGGATTGACCGCGGAATACGCCCTCCTGCGCGTGCACCTCCTCAAGTTCCTTGCCCTCCTTCCCTCCCTCGACCACGACCGGAAGGGAGGGGAGGTGAAGCAGCGTCTCCTCGAGTCCCTCCGCCGCCTCCTCGAGGACTCCCGCGGGGCCCGGGCGGCCGGCATCCGCGGGCAGGAGCAGGGCTTGCCCCCGCGCTACACCGGCCCGCTCGCGCTTGCCCGCGGGCTGGCCGCGCTCCTCCCGGCAGGCGTGCTCGCCCCTCTCGTCCGCCGCTCGGTCCGCACCATGGCCCGCCGATTCATCGCCGGCGAATCCATTGAGACGGCCAGCGAATCCTTCCAGGGACTCTTCCGGACTGGGCGGGATGTCACCGTCGACCAGCTCGGGGAGTTGGTGGTCTCGGAGACGGAGGCGGACGGTTACCGCGACGAGGTTCTCCGGATCCTCCGCGGATTTTCCCTGCACGTCCCGAAGGGCGCGGTGAACGGGGCAGGGATTCCACGGGCCCACGTCAGCATCAAGGTCTCCGCCCTCTGCTCGGACTTCCGCCCGGAGGCCTTCGACCACACCTACGAGCGGGTGGCACCGCGCCTGC
>P_2C_Liq_2_UnCtyDRAFT_1000355_pt1 | contig 12908 bp, 13 predicted proteins | sample Pon2CUnioCityCA_FD_10236 | JGI IMG/M metagenome (IMG submission 10236) | reverse complement strand
CTCTAGGGCGGCGGCCACCTGCCAGAGTTGGCTGGAGTCGGAGTGAGTGGCGATCGCATCGACCACCTGAAGATTACCGGTGGTCAGGGTGCCGGTTTTATCAAAGGCGATCGCCCGGATGCGCCCAATTTGCTCTAACTGGGCTCCGTTTTTGAAGAGAATGCCCCGCCGCGCTCCGTTGGCAATGCCCGATAGTAGGGTTGGCATAATCGACGCCATCAGCGCACAGGGAGAGGCCACCACTAGGAAAATCAGCGCCCGATAAATCGTTTCCTCCCAGGACCAGTCCAGCAGCAATGGCGGTAGGGTACTTAGGACAATACCTGCGATGACAATGACTTTCGCGTAACCTCGCTCAAAGCGCTCAATAAACTGTTGGGAGGGGGGCGCTTCTGTCTGGGCCTGCTGTACCAGTTGAATCACTCGCTGAATTAAGCTACTTTCGGGGGGCTGATGGATGGTCAGCCGCAACGCTCCCTGACCATTCAACGTCCCGGCAAAGACCTCATCACCGACGGTTTTCTCCACGGGGACCGATTCCCCGGTAATCGAGGCTTGGTTGAGGGTACTGGCTCCTTCGACGACCCGGCCATCAGTTGGGACCAGTTCTCCGGGTTTAACTAAAATCTGATCGCCAATCTGAAGGCTCGTAATGGGAACCATCTGTTCGTGATTCTCTGTCAGCCGTCGGGCTGTATCGGCGGTTAACCCCATTAGCCCCTCGATACTGCGCTCGGTGCGCTGCATGGCATAGTCTTCGAGGGCGCCACTGATGGCGAAAATTAAGATGAGGACGGCTCCATCGACGAGTAGGTAATACTCCTGTTGCCATAGGCCCAAGCCGGCTGCCCCGAGGGCGGCGACGATCATCAGCAGATCGACATCGAGTTCTTTGTCGTGCAGCAGGGTGGTTACGCCGTCTCTGGCGCTGTCGAACCCACCGATGACGTAAGCCGCTGTCAGAATGAACAGAGCCGCTCCTACCCAGCCTAGGTTGAGGGCCTGCCAGCCTAACAAGACCAGGATGGCACAGGCGATCGCAGCGGTAGCCTCTCGATGGTCTTTCCATACCCTTAAGTCAAGGGGAGCCGCAAGAGCTTTTGAAACCATGGTCTGACGTATCCATAAGATTACCCTGACAGCTTAAACCTTGACATTAATGTTAATGTCAAGGTTGTCAGTTAACTCCGGGTTAGAGACCGACATGACAACCAAACATCTGAGGACCAAACATCTGACCATTAAAGAACTCACCGATGCCGTGGGCGCTGGCGTGACACCTCGCATGGTGCGGCATTACCATACTTTGGGACTATTGCCTCAACCTCAGCGCTCTCAGGGCAACTATCGGCTCTATACTCGGCAGGATGTGCAACGACTCCGGCGGGTGATGGCCCTGAAGCAGCAGGGGTTTCAGTTGTCTCACATTCGTCAGCTTTTGGATCGCGATGCTGAGGCGAGTCTGGATTCAACGCTGATGACTCAGTTCCAGCAGCAGTACCAGACCGTGATTCGGCAGATTACCCGACTACGGCAAACGGCAGGGGCATTAGAGGGATTGCTGGGGCGCGATCGCCACTGCGAGAGGACCCAGGCCGAAGCCCTAGCCCAACTGAAGCAGTTGGATGTGGAAGCTCAGTCTGAATTAGGGCAACTCGATCAGTTCTGGAGTCAGCTCGATGCTGAGGCCACCACTCACCCGGAACGGTTTGAGGAGTCCCTACACCGCTTGTTGCCGGATCTGTCTCACTATTGCGAAATCACGGTTCATCTGCTGCATCAACTGGTGTTGGCCTGTGGTGATGTGAGTCTGGCCAGTTTGGTGCGCCTGCCTCAGGGGGCCGTCGCCGCCGCCCGAACCGCTCTCAAGTCCGGTTGTGCGATCGTCACGGATGTTCCCGCTGTGGCCGCCACGCTGGATCAGACGCGACTGGCCCATCTGGGATGTTCCATCACAACCCTAATTGATGACCCTCACATCGCCGCCGCTGATGAGGCTGAGCAGGCGTTTTGGGACAATGACCTCTGGCAACAACGGTTACAGGAGGTTCCGGCCGGCTCAATCCTCGTGATTGGCTATGCTCCTTCGGTCTTACTGAGGGCCGGCCAAGAGATTGAGCAGGGAACGCTGCAACCGGCTCTAGTTATTGGAATGCCTATTGGCTTTAGTCATGCGCCGGTGGCCAAGCGTCAGTTGATGGCTCTGCCAGTGCCTTATATCACTATTCAGGGGAGTTTGGGGGGAGGACTCCTGGCGGCTGTTGCGCTCAATGCTTTGCTCGAAACCCTGATTGAGAAACCCGATTGCCACTGCTACCTCACTCGTCCTTAGAGATGACGGTTAGCTAAGGAATCGGGGCTGGGAACGCCATCAATCAGGCCTTGCACCAGAAATAAGGAAATGGGGTCTTGACTCATGTCTTGGGCGTAGGCGGCATTGAGATAGCGGGCAAACTCATCATTGCCGATGATATGGGTGTGCAGAAAGGCTAAACTCAAGGCTTTGACATAGCGTTGGGCGAGATCGGGATTGGGACCGATGATATCGAGGGGTAAGGCAACGCTATCTTCTTGGGAACTGCCGATGACGGAGAAATGGGTGGCTTGTTTGAGTAAGACGAAATACTTATCGGGAACCTCTAACCAGGCAAAGGGCGGGATTTGCTCGGCGATGGCAGGGGCAACGGTATCGGCGCCCCCGGAGACCATCATCACCGGCACATCAATGTTGCTATAGCCGAGTTGACCAAATAAGGCACTGCCAATGGGATTGAGGGCAATTACCCCCTGAACTCGGGGATCACGGAAGTTTAATTGACTCTCTGAGGTGGACTCGGCCAGTTCTAAGGCCCGACATTGTAGGAAGAGGGAGACGTTCCAGGATTGGCGTTGTTGGCTGGCGCCGCAGCGACGTTCGAGTTCGGGGAAGTTGATGTTGGCCCCGCCGAGGCTGAGGGCGGTGTAGCCACCAAAGGATTGGCCAATGACCCCCACTTGCTCAAAGTTGAGGCGATCGCGCAGTTGGCGATCGGTGATGGCCTGTTTTTCGAGGCTATTGAGGGCAAAGGTCACGTCTAGGGGGCGATCGATAAACTCCTGAGGACGAGAAATTTCTTGGGCGCGGCCCCGTAACAGGGCTTCCATATGTCTGGCACTACTGCCCGAATGTTCAGGAACCACCACGGCAAAGCCATGAGAGGCGAGATGTTCGGCCAGATATTGAAAGGACTCTCGATTGGAGCCTAAACCATGGGAGATGACGACGATGGGGGCCGATCGCCTGGCTCGTGGTAGATATAGGTCTGTGGCAAAGGCATATCCCCAGGGTAGGGTGCGATCGCGATCGCGCAGATCCAAAGATGTGACATCCCAGGAATACTCCCCCAACTCCATGAGATTCTCGAAGGGAGTGATCAACTCGCCGTTATCTTGAGCTTCTAAGCGCGACTGATTCTCAATCCTGGCAACGGCCTGATTGTTATCTCGAATTAAACTCTGTAACTCCTGGGCCATGCGCAGGGTTTGGTTAAAATCGAGCCGTACGGTCTCTGTGGGAAAATAGTGCAGTACATTGAGCAGGGTTAAGCCCTCACTCTCATCGGCGGCCGCTAAAATCAAGGCTGACCGCAAGCCCAAATAGCCGGATCGCCCTGAACCGAGTTGAATCGCTTGACCGAGACGCTGTAAGAGGGCTTCTCCTTGGGGGGTGTAGAGAAATTGGGAGACGGCCACGGCATCCACGTCAGCCCGCGCTAACAAGGCTTCACGGATATTGTCCCTCAGTTCGGGAGCGGCAAAGCGAATGTACGGGGCTAAGTCCCGTCCAATCTCCCCGGTTCGGGCATAGGTTTCGAGGGAATTGACGGAGACGGAACGCTCAAACAGACTATAGCTTGCTGTAATCCTCTCGGCACTCAAGCCAGGCAGGCTAACGCTGAGTAGGAAACCACCGAAGACCAGTCCAGAAAACAGCAGGGACAAGCGAAAGCGTGAGCGTTGCATGAGGGTGATTGGACGAAGGGAGTGGGAGCATTCGCCTTTAGCTTAGCGCAGTGTTACGGTCAGGCAGCCCCGAGTCCGCAATTTGCTAGAATGAGCCTCACGGCTGCTGAAAATTGTCACCATAGGAATGTTCCCATAGGAATGTCTTCATGCGAATTGTCTCGGATTCTCTACTGTTTCGTTGCTTTGTGGTGGTGGTGGGCGTAACCCTGGTTATTTGGATCTTGCGAGGTCTAACCCTGTTAAGCTTTGTGCCTGGTTTGGTTCTCTGGCTGGGGATTTTCCTGTCGATCGCCTTGGGACTCCTGAGCGCCTGGCAAAGCTCAAAACGCTGGTAATTTGCTAGGATTTAAAGCATAGACTCGTTAGCAGTCTGTTGACCCTGCCGACTACTGCCATATTTCTGACATTATGACCTCCTATGTAACCTCGGCCGCGAAAGCTGAAATTAATGAATTGCGTCGTCTTCGAGGACTGTTACCCCCGGAACTGCAAAGTTGGGTGACGGTCGAGAAAACCACCGAAATTGACCCTCCTTTGCTTCGTTGTGAGGAGTTGAGCCGGGATGAGGTCGAAATTGCCATCGATTTGGTGAAGTGGGAAAATTTGGCCCTCGACCAGCGCAATTTGCTATTTTGGCATGAGGTCGCTCGCATCCAAAATGATACGATTCCCCGTGAAGGCTGGGAAATGGCAGCGTTAGCGATTGGCTTAGGCGGTGCTGTGGGCGAACTCTGGGTTCAAGATGGTATTTTGTTACTGTTGGCCTTAGGACTTTGTGGTGTGTCGGGCTATCGTCTGTATCAGAAGAATAACAGCGAGAAGGCGCTACAAGAGTTGTTGGAGGCGGATGAGAAGGCGATCGCCCTCGCCAGCCGTTTTGGCTATACGCTCCCCAATGCCTATAAGAGTTTGGGCAGTGCTTTAAAAACCTTGATTGAGCAAACCCCCAAGAAACGGCTTCGTAAACAGTATGAAACCCGCTTAGAGGCTCTCCGCCGCAGTGCGTCTAAGGCAAAATCTCAATCGAAGGCGAAACGCAGCAGCCGCGATGTGACTCAAACCCGTCCCTATCAGCTTTAATCGCTACTTTCGCAACTCCAGAGGATTGGGGTCTTAATTAGGGTTGTCCCGCTGACCCCTTCCTCTCGGGTCAATGGAGAGGAAGGGCAAGCACAGGTTCGGGATTCAGGACTCCTTAACGGTTTGAAAGACCCTGGATCATCATTCGGCTCTTGAACAAGGCTCTAGGAATGATCACCCTAGGAGGCTTTGGACATTTCGTTGCTGCGAACGGCCCCGTTTTCTCCAGATTTACGGGGTTGAATCACACCATAGCCTCCGTGGTTCCGTTCGTAGATGACGTTGATTTCTCCACTGTCGCGGTTGCGGAAGACATAGAAATCATGGTCAACCAGTTGTAGTTGTTCCAAGGCTTCATCGGCGGTCATCGGCGGCATGGCAAAGTATTTAGTGCGCACCACTTCAGGGGGAAGTTCCACGGCGCGATCGCCGATGAGATCTTCCGTCACGCCATCGGAGTTGGACACCACGTCCGCCAACACCTCGGTGGTTTTGCCTTGAGTGTGCAACTTACGATTGCGTTTCTCTTTGTACTTGCGCAACTGGCGAGCAATCTTGTCAGCGACTAAATCAATGCTGGCATACATCGACTCGCTTCCTTCTTGAGCGCGGATGACGGTTCCATTGGCGTAGATGGTCACCTCGGCGGACTGATTGGCAGCAATGCGAGGATTACGAGCGACGGACAAATGAACATCAACTTCAGTGGTCAACGTTTCAAAATGACTCACCGCTTTTTCGATCTTTTCATCGACATATTCGCGAATCGCGTCGGTGATTTCGAAATTCTTGCCTTGGATAACTAATTTCATGTCGTAAAGTTCCCGCTCGATAACCGATTTTCTCAAAAGCAAGGGGCGATCGCCCTCCGTGACCTGATATCCAAGTGGTTCCTGAAAGTCCAGCGGGGCGGGGATTGCCGCCTTCATGAGTCAGTACTCTGCTTGGAGGGTTATCTGGAGAGGGTGAACCTGTCCCGTTACTTTCTATGCCCTTATTGTATTGTGAATCGTCAGGAGGCTGAACCTCCCTTTAAAATCCTTTGCAATCCTTGACAATTCGTGATTTGATTTGTCGATTTTAGCCACGATTCTTGCTGAAAACCCCTTGCTTTTTTTGATGATGTTTAGTACCACTTCACGGCAACGAGTTCACATTCTCTGGTTCCAAGGCTTGATCCCTTATTCATTTGCATGGGAACTTCAGCGGTCGTTATTTGAAGCCCGCCGCGATTGTCCTCAACTTGAGGATGTTTTATTGCTGTTGGAGCATCCCCCTGTCTATACCTTAGGACGAGGAGCTGATGCGAAGTTCTTACAGTTTAACCCTGAATGCTCAGACCGGGAAGTCCATCGCATCGAACGGGGAGGAGAAGTCACGTATCATTGTCCGGGGCAACTGGTGGGCTATCCCATCCTCAACCTGAAGCGACATCAACCGGATTTGCATCAGTACTTACGACAACTTGAAACTACTCTCATTGTGGCACTAGCTCAGTTTAAGCTGCAAGGGGAACGGGTGGCTGGCTTGACTGGCGTTTGGTTGGAGGGACAGAAAGTGGCAGCGATCGGCATTCAGGTGAGTCGTTGGATCACCTGTCATGGCTTCGCCCTCAATGTTTGCCCCGATTTACAAGGATTTCGGGATATCGTCCCCTGTGGCATCAGCGATCGCCCTGTGGGCAGTCTACAGCAGTGGCTACCGGATCTCCAGGTCTCGGACGTGGTTCCCGCTATCATTGAGGCCTTTAGTGAAACCTTTAGCCTCGATGCTCACTGTTACTCAATAGACGGAGAGATTCCCGAGGATCTCTGGCAGAATCTTTTAACCGGCAAACCCGACTCAGACGAGTTAAGGAAGACTCAAGCCTGCTAACTAGATTCTGACCCCTGTGGTAAGGCTGTTACAGCATGGGTGACAACAATTGCAAAGTTTAGGCGATCGTTTTACAAGGCACTCAAAACTCAGACTAGGATCACAGTAGAGCGATCGCCAATCCCCTCACTCTAGCCAGTCGCCATTGAATGGCCCAGGAGGGATCAAGAATGTGAACGGATTGGAACATCTCATTGCCCTGGCGATCGCCTCACCGACCTCATAACGGCCAAGATCATAGCCAAGATCATGGCCAAGATCATGCCCAAAATCGAGCACCATCGAGCGATCGCTTAGATATTCACGCTGCTGCTTGATGTTCTTTCCCTAAACTATGGACAGTTTCCATCCCCGTCTACCTCAGCAAAGACTCCCACTCGCAACCTTTGACAGCTTGCGAGTTTGGGTTGAACAAACCGCCCGAGATGATGACGAGGAGGCCATCGTCTTAACCGAACGTGCGGTACGGGTTCATTCTCTCCCCCATGTGGGTCAATTTACCCTCGGTGTATCGCCCCAGTTTTGTGCCATTGTCTGGGCCAATCCTCAAGATGAAACCCCATTAACCGTTGGGTTTAGCTTGGAGCGTGATCAGCTGCAAACGTTCCTCGAAGACTGTCCTCTGAAAACGCCCCAACGCAATCGAGCTTTGAAACGACTGCAAGGGTATCAACCGCAACCGGACTATCACAGTCAAGTGACCCTGAAGTTAGCCCAATTTATCAGCGATCGCAGTCCCTCAAGACCGGCCATGTCCTCCCCTCAAACCGCCAAACCAGCCACAACCTGTCAACCCGTTGAAGATGCCCTGCAACACCATCGACAGCAAGAACAACTCCTCAACCAAGTGACAACCCAAACCTGCCAGAGTGTTGCCCTGGCCGTGTTAATCTCCAATACCGTCGCTCGCGTCCGTCGTTTTTTAGAACTCGATCGCCTCTGTATCTATCAATTTGACAACTACAATCAGGACGATCACACCGGCACTCCCCCCGGCCGCCGTCGGGATTGCATGACCTACGAAGCCCTAGGCCATGAAGGATTGGCCTCAGTTCTCTCCCGTCAAGATAGCCAACATTGGCAGTTTCTCAATCAGTTCCGCGATCGCTATGAACGGGGAGATACTCTCATTTTGAAATCTGAAGCGTTCGACTCCCAACTCCCCGAGACGAGTCAACGTTATCTACAAACGTTGGGCATCCAAAGCCACCTGAGTGTTCCCATTCGAGTGCAGGGTCATCTCTGGGGAATCTTGCTGGCCCATCAATGCGATCGCCCCCGTCTTTGGCAATCCCGAGAACAGGAATTTCTCGAACATATCGCCGATCATCTCAGTGTCGCCATCTATCAAGCTCAACTCTACGCCGAAGTTCAGCAACAAAAAGAAACCCTCGAACAGCGGGTTGAACAACGCACCCAAGACTTACGGGATGCTCTCGTCACGGCCGAGGTGGCGAACCAAACTCGCAGCGACTTTCTGGCTACCGTCAGCCATGAACTGCGAACCCCTCTGACCTGCATTATTGGAATGTCCTCAACCCTATTGCGTTGGTCTTTTGGCAATTTAACCCCTAAACAGCGGGACTATATCCAAAGTATCTATAACAGTGGCGAGCATTTACTCGAACTCATCAACGACTTACTAGATTTATCCCAAAATGAATCGGGTAAAACCGTCTTGAGTTTTTCCGAATTTTCCCTCACTCAATTGGCTCAAGAAATGTTTTGCATGATGGTGGATCGAGCCACCGTTAATGGGGTGCATTTAGCACTTGATCTTCAGTTACGGGAACATCAAGACCGTCTGTGCGCTGATCGCGATCGCCTACGGCAGATTCTCTTTAACCTACTGAGTAATGCCATCAAATTCACCGCCACCGGCGGCCAGGCGCTATTACGAATTTACTGGCAAGACGATCGCACGGTGGTGTTTGAAGTGGCCGATACGGGAATTGGCATTCCTGAAGATCAGCGATCGCTGCTCTTTCAAATGTTCCGTCAACTCGAGTCCACCTACACCCGTCAATATGGTGGAACCGGCCTAGGGCTGGCCCTGACCAAACAACTCGTTGAACTGCATGGCGGACTGATTAAAGTGGACTCGGAACTAGGGGTTGGCTCTAAATTTACGGTACGCCTTCCCTGTCATCGCTCTACAGAGGTTGAGGTTCAGCCAACACCCCCGCCCCCAATTCCGCTTCCCCCCCGTAAGGGCCATGTGGTTCTTGTCGCTGATCGAGAAGACGAAGCCATCCTCATTTGTGACCTACTCACGGCGGCGGGCTATCATACGGTTTGGATGTTGGACGGATCAACGGCCCTAGAACAGATTAAGATGTTGAAACCTGTGGCGGTGATGATCGATCGCCAACTTCCAGGGATGGATGGCTGTGAATTGATCCGGCTGTTACGTCAACTTCCCAACACCGAATCCCTGAAAATTCTCTTAATGAGTGATCCACTTAACTCTGAGGAGTTAGCCGCCTGTCAAGAGCAGGGAGCCGATATCTGTTTAATCCATCCCATTGAACCCGAGCAGCTTCTCAATAGCATTATGACACTGTTCGCCAACCAGCCAGCGATCTGAGTTATGTCCATCGTGTTAACCCAGCGACAGCATCCGGGAACGAGTGCGGCTATCTCAGCCGATGACTCCGCCATCTTACGGTTGAGTTTAACCGCTCAAGACCGTCAACGTAGCCGTCATCGCTTTACCTGTGACTCGGGGGAGGTGGTGTTTTTGCGGTTGCCCCGTGGTACAGTCCTCCAGGATGGCGATCGCCTCCTCGATGAAACGCAGCAGCAACAGGTCGAGATTCGTGCCAAACCTGAACCCGTCCTCACCGTGACCGCCAGTAACCCCCTGCATCTGTTGCGGGCCGCCTATCACCTGGGGAATCGTCATGTTCCCCTAGAGGTGACAGCGGAGTATTTGCGTTTGTCGCCTGACCCTGTTTTAGCCGATTTGTTGCAGCAATTAGGGCTGACCGTGAGGTTACAAACCCTCCCCTTTCAGCCAGAAACGGGGGCTTATGGTCATGCGGGATCTCCTGGACATCACCACCATTAACCGGCAATAGTGAGAAATCCTAGCGAGCTGTTGCCCAGACCCCTAAAATAGAGGGAACAACCAGCCTGAACAACAATCGACCATGGCACGAGATTTACGGGGATTCATCGAGCAACTCGAACAACGAGGCCAATTACGACGCATTACGAGCCTCGTGGACTCGGATTTAGAAATTGCCGAGATTTCTAATCGTCTTTTACAAGCCGGTGGCCCCGCCCTGCTGTTTGAGAACGTCAAAGGGGCGAAGTTCCCCGTGGCCATCAACTTGTTGGGGACTGAACAGCGGGTGTGTTGGGCCATGAATAGGTCAAACCCCCAAGAGTTGGAAGAGTTGGGGCAAAAGTTGGGGATGTTGCAACAGCCGAAGCCCCCGAAGAAGATTTCTCAGGCGGTGGATTTTGGCAAATTGCTGTTTGATGTGGTCAAAGCCAAGCCGGGCCGTAATTTCTTTCCTCCCTGTCAGGAGGTGGTGATTGAAGGGGACGAGTTGGATCTCAATAGTATCCCCATGATTCGTCCCTATTCCGGGGATGCGGGGAAAATTATTACCCTGGGCCTGGTGATTACCAAGGATTGCGAGACGGGAACGCCCAATGTGGGGGTCTATCGGCTGCAACTTCAGTCCCCAACCACGATGACGGTGCATTGGTTGTCGGTGCGGGGTGGCGCTCGTCATTTGCGTAAGGCGGCGGAACGGGGTAAGAAGTTGGAGGTGGCGATCGCCCTCGGGGTTGATCCCTTGATTATTCTGGCGGCGGCGACTCCGATTCCGGTAGATTTATCGGAATGGCTGTTTGCGGGGCTATATGGGGGGTCTGGGGTCTCCCTGGCTAAATGTAAAACCGTGGATTTGGAGGTTCCGGCCCAGTCGGAGATTGTTTTAGAGGGGACGATTACCCCGGGTGAAGAACTCCCCGATGGCCCCTTTGGCGACCACATGGGCTATTACGGTGGGGTGGAGGATTCGCCTCTGGTGCGGTTTCACTGTATGACACACCGCAAAGACCCCATTTATCTAACCACCTTTAGCGGTCGTCCCCCCAAAGAAGAGGCCATGATGGCGATCGCCCTCAACCGCATTTACACCCCCATTTTGCGGCAACAAGTCTCGGAAATTAAGGACTTTTTCCTACCAATGGAGGCCTTGAGTTACAAGGCGGCGATTATCTCCATTGATAAGGCCTATCCGGGGCAAGCGCGACGGGCAGCGTTAGCGTTTTGGAGTGCCTTACCCCAGTTCACCTATACCAAGTTTGTGATTGTGGTGGATAAGGACATCAACATCCGTGACCCCCGCCAGGTGGTGTGGGCCATTACCTCGAAAGTTGATCCAGTTCGGGATGTGTTTATTCTGCCCAATACTCCCTTTGATAGTTTGGATTTCGCCAGTGAGAAGATTGGTTTGGGGGGACGTATGGGCATTGATGCCACGACGAAGATGCCACCGGAAACGGATCACGATTGGGGGGAACCGCTGGAGTCCGATGAAGATACGGCGGCCATGGTCGATCGCCGTTGGGCGGAGTATGGTCTCGCGGATATCAATTTGACGGATGTCGATCCCAATTGTTTTGGCTATGAAATGCCACCCCAACCGTGACAGGTGTAGGGGCGAAAAATCCCCTCCATCGGAGGGGCGAGGGGCGGGTTCTCCTACAATTGGCTATTCCATGCAACAAGTCAATCAGGGATTGGGGGGATTACGGAAGACAAAGCCTCCAGAGGTGCGCTCCCATGCTCGGTATGGGAACGAGGTCAAACTAAGGTAAAAGAAAGTTATGTTGCTGCAAAAGATAATCCAAGAACTACAAGGTGTCCCCGAAGAGAAGCTAACCGAAATTTATGACATAATTCACGATTTTCGGGTGAGTTTAAATCAAGAAGAAGCCGCAATCACGACGGTCAAGGAGGAGGAACCACGCCGCCCTGGCTTACTGATTGGAGAACTTTCAGAATCATTTTTTGACCCCTTGCCGGAAGAAGAATTACAACAATGGGAATAAAATATCTCCTCGATAAACTTCCAGAAGCGAAGCCTTTAGTTGACAACTATCCCAGGATCTTAGCCCGTGCAAAAATCATAGAACTCACCATCACCGCTGCTCACGCCTTGAGGGATCGTGCCTTTCATATGGGTTTAATTCAAGTGATTCCCAAACCTGGGCAAAAACTTTGATGGAGGCGTTAAGTGATAATATTGTTTTGGCTATGAAATGTCGCCCTGATCGTAAGCCTTTTAAACCCAATCAACGGCTGAGAAACCGGGTGTCTTGGAGACACTCGGTTTCTGGTTTCGACCCAGGTTGAGCCAAATCGCCTAACAGCCCCCAGGACAGGGATTAAAACAACGGACCGCATCCCCCGATCGCTGGGATTGCAAAGACTCCTCCTCCACATTTGCCCACCAGACTTCGCGAACCTCAGGATAATACTCAGAATCCTCATAACCGCCACTGGTCACGATCGCCATCATCCCAGGAGAACTCTCCCCATCCAACCGTTCACAAGTCGGTGTCCAAGATTCTCCGGCCCCTAAGGGAGGATAGACGACCTCAGCATCCACGATCGCAAACACCGGATAAGACCCCCCGCCAGACGTCGGCACATCCTCTAGGTGTTTTTGCAACAGGAGAACCCCCTCGATCTGATCATCCTCACTTTGGGCAAATTGCAAAGCGTAACCACAGATTTGACCCCTGGCATCCTCTAAACAGCGGCCAAAGGACTGCCAATCGGGCATAACGCCTCCTTCGACTCCCTCCCGTTGTTGTTCAGTCCAACCAAGCCACCAGTCCAAATAGCGTACAATCGCCTCAGCCATGGCCTGACGCCTCTCATCACCCTGTTGGGCAAATCCTTCGGCGGCCTCCTTGAGATC
>P_2C_Liq_2_UnCtyDRAFT_1000352_pt1 | contig 12924 bp, 8 predicted proteins | sample Pon2CUnioCityCA_FD_10236 | JGI IMG/M metagenome (IMG submission 10236) | reverse complement strand
ATCGCTGTCAAGCGGGAACCATCGAGCCGCAACAGTTTAATACTTGGCTGACTCAAGATTATCTGTTTGTGACGGAGTTCACCCGCTTTCTGGCTAATACCTTAGCGGCGGCCCCTGTGGCTCATTTTGATGTCTTGTTGGGGGGATTGAACGCCATTCAGGATGAGTTGGCCTGGTTTCGTGATAAAGCCAAGGAACGCCAGTTGAGCCTAGACAGTGCGCCTCAAGCCACCTGTGAGGCCTATTGTCAGTTGATGGCCAGTTGGTCGGTGCAACCCTATGCGGTGCAAGCGACGGCGTTGTGGGCCATTGAACTCGCTTATAATCAGGGTTGGCAACTGCCCGGTGCAATGGTTTCGCCTTATGATGAGTTTGCTCAACGTTGGGGAAATCCGGGATTTACGGAGTATGTTAAACAACTCGAAGCGCAAGCTAACGAAAGCTTAGCAGAGGTATCGCAGGAGGTTCAAGCTCAAGCAGAAGCAGTTTTTCAAGCCGTTTCTCGTCAAGAAAATGCCTTTTGGCAAATGGCATTTGTTCAGGGTTGTTAATGCGATCGCCTCGATAAAACTGGCCCGCATTCCCCCCTTGGATTGTCCTGATTGTCCAGAAGTTGTGTAGGATGACGACGAATAGCTCGACGTTAACTCACATATTCTTTTGGGCGAGATTCATGAAATTTGTCTGTTTGCTGTGGGTGGGTGGGATGGGGGTGGGAGTCGCGATCGCCGCTGGAGTGGGATGGTCTGAGGCTATGGCTCAACCGATTCCCCCGCAATCGCCAGAGTTACCCCCACTTCCTGATCGCCTTCCTCCGCCGAGTCCCAATATTCTAGTTCCCCCTCTACAAAATCCCTCTGAGCGGGATAGTCCTGCTGAGGAGATCCCCGAGATTTGGGTTCGCCAGATTGAGATATTGGGAAATACGGTGTTTTCAGCGGCGCAGTTGGCGGAGTTGACGGCGGCCTATGAGGGGCGATCGCTGCTGTTTGAAGATTTAATCAACTTGCGTACGGCTATTACGGACCTCTATGTCGCCAATGGCTATACCACGTCAGGAGCCTTTATTCCGTCTCAGGACATCACTGATGGAGTGGTTGAGATTCAAGTGGTGGAGGGACGCTTAGATCGGCTAACTATTAGGGGAGTCAGCCGTTTATCTGACGCATTTATTCGTCATCGCCTTGAACAAGCCAGTGACCCTCCCTTGAGTTTACCCGCCTTAGAACAGGCTTTACAACTGCTGCAACAAGACCCGGCGATCGCTTCAGTGCGGGCCGAGTTGATGGCCGGACGCGGACCGGGGTTGAGTGACCTACAGCTCACTGTGACGGAGGCGTTTCCGGTGCAGGGACGGGTACAGTTGGCTAATCGTAATTCTCCCAATGTGGGGTCTCTGCGTCCTTCACTTGAGGTAGAGGTTCACAGTCCTTTGGGAATTGGCGATTCTCTGTTGGGGGAGTTTGGAATCACGGAAGGGATACGAGAGGGGTTTGTTCGCTATGAGATGCCGCTAAACCCGGAGAATACCCGCTTATCGTTATCTTATCAGCGGGGGCGATCGCGGGTGGTGGAGGAGCCGTTTGAGGCGTTAGAGATTCGCTCAACGGATGAAGATTGGCGTTTGGGTGTTTCTCATCCCCTTTGGGAAACTTCCAATGATGTGTTTCGAGTGGGGATGTCGTTGGGGTTGCAGCGATCGCGGACGTTTTTATTTGATGATGAGCCGTTTTCCTTTTCCGAGGGACCTGAAGATGGGCGCTCGAATTTAACGGTGTTACAACTGACGCAAGACTGGTCCTCTCGCTCTCCGGCGGAGGTGGTGGCGGCGCGATCGCAGTTTAGTATCGGAGTTGATGCGTTCAATGCAACCCGTAACGAAACCGGGCCGGATGGGCTATTTTTTGCTTGGTTAGGACAGTTTCAATGGGTGCGATCGCTGGCCCCGGATACCCTCTTGGTTACGCGCGCGGCGGCCCAACTGGCGGCGGATCCGTTACTTCCGATATCCCAGTTTAGTTTAGGCGGACCCGATACGGTTCGCGGCTATCTACAAAATCAACGAGTGGGGGATAGTGGGGTGATGGCGTCTTTGGAGTTTCGCTATCCCTTAATTCGAGATCCTGGAGGGTTGGGACTGCTACAGATTGCACCGTTTTTCGATGTGGGGACGGTTTGGAATTTAGGGGGCGATCGTGAGATTCCTAATCCTCAAACGTTGCTGGGAACGGGAGTGGGGTTACGCTGGGAACTGTCCCCAGATTTTTCAGCCACGGTCGATTGGGGGATTCCTTTAGTGGATATCGGCGATCGTGGGGAGTCGTTGCAGGGAAATGGTGTTTATTTCTCGATTGAATATCGTCCGTTTTGAGAAACAAATGGCTATTTTTTAGTTAAGGGAAAAACAACGAATTATGGCACTATCACAACGGTTTACTGAGGCGTTAGTTTGGGCAACAGAACTTCATCAAACTCAGATTCGCAAGGGATCTGGGGTTCCCTATATTGCTCATCTTTTGGGAGTCACCAGTGAGGCGTTGGAGTATGGGGCCACGGAAGATGAGGCGATCGCCGCCCTTCTTCATGATGCTATTGAAGACTGTGGTGGTCCGGCGATCGCCGCTGAAATTCGCCGCCGTTTCGGGGATAGGGTCGCCGAAGTTGTCGAAGGCTGTACTGACACGGATATCGCCCCCAAACCTCCTTGGCGAGAGCGTAAAGAAGCCTATATCGCTCATCTGCAAACGGCCTCTCCCTCCGTGCGTCTCGTTTCAGCGGCGGACAAACTCTATAACGCTCGTTCAATCATTAAAGATTATCGCTTAGTCGGCGAGGAGATTTGGCAGCGGTTTACCGGCGGACGAGAGGGCAGTTTGTGGTACTATCGCACTTTAGTTGATACGTTGACGGCGATCGATGATCGCGCCATTATTGAGGAGTTAGAGCGCGTTGTGCAGGAGTTAGAGACCTTGACCGGTCACTCTTAATCAACCGGATATGGCTCATCCTCGGGCTTAAGGATTACCAATTGAACCACACTAATCGCTCCAACGGCGCCGGAGGGCGATCGCCATCTCGGCCGAGTTGGGGATAGATATATTGAACCCGCTCAGCATTAGCTGGACTACAAAGTAGATAGCCCGTTGTTGGTCCTTCACCGGGGAAACAGTCCAACTCATCTAAATTCGGGGTTTCAGCCCAAGTCATTCCCACCCGGACGCCGCCTGGGCCGGTAATGGTGCGATCGGTGATGGTGATGCGTTGAAGACCCGCCTCAGGACGATCGCGATCTAAAGACTCCAGTAACGCCACCTGCGTCTGGCCCTCATACACTTCAAGGGTGGGGTAGGATTCCCCTTCACTGAATATTACCCCCGTTTCTACCCGATACCCCGGTAGCAAGGCTTGGATGCGATCGCGATCGAAAGGTGTCTCCACCCCAATCTCTCCCCAACCGTCATTCGTCAGTGGAGGCGCTGACCACTCAACTGAGTCCTGAACTTGTCTGATTGGCGCCGATTCACTCTCCTGGGGTCGTTCCTCCGAGGACGGAGTGGGAGTCTCCATAGCGCAACCTGTGATTAAGACCAAAGCCATTAAACCAACGCCAGTTGATAGGTATTTGCCAGCAATGTGAACCATCATCAATCATCTCAAATTTAAGGATAAATTATGAATAGCACAGAGAAGACGACAGGCTGTAGTCCCTTGGCCAATTCTCTGATTGGTGGCTGTCAGTATGGGTCTTTTTACGAAGGTTTGGTTGACATCCTCCCACGCTAATTCAAAGAATATAGCGTGGGATTCCCACCATCACTAATGGGGTTTCCTCTTTCTACGACTCGACTTACCTTGAGGAGTTTCCCCACCAAGGCAGAGGTCGATATCTCCAGAGGCGTTAGTTCCCGTATGCCCTACGGTACTTACTTTTTAGCGGAATAGATAAGTCCTACTCGGTGTGACACTTTCAAGTCCTCATAAGCTACCAAGTCGTTAGACGGGTTGACGCACGATACCATCTTAATGGCAAAGTTTTTACGCTGCCTACTTACCTTGAAGTGTCTCCCTTATACTACAGTTGTTGCCGCGATTCATCTCAACGTTGAATCAAAGATTACAACGTGAGCCTTCTCGCGGGGGTAGGTAACATAAAGGCTAGACAACCCCAGACCTGCCAGCTAATATCGACTCTTTTAGTCAACTCAACCCATCATCTATGACTTACTGCTTAGGGATTATCAACCGCGACGGACTTATTTTTGGCGCCGACTCTCGCACCAATGCCGGAGTCGATTATATTTCTACCTATCAGAAACTCTTTGACTTTTGCGTCCCCGGCGATCGCACCATTGTCCTTTGTACCAGTGGTAATTTGTCCATCACCCAGACCGTGATGAACCATCTGCGGCAAGACATCAAACAAAACAAAGACCCTAACCTCCACACCCTACCCAACTTCTACGACGTCGCCCGCTATATCGGCAACACCCTGCGCAACATCCAAGAGATCGATCGCTCCTGGCTCGAACGCGATAAAATCGACTTCCAATGTAATATCCTTGTCGGCGGCCAAATCCAGGGAGAAGACCAGCAGCTATTCCGCATCTACTCCCAAGGCAACTTCATCCAAGCCACCCCCGAAACCCCCTTCCTGCAAATCGGCGAAACCAAATACGGCAAACCCATCCTCGATCGCGTCCTCCACTACGATACCCCCCTCGACCTAGCCGTCAAAGCCGCCGTCCTCTCCATCGACTCCACCATGAAATCCAACATCTCCGTTGGCCCTCCCCTCAACGTTCTCATGTACCAACGGGATAGCTTCGAGATTCATCACCGGCTGCGACTACGACTCGGAAGTCCCTATCTGGCAACCATTCGCCGCTATTGGGAAGAATCCGTCCGCAAAACCTTTGAAGAGATGCCCGACATCGAATGGCAAGATGACGTTGGCGCCAACAAACAAGAAGTGTTAATTGACTAACAATTGACTAACAATTGACTGACTTCATTGACTAAATCGACGAACCCCGTCTCCCCGTCCCTTCGCCTGTGACGACCCTCCCTCTTCTCCATCATGACTGCCACCTCTGACTTTCTCCGTCAACTCAACCCCTCCCAACGTACCGCCGTCCAACACCATCAAGGGCCGTTGCTGGTAGTCGCCGGGGCCGGTTCAGGCAAAACTCGCGCCCTCACCTACCGCGTCGCCAACCTGATTGTGAAGCATCGGGTTGACCCAGAACAGATTTTGGCCGTCACCTTCACCAACAAAGCCGCCAAAGAAATGAAAGCGCGGGTAGAAACCCTCTTTGCCCAAAACTTGGCCGCCCAAACCCATCAAAAACCCCTCGAAGCCCTAGATTTAGCCGCACAAACCCAACTGCGATCGCGAGTCTGGCGCACCTACATCAAACCCCTCTGGATTGGTACCTTCCATAGCCTCTGCGGCAAAATCCTCCGCTTTGACATCAACAAATACCGAGACGAAAACGGGCGACAATGGACCCGGTCTTTTACCATCTTCGACGAATCCGACGTTCACCCCCTCATCAAAGACATCGTCGTCAACCAACTCAACCTCGACGATCGCAAATTCAACCCCAAAACCGTCCGCTACGCCATCAGCAACGCCAAAAACAAAGGCTGGTCCCCCGCCGACGTCGAACGTAACGACCCCAACTATCGCGGCCGCACCATCGCCGACGTTTACCGCATCTATCAAGATCAACTGGCCGCCAACAACGGCCTCGACTTCGACGATCTCATCCGCGTTCCCGTCGAACTGTTCCAACAAAACCCCGATGTCTTGCAATACTGGCATGACAAATTCCGTCATATCCTCGTTGACGAATACCAAGACACCAACCGCACCCAGTACAACCTGATTCGTTTGTTGGCCACCAACGGCCAAAACCCCCGAGACTTTGACGATTGGTCCAAACGGTCTGTCTTCGTCGTCGGCGATGTTGACCAATCTATCTATAGTTTTCGCATGGCCGACTTCACCATTCTCCTAGACTTTCAGCAGGATTTCGGCGACGGCTTAGATGACGAGTTCACCCAAACCATGGTCAAACTCGAAGAGAACTATCGCTCGACTCAAACCATCCTAGAAGTGGCCAACCACCTCATTGAACGCAACACCGAGCGTATTGAGAAAGTGCTACGGCCCACCCGAGGCGAAGGAGAGCCAATTTGTATCTATCGGGCTGACGACGAACGGGAAGAAGCCGACTTTGTGGCCTCACAAATGGCCGCCTTGATGCGAGAGAACCCTGAACTCAACTGGGGGGACTTCGCCATCCTCTACCGCACCAACGCCCAATCCCGCAGTTTTGAAGATATCCTGGTGCAGCGTAATATCCCCTATCAGGTCATCGGCGGCCTGCGCTTTTACGATCGCCGCGAAATTAAAGACGTTCTAGCATACTTGCGCGTTATTGTCAACCCTTCTGATAGCGTCAGTCTCAAACGGGTGATTAACGTCCCCAAACGGGGCATCGGCAAAACCACCCTAGGCAAAATCGATGCCGTGGCCCAACAACTCAATGTTCCCTTCTGGGACATCATCAGCGACGAAACCTCCATTCGCACCGTCGCCGGTTCTCGGGCCAAGCGCATCCTTGAATTTGTGCAACTCATCCAACGCCAACAAGCCGTCGTCGATAACACTGAGGCCACCGATATTTTTACCGCCGTCATCGAAGAATCCGGCTATATCGAAGCCCTGAAACAAGAAGGAACCGAGGAAGCCGAAAACCGCCGTCAGAACGTCGAAGAACTCTACAACGCCCTGGTGCAATATGGCGAGGAAAGCGAAGATACCTCCCTGAGTGGTTTTCTCGCCAGTGCTTCTTTGGCTTCAGACCTCGATAACCTCGATGACGACGATAGTGCCGTATCTCTGATGACTCTGCATTCAGCCAAGGGGCTAGAATTTCCCGTCGTCTTTGTGGTGGGGATGGAAGACGGACTCTTTCCCAACTATCGCAGCCAACAAGATCCCCGCGCCCTCGAAGAAGAACGGCGACTCTGTTATGTGGGGATTACCCGCGCCCAAGAACAACTGTTTCTCTCCCACGCCCTCAGTCGTCGTCTCTGGGGACAAGTTCAAACCGCCGCCCCATCTCAGTTTTTAGGGGAACTTCCCCGGGAGTTCATCAAGGGCAATACCCAGCCGCGAAACCGCGTCGCCGCCAAGAGGAAGGGGTACGCCGCCTCCAATCGAGCGCAACTGACCCAAGACTGGAAGGTGGGCGATCGCATCGTTCATGATCACTTTGGCATGGGGGAAGTCTCGATGATCTTCGGCAACGCCCCCAAACTCTCCCTAGCGGTGAAGTTTGCCCGGGCCGGTCAGAAAATCATCGATCCTAAACATGAACCGATGCAACGACTGTGATGATTCATGATCAACCCTCATGATCAACCCTCATGATCAACCCTCATCATCAACCCGAGGGGCATTTCCCAAAAATGGGGCGATCGCCTGAGACAATCCCCATTAAAATCAGAAGGTTAGACCAGACGAGATAGAGAACCCATGCTGAGGCGGATCGTACAGGGGATCATTAACTTTTTCCGAGGTTTATTTGGCGCAAGCGTCCCCGAGGAATCAGTCACACCTCCCCCGTCGTCATTGAGCGACACGGAATATGAATACTACTTCCTGCAACTGCTCGATGGCGTGAGTCAAGGTTGGAGTGGGGTGAAAGTAGAGCGTTTCTTCGACGTGTTGAGCGATCGCGCCAGCGATGAACAGTGGATTGCTTGGTTGCACCGCTTCGGCAACGCTCGCTTACTCGACGATCGCCCCCAAGGAGAACTCGGCCAAAAACTCGTCGCCCTCAGTCAAAGCAGTTCACGACATATCGCCACCCTCGCCGGCGAAATAGGGCGCAAACTCTGCGATCAGGCCAATGTCTCCGCTACCCCGCCTACCCCAGAACCGACTCCAGAACCGACTCCAGAACCCGAATCTGAGACGGAGACTCAATCAGACTCGGGAGCCAGCACCGAAGAACACGAGGCCGAAGCCAAACGCTGGATGCAACTTGGCATCGAACAACTCGATCAAAATAACAACCAGGCCGCCTTACTGGCCTTTGATCGCGTCCTCCTCGCCGATCCTGAGAACCTACAGGCCCTCATCTATCGCGGTGATGCCCTCGCCGAACTCAAACGCTTCCGCGAAGCCCTGGCCGTCTATCAGCAGGCCGTGGAACTCAACCCCAACTCCGCCGAAGCCTGGAGTCATCTCGGCGATCTACAACATGAAATGAAACGACCTCAAGCGGCCTTAGAGAGTTGGGATAAAGCCCTGGCCATCAATCCCCAAGATATCCAAACCTGGATTCACCGAGGTGTGGCCTTGGGCTTACACCTCAAACGTTGGGATGAAGCCCTCGCCACTTGGGACAAAGCCTTAGAACTTGATGGCCACGACTCGGATCTTTGGTTTCGTCGGGGTGTCGCTTTAGGGAGTTTAGAACGCTGGCAAGAGGCCATTGACAGTTGGGATACGGCGTTGGAGCTCAATCCTTATTTTCGGGATGCTTGGATTAATAAAGGGGTCGCCCTACAGAAGTTAGGCCGATATGAGGAGGCGATCGAGGCCAATAATCGGGCCTTGGGGTTAGATCGCGCCCAAGAACAGCCAGGGGTGGCGTCAGGAGACCTCAAGGCCTCGGTGGTCGAACCCGATGCCAATCGTCCCCGTGATGCCGCCAGTGATGCCCAAGATGCCCAACAGCTCTATCAGAAAGCCCAGGAACAGGCCCAGGCCCAGAATTATCATGCGGCCTTACGGTTTCTCGAACGAGCCTTAGCCCTCAATCCCGACGATGCCCGTCTCTGGCGAGAACGAAGTTTGAATTATCAGGCTCTCGAAGACTTTGAGGCAGTGATTACGGCCTGCGATCGCCTCCTGGAACTCGATGGCGAGGATCTGCAAGGCTATCGACTACGAGCCAATGCCCTGCAACAGCTTCATCGCTGGGACGAGGCTAATCAAACCTGGGACGCCATTGTTGAACGTCAGCCCGACGATCGCCAAGCCTGGATGAACAAGGGCATCGTCTTGCAAAAATTAGGCCGCTACACCGAAGCCATTGAGGCCAACAAACGAGCCATCTAGTCCGGTTGCGGCAAGCCTCCTGGGGCCGGCTTCCCTTGCCAAAACCCGTCCAGGAGTAACCGTTGTTCGGCTCGGGCGATGGCCTGGGCCTGACTCTCTAAATTGTCGGGACTGAGGCAGACTCCGGTGACACCGCAGCGGATAAACGCTTCTAGGGCGCGATCGCCAGAGACTGGGGCCAGGGAATCGGCACAGATCGTACAGGGAATGTTGAGGCGACGGGTGCTGAGGGCTAAACGGGCGATCGCATCCAAAACCGCCGGATGAGTGACATCGAAATGGGCGGCCACTTGCGGATCGTCGCGATCGAAGCCCAGAATCAACTGACTCAAATCATGGCTACCAATGGCAATTCCCTGAACCCCAGCCTCAACATATTGCTCCAGTAACACCGCGACTGAGGGAACTTCGGCCATTAACCAGCATTGAAACCCCCGAGAGCGATCTAAGCCTTGTTGACGAATTAAGGTTTGAGCGGCTTTAAACTCCTCGATGGAGCGGACAAAGGGCAAAATCAAACGCAAGTTGTCATATCCCGCTTCCTGGACTTGGGCTAGGGCCGTGAGTTCTTCTTTAAAGCCACTGGAGTCCTGGGTATAGGCCAAGGTTCCCCGTAAGCCTAGGGCTTGTCCGGGCCGCCCTCCATCGTGACTGCGATAGTACACCGGGCGTGGGGCAAAGGCTTGGGCGATCGCCCGTAACCCCTCGCTCAAGTGGTGCCGTCGCTCTGAGGGCGGGTATTGACTCAGAGAGAGGCTTTGGGCCAGCAGTTCTGAGCGGATTAAGCCCACGCCAGCGACGGGAAGTTGCCCTAAAGAGGGAGCAAGCTGCGGTTGGCTAAACGAGAGAAACAGCTCGGTTCCATGGACGGGAAGGGTTGGGGACATAGGGGTCAGTGAAGAGGGCCGGTTTGCAGAAGAGACCGGTAAATTGGGGGCTGGGTTGAGATAGACTTGGCCGCGATCGCCGTCGAGATAAATCACTTGTCCTGTTTTAACCTGTTGGCTTAGATTGGCGACTCCCATCACCGCCGCAATGCCCAATTCTCGCGCCCAAATGGCTGCGTGGCTGGTGCGGCTGCCGCTTTCGCTGATGAGTCCCACCAGATGCTGGCAGGGTGGGGCATCTTGCGGCTCAAACTCGGGAACGACCAAAATTTGTGGTGTTGGCGGGGTCTGGCCGGTCTTCTCTTTAATATCTAGATCAAGATCTAGATCTGACAACTGACAAACTACGCCATAGACTTGACCCCCTGAGGCGGCGATTCCCTGGAATTGGCTCGGCTGACTGGGGCCAGCAGCACCTGTTGGCTGGGTCAGAGTGGGAAGGGTTAGGCTGGCTGAGCCTTGAGGATAATATTGGCTAATGAACCAGGTTGGGGCAGCGTCTGGATGCTGCTGAGTCAAGACCCATTCGAGATCGGCACCGTTATGTTGGCCGAGGTCCTGAGGGTCTAAGTGCTGATAGAGATGTTGGGCGTGATGACGCAGTTGTCGCAATAGGCTGGGCTTGAGAACCGGTCCCTGGGGGCGATCGCTATCGACGGCCACCACCTGAATCTTCCCGGATTTGGGACATAGAGCCTCGTAACAGAGACAGGTTCCGGGATGATGCTGGTGGATTTGACCGGTGTTGGCGTCAAGGTGATAGCGTTCGGGATCGATACCGCCGTTCCACAGGCTTTGAGGTAAGCCCCGAGTGGCCATGATATGAATGGCATCCCGACGTAGGTTGAGATGTCCTGAAACTAGGGTTGGCCGTAAGGGTTGGATGAGAATTCCTAAGTAGATTTGGTTTAGGGGAATCTTGGCGCGTTGCCAATAGAGGAGACAGCGGGCGCGGAAGAGTTCAGCCCAGGCTTGTTTGAGGGTTTGGCCGAGGCCGGTGCGATCGCTCGAACTGATATGACTCTCCAATAGGGCCGCGATCGCCAAGGAATCCTGGCCTGGCCCAAGGGGGTCTATACATAAGGATGGATGAAAAATTAGTTGAGTCGCATCCAGGGGGGCGATCGCTTGACTGAGGTCGGCGGTGATAGTCTCAGGAAGTTCTACATTCAGCAAGGCCTGACGGATCTGTTGGGCGATGGCCTGGAGTTGTCGGGAATCATCGGTTTTCAGATGCAGGGGGCTGTGGGAGAGTTCGGCAAATAGAGGATCGCGCCAGGGGGTGGTCTCCCATACCTCTCGCAGCAGTTGCGCGGATACCACCACTCCCGGCAAAATCGGCTCGGGGTGGGCGGCTAACTGACTCAGGTAATAGGCCCGATCGCCCAACCAGGGTCGGGGAACTCCCTCGGAAGCGGTGAGTTGAAAAACGTCTGCCACGGAATTTTGAAGTTTTGCGATCGCTCTCCCGTCGATTGTAACGCTCTCGTCATCTTGCCCCCCAGAATCCCCCTCAATTCGTCCATCCGTGGGACTACTGAGGTTCCCGGAGCGACCCCATCTTCACACTTTCCATACAAAACCCTTAAAATCACCGCTCTTTTTTAAAGCCTTCGTAAAGATTCCCGTATAAACCCCCAAATTCCTGAGAGATTATTTATAGTGATACCCAGAGGCACTTAAGTATAAACACGCAAATAAAGGAACTGATCATGAAAACTACGACTCAACTCACCCAAAGAACACTGACCTTGACCGCAGGGGCGGCGATCGCCCTCGGTGGACTCGTCATCGGTGCGAACCCCGCCTCGGCACAACTCGGAACCCCGGCCGGTATTAGCAGTGATAGCGATGACAACTACCCAGGTGCCGGTTCCGGTTGTTTCATCGATAATGACTGCACTCTACAAGGGTCATTAGACTATTTGACGGTCGACGGTGACTTCTTCGATGTCAACGCCGCTGAAACGGGTTACGAATACTTCACCAATACAGCGACGGGGAGTTCGATCTCGCAATTCATGTTTGAAATTGCCGGCTTCGCCGCAGATAATACCTTTGGTATTTTTAACCAGTCTGGTTTAAAACTGGAGATTTTTAACGGATCAGATACCTCCAAAGATATGAGTATGGTGTCCTTCCTCGACAATGGCACAGTCACCAGTGTCACCCAGGGACATCCAGACAATGGAGGAGGCATCGCTCTGCAAACCGTTGAGGATTTTGGTAATGTTTTTGGCTTCTATATCACCAGTCCCCAGGGAACCTTCTACTCCGATGACAGTATGAATCCCAATGGAATTCGTCATTCTGCCATCTATCAAGGGGATGGAAGCTTTAGTATGGATCTTCCGGGCAAACAACCTGGACTCTTCACCGATAATGAGTTTATCGTGGCATTTGAGGATAAATATACAGGCAGCGACTGGGACTACAACGATCTGGTGGTTATGGTTGAATCGGTTGAACCCGCAGATGTTCCTGAACCCTCTCTCCTCTTGGGTTTAGGCGCGATGGCCGGTTCTCTGTTTGCCACCCGCAAACGCAAACGCAGCTAGTTCGTTGTTCCCTCAATATTCCTTAATTTGAGTCAGGGCATCTCTTGGGATCAGTAAATCATAATGCTGAATAATCACCACTGGCGGCAGTTCTTCGAGAACTGTCGCCAATTTTTTGGATGATATAATCCCTAAGTTGGCAAAAGTCTTGACCTGGTGCGTTTACTCGATTCCGTTCTCAACCTGGTTTTACGTCCCGACTGTCCCCTGTGCGATCGCCCCCTGAACGGACAAGAACTCTGTCTGGCCTGTCAACGCCGCCTCGATGACTGTCGCCAGCGGAATCCCCGTCAGCAGTGGCGGGGAGAATTGCCCCTATTCGCTTGGGGAACCTATAACG
>P_2C_Liq_2_UnCtyDRAFT_1000350_pt1 | contig 12997 bp, 14 predicted proteins | sample Pon2CUnioCityCA_FD_10236 | JGI IMG/M metagenome (IMG submission 10236) | reverse complement strand
CCCGCCCCTGAAGAAGAGGCGGGCGCTTTTTTGTACCGCAACAGGGGCTGATACCGAGCCTTAATGAACTGTCACTGGGGCCATGTCATTCTGGCGCGCCAGAACAAACGCCAACTGGCGATCTTTCACAAGCGCAAGCCGCTCTCCCGCGGCATCGTGCACAGCGTATAGCTTCTTTGCACCCATAAGCTGGGCACGCACATCATCAGGCAAGTCTGCTGCAGCCACTTCCCGTACATAGACGATGGGCCGTTTGGCATGTTCGTTAAAATCGTATGGTGTGTCCATGTCGCGCTCCTTACTTTGATGCTGCTTTGATCTTGATCGTCTGCACAACCTGTTCCGGCTCTGCGCGGGTGAGGTCGATGTGCAAAAGACCATTCTCCATGATCGCCTCACCCACCTCGACACCGTCAGCCAGCACGAAGCTACGCTGGAACTGACGCGCGGCAATACCACGATGCAAGAATATGCGTTCTTCACCTTCGTCATTCTGACGTCCGCGAATGACAAGCTGTTTGTCTTCTATAGTGATCGCAAGATCATCTTCACCGAACCCGGCGACAGCCAAAGTGATCCGGTAAGAATTGCGGCAGGTCTGTTCGATGTTGAATGGAGGGTATCCCTCATTGCCTGATTTTGCCGTGCGCTCGAGAAGGCGCTCCAGCTGTTCAAAGCCGAGAAGGTAGGGGTGAGACCCCAAAGTAAGTTTGCTCATGACACGCCCTTTTATGGTCAAGCGACAGTGTGTTTCATCTGGCCCCGATGTGGCAGCCATCTGAAGTGTAATATGGGAAAGCGCAGGCAGCTCTGCAAGAGCTTTGCGAAAATCTGATATAACAGTATCTTATAGGCTGGCTGTAAATGGAATCATGTCCGATGAACGCTCCGCACGACATCTCGATGAAAAACGAAGATGTGCTCCGCTTTGAACTCGAAGTCTTCAAGCGTGAACATCGTGACCTAGATGAAGCTATCCAGGCGCTGGTTGAGAAGGGCACTGCTGACCAACTGACGATCCGGCGGCTCAAAAAGCAGAAGCTACGGCTCAAAGATAAGATCGCGCAGATAGAAGACAGGCTGCTTCCTGACATCATCGCCTGATGCCGATGCATTGCACAGCTGCAAAAAGCGCCTATAGTGCGCGCTTCTCAAGGATCGGAGCGAAGCCATGAGCGTTAAAGTCGGGATCATCATGGGCAGTCAGTCAGACTGGGCCACCATGAAAGAAGCAGCCCTTATTCTGGATGAATTGGGCATCGCATATGAGACAAAAATTGTCTCTGCCCATCGCACTCCAGACCGCCTTTGGAGTTATGGCAAGGAGGCCGCAAAGCGCGGACTTGATGTGATTATTGCGGGTGCAGGTGGTGCAGCGCATCTTCCAGGCATGATGGCTTCCAAGACACGTATTCCTGTCGTTGGTGTCCCCGTCCAGACAAAGGCGCTCTCGGGCGTTGATAGCCTTTACTCAATCGTTCAGATGCCCAAGGGCTTCCCTGTTGCAACAATGGCAATTGGGGCTGCTGGTGCGGCAAATGCCGGGCTGATGGCGGCTGGTATCCTCGCACTACAAGATACAGATTTGGCCGCAAGGCTCGATGCATGGCGCGAAGCCCTCTCAGCATCTATTCCCGAGGAACCCACAGATGACTAACCCTCTCGCCCAAGGCAGCACAATTGGCATTCTAGGCGGCGGTCAGCTGGGGCGCATGCTCTCGGTCGCCGCCGCACGGCTGGGCTTTAAGACTTGTGTTTTTGAGCCCACGGGCGACTGCCCCGCAAGCCATGTGGCAAACTATCATTTCCAAGCCAGCTATGAAGATGCCGAAGCCTTGCGCAAATTTGCCCAGAGCGTTGATGTCATAACATACGAATTTGAAAATATTCCGACGTCAGCTCTAGATGCACTCGAAGCAGTACGGCCCATTCGCCCCTCACGTGAGGCGCTACGTATCAGCCAGGACCGACTGATAGAGAAAGACTTCCTGACAGACCTCGGGCTGACAGTCGCCCCCTACGCGCCCGTAAACTCCGAAGCCGAGCTGCGCAGCGCCGTGGCCAAGGTTGGCCTTCCAGCCATCCTGAAAACCTGTCGTTTCGGCTATGATGGCAAGGGACAAACGCGCCTGACCTCCGAGGCTGACATTGCCCCAGCTTGGGCCGCAATGGTGGGTGCGCCCTCTGTTCTGGAAGGCTTCATAGATTTCACCCGCGAAATTTCGATCATCGCCGCGCGCGGCACATCTGGCGAAGTGGCCTGCTATGACCCGGGTGAAAATGTGCACGAAGGTGGAATTCTACGCACAACCACGGTTCCTGCCGACATTCCCGCGAGCCTGCGCACGGATGCTGTCTTGCTTGCAGCCCGCGTGCTCAATGCACTCGACTATGTGGGCGTGATGGGCGTTGAACTTTTCGTTACACCCAAGGGTCTGATCGTAAACGAGATCGCGCCGCGCGTTCACAACTCAGGCCACTGGACACAGAACGGCTGTACCGTTGATCAGTTTGAACAGCACATTCGCGCCGTTGCAGGGTGGCCCTTGGGCAATGGCGGGCGGCACGCGGACGTCGTTATGGAAAACCTGATCGGGTCAGATATGGACCGCGTTCCCGACCTTGCAAAAGCCGCTGATGTGGCGCTGCACCTTTACGGTAAGGCCGAGGTAAAAGATGGCCGCAAAATGGGCCATCTTAACCGTATCATCAAAGCTTAACGCTGCTCTCAGCCCTTACGTTTGGGGGCTGAGGCTCCGCCTTTTGGCGTTGCTGCTGCGGCGGCACGCGCTTTGTTCTTCTTAGAGGTCGGCTTCCCTTTGGAAGGGGCCATGCCATTCGTCGGACCTTTTTTGCCAGCATCTTTCCAACGGGGCTTGGCACCATCTTGAGCCGCTGCATCACGGCCACCGCGCGCAGGCTTTCCGCTAGGCTTCTTGCCCTTGAAATCCATACGTTCGCTTGGGTTGGCCGCATTGCCGCGTGGGCCAGTGCGTTTCGGCTCCGTCACCGCACCCTTTGGACGCGAATCTTCCGGGCGCTTGGGCTTGGATGGCGCGGCGCCTTTCGGCTTATCGTAGCGTGGCTTTTCCCCCCAAGGCGTATCGCTCTTTGGCTTATCAAAGCGCGGCTTATCACCTCTGGGTTTATCGTATGCTGGCTTGTCGCCTCTCGGGCCATCGCCTCTTGGCTTGTCATACCGCGGCTTGTCGCCACGTGGGCCTTTGCTGCGGTCCTTGTCAAAGCGCGGCTTGCCACCTTCACGCGGCTTAAACGCAGGCTTGGGCAAGTTGGCAAGATCAGGGGCTTTATCAAGTTTGGTGAGCTTTGCGCCCTCAACGTTCATCGCATCGCCCAAAGCGCCGAGGAAACCGGCAACACTGGCTTCGCGAATTTCGATGTAGCTTTCGTCTGCGCCAATACGGATCGCTCCGATATCGGTCTTGCTGAGGCCACCTGCTGTGCAAACAGCCGGTAAAACGCGCCGTGGCTCTGCGCCAGCATTGTTGCCACCCGCCAGCGCAAACCAAACACTCGGCCCAAAGGCCTCGCGTGGCGCACGCGGCTCAGAAGCACCCGAATTGGCGAGCTCTTCCGGGGCCGAGTTATGCTTTTGATAGAGGCGCAGATAAGCGGCAGCGAGCTGCTCTGTGGTGAAGGCGTCTGACAGCATTGCAACACGTGATGCTTCGCTCTCAGGAATAGCTTCGTGCCAGGCAGGGTCTGCCAGCATACGCTCGGCATCGCGCTCAAGAACAGCGTCAGCTGAAGGCGCTTCGCCCCAGTTTGCTTGCAATTTGGCCCAGCTCAACAGGCGCTCTGCCTTCTTACGCGACTTCGGCGGAACAATCAGGACACTTGTACCTTTACGTCCCGCGCGGCCCGTACGGCCTGAACGGTGCAGCAAGGTCTCATGGTTGTTGGGCAGCTCTGCATGGATAACAAGGTCGAGCTTGGGAAGGTCGATCCCGCGTGCAGCGACATCTGTTGCAACGCAAACCCGCGCACGACCGTCGCGCATGGCTTGAAGCGCATGGGTCCGCTCTGACTGGCTCAACTCGCCTGACAGCGCCACAACAGCAAATCCACGGTTGGACAAACGGGCTGTGAGACGGTTCACGATGGCGCGTGTGTTGCCGAAAATGATTGTGTTAGGCGCTTCATGGAAGCGCAACACGTTGATAATCGCATTTTCCGCGTCGCGTTGGGCCACGTTGAGCGCTTCATAGCTGATATCGGCGTGTTGCTTTTCTTCTGCAACAGTTTCAACCCGCACAGCATCTTTCTGGTAGCTCTTCGCGAGCTTGGCGATGGCCGTGGGCACTGTCGCCGAAAAAAGCAATGTTTGGCGCTCTTCTGGCGCCTCAGACAAGATGAACTCCAGATCTTCGCGAAAGCCCAGATCGAGCATCTCATCGGCTTCATCAAGCACAACAGCCTTAAGCTCCGAGAGATCAATACTGCCGCGCATAATGTGGTCGCGCAAGCGGCCGGGTGTCGCAACAACAACGTGTGCACCACGGTCAAGCGCACGGCGCTCATCGCGCATATCCATGCCACCAACGGTCGAGGCGATCTGCGCACCGGTTCCACCATAGAGCCAGACAAACTCGCGCTTCACCTGCAATGCCAATTCACGCGTTGGAGCAATCACCAATGCAAGCGGAGCAGCCGCTGGCCCGAAGGCTTCTGCATCTCCCAAAAGTGATCCGGCGATGGCCAAGCCAAACCCAACCGTTTTGCCAGAGCCCGTTTGGGCCGAAACCAGCATGTCCACGCCCTCAAGTTCGGGCTGAGTGACGGCGAGTTGAACGGGAGTGAGCGTGTCGTATCCGCGCGTTTGAAGCGCTTGGGAGAGTGCATTTTTCAAGGGAAGGGCCTGCTTTGGGCTAAAGGTCTGGTCAAGCAATTTCCTCTAAAGCTTTTTACCGCCTTTGTATAGAGGCAAACAAAAAAAGGGGGGCGGAAGCTCTCGCAACCGCCCCGTCTCTATCATATGTCGAGGCCTTAGTGGCCTAGAATCTGGCTGAGGAACAACTGCGTGCGCTCTGACTTGGGATTGTTGAAGAACTCTTCAGGCTCGTTCTGCTCAACAATCTGGCCTTGGTCCATAAAGATCACGCGGTTCGCAACCTGACGGGCAAAGCCCATCTCGTGCGTTACGCAGAGCATGGTCATGCCCTCTTCTGCCAGTTCGATCATGGTGTCGAGAACTTCCTTGATCATCTCAGGATCAAGCGCTGACGTAGGTTCGTCAAACAGCATGATGCGCGGCTTCATGCAAAGTGAGCGCGCAATCGCAACACGCTGCTGCTGACCACCAGAAAGCTGACCAGGATATTTATTGGCCTGATCAGGGATTTTCACTTTCTCAAGGAAGTGCATCGCTGTCTCTTCGGCTTCTTTCTTGGGTGTCTTGCGCACCCAGATCGGCGCCAGCGTGCAATTCTCAAGGATCGTCAGATGCGGGAAGAGATTGAAGTGCTGAAAGCACATGCCCACCTCGGAGCGGATCTTGTCGATGTTTTTGAGATCAGAAGACAGCAAGGTGCCATCCACTTCGATCTTGCCTTGCTGGTGCTCTTCAAGCGCGTTGATGCAGCGGATCAGCGTTGATTTTCCCGAGCCTGACGGCCCACAGATAACAATCCGCTCTCCCTGATACACCGTCAGGTCGATATCGCGCAAAACGTGGAATGAGCCATACCATTTGTTCATATTCTGAATGTCGATCGCGACTTCGTCGGATACTTTCATTTTCGCGGTCTCGGTCATTGCCTAAACCCTCCCTTTATCGATGATCTGTCGCAAGACGGCGTTCAAGCCACTGCGAATATTGTGAGATGCCGTAGCAGACGACAAAGAACAGCACGGAAGCAAACATGAAGAGCTCCCAATAGACACCGTTCCAATCGGTCGAGGCAAGGATCGGCCCGCGGATCATCCCGATGATATCGAACAAGGAAATGATCGAAACCAGCGTGGTGTCTTTGAACAGGCCAACAGCAATGTTCACGATCCCCGGAATAGAGATCTTGAGCGCTTGCGGCAGAATGATCAGACGCATGGCTTGCGGATAATCAAGGCCGAGGCTGTCTGCCGCCTCATACTGCCCCTTGGGCAGAGCCGCGAGGCCCCCTCGGATCACCTCGGCAATATAGGCCGCCGAGAACATTGTGATCATGATCACAACCCGCAAAAAGAGGTCGACGCCAGAGCCGGGCGGGAAGAAATACGCCAGCATCACGTTCGCGACAAACAAGAGCGTGATGAGTGGCACACCGCGAATAAACTCGATGAACACCACACACATGCCCTTGATCAGCGGCAAGTTTGACTGACGCCCAAGCGCCAGTGCGATGCCAAGCGGTACAGAGAGCGATACACAAGTGATGCCAAGCATCATGTTGAGCATAAAGCCACCCAGATCACGGCTTGGTACGGCCTGCAGCAGAGCTGTGTCGTTTGCACCTTCCGGAATGAAGCCACCGCCGATGAGCCAGACAACAATGGCCGCAGCGACGCCGCCAAAGAAGCCCGCCGCAAAGCTGCCTTTTACGAAACGTGCATACACAAAGTAGCCCGCAACAAAGCCCAGGAGCGCGACAACAGGCGTGAAGATCGTCCCGCCCCAGATCAGCCAGTAGGACACGAAGGGAAACAGCCCCGTCACGATCAGAAGCTTGCGTGGCAAGTCAAAGAACAGGACAGGTGCAAGCGCGACGAACATCAGCACGAAAGCCAAGGTCGGGCGCCAGTATTGATCCGGTGGGTATTTGAAACCAAAGAGCAACTGGTTCCAGCGCTCGGTCAGGACCGAGAAGCAAGCGCCTGTTGCACCGTCAAGCACTTCGCGGCACGCAGCGAGGCTTTCCGTGTTCCAAAGACCGTTCACAAGCCAAGGTGTGGTTGCTGTTACGATCAGGTAGATCACGTAAAGCGACACAATGGTCAGAAGGCCGTTGGCCCAAGTTGGGAAAAGGTTGTCTTGCAACCACTTCACAGCACCTGTTGCCGTGCTTGGCGCAGGCTGTTCCGGGATGAATGTCTCGCGCACAAAGGCGACTGAGTCTGCACGTTTATCTGACATGGTTCAGCGCTCCTTCAGCTTCATGGCGTTGTTGTAGACGTTCATCAGCGCCGAAATCGACAGTGATATCACAAGGTAGAACAACATCAGCAGCAAGACACATTCAATCGCCCGCCCCGTCTGGTTCAGTGTGATCCCGCCCAGCGTTGCGGTGATGTCAGCATAGCCAACAGCAATCGCGAGCGAAGTGTTCTTGGTGATGTTGAGAAAGTTCGAAATCAGCGGCGGAATTATCACACGCAGAGCTTGCGGCAAAATCACCAGATTCATGATCCGGCCCGAGCGCAGCCCCAGTGCCGCCGCGGCTTCCGTCTGGCCTTTTGAAACAGACTGAATACCGGCGCGCACGTTCTCTGCAATAAAGGCCCCTGTGTAGATCGACAGAGCGAACCAAAGCGCAATAAGCGGTGCACCAATCTGAATACCGCCTCTAAGGTTAAAGCGGTTGGCAAGTGGATCAGGTGTATCAAGCCCGATGGGCTGGCCCATCACAAAAAAGGCAATGACCACAGGAACGATCAGAATGAGAAGCGTTGGCCAACCCGTCGGCAAAAGCTTGCCCGTCGCATAAAGCAGGCTCTTGGCATAGCGGCGATAGGCAAAAGCCCCCGCAATGGACAGCAAAAACACCGCGACAACAACGCCAGATCCGGCATTCCAGATCGGCGCGGGCACGTAGACGCCACGGTTGGTGAAGGCAAACATCCCAAACAGAAGCTCTGTCTTGGGGTCTTCGCCCAAATAATCTCGCGCGCCAGGCATAACGGCCGTGAGGATTGTAAAGATGATGATAATCCAGATCAAAACCGGGATGTTGCGGAATATCTCCACATAAACAGCCATGAGCTTGCTCACGAGCCAGTTCTTGGAAAGCCGCAAAACGCCTGCGATCACGCCGAAAAACGTAGCCGTCGCACAAGCCAGAACCGCCACAAGAAGCGTATTCAAAATCCCAACCCACGCTGCGCGCATGTTGGACGCTTGGCTGTCATAGGCAATCAGGGTCTGGTTGATGTCATAGCCCGCAGGCGACCCCAGAAACTCATAGCTGATGTTCAGACCCGCCGCACGCAGGTTGGTCATCAGGTTGTTCGCCAGATACAAAACTGCTGCGATCAGCAATATAAGAGCAATACCTTGAAAGGTGAACGAGCGGTAACGCGTATCGTTCAACAACATAGAAAGCCGAAAAGTGCCCTCTGGAGGATCGGTAAGTGTCGTCATCTAGGACGTCCCCGTTTTTGGCTGGCTCTCTGAAAGNGTCACGTCGTTGCGTTGAGAGGCCAGTTTCTTGTTTTATAAGCGAAGCTGATATGAAAAGGGCGCGGAGTGCCCGCGCCCTCTCCAGTCAAGATTTAGCGGAAGGGTGGTGAGTAAAGAAGACCACCGTTTGTCCACTGAGCGTTCAAGCCACGAGCCAGACCGATTGGTGTCGCTTCACCAATGTTCTTCTCGAAGATTTCGCCGTAGTTGCCGCTTGCCATGATGGCTTTGGCAGCCCAGTCAGCTGACAGACCGAGCATTTCGCCCAGGTTGCCTTCTGTGCCGAGCAGACGGTTGATCTCAGGGTTGCCGCCAGCTGCTGCTGACATTTCGCCGATGTTGGCTGATGTTACACCCAGCTCTTCAGCTGTGATGAGTGCGTTCAGTGTCCAACGAACAACGTCTGCCCATTCGTCATCGCCGTGGCGTACAAGCGGGCCGAGTGGCTCTTTGGAAACGATTTCTGGCAGCAGGATGTGGTCGCCTGGTGCTTCGAATGTCGCACGTGAAGCTGCGAGGCCTGATGCGTCTGTCGTGTAAACGTCACAAGCGCCAGCTGTGTACTGCTGGATGGCTTCGGCGTTTGTTTCGATTGGCACTGGCTGGTAGCTGATGTTGTTTGCACGGAAGAAGTCGGCAAGGTTCAGCTCGGTTGTTGTACCGGTCTGGATACAGACAGTCGCGCCATCAAGTTCCTTGGCTGAGCTTACGCCCAATGCTTTAGGAGCCATGAAGCCTTGGCCGTCATAGTAGTTCACGCCTGTGAAAGTGAACTTCAGGTCCACGTCGCGTGAGAATGTCCATGTGGTGTTACGTGCCAGCATGTCGATTTCGCCTGAGGCAAGCGCTGTGAAGCGTGTTTTGCCTGTTGTCGGAACGAATTCTACAGCTGTCGCATCGCCGAGTGTTGCCGCAGCAACGGCGCGACATACAGCAACGTCAAAGCCATTCCATTCGCCGTTGGCGTCTGGTGCCGCGAAGCCTACGAGACCTGTGGTGACACCACAGTTCAGCTTGCCACGTGCTTTGACATCGTCAAGCGTACCGGCAGCAGCAACGCCAGCCGCAAGGCCAGCTACTGTCAGTGCGCCAAGAAATACGGTTTTTTTCATAATTACCTCTTCCTGATTGTCCGCCTTTGAGCAGACGGTTTATCTCGGTTCTCCCAAACCGAGGTGGGTTTTTCAGAGAGTCGCCTCTCTAATGGCAATGAGTTTGGTCGCATTTTCGCTCAAAGGTCAAGCCTGCCAAATGTAAAAAGACCCTTAACAGGTGATTGAAATTTATACGATTTACCTTGCGTTACCACCTCTGTGCTGAGCTCTCGTTCAGCTGAGAACACTGGCTTGGTAAAAGGCATATGCGTGCTCGAACTGTGCTTTTTTCAGAGCGGCCATTTCAGCCGCTTCGTCATCAACGCCCCAGAGCTCTTGCTGCCAGTTTTCATCAATTCTTGATATATTCCATAGGTTTTCGGGCGTGTCGCAGTTTTGCGCAGCCATCAGCCCAAGCACAAACGAACCCGACAGGCTCACCAGATCATGAAAGGCGGTAAGAGCAAAAGCGCTCATCCCCATGCTCAGGGCCTGTGCCTTTTGCAAACTCGCCTCCGACTGGCTGACAGGCATAACACCCGTTGCAACCTCAAGGTGAAGGCCATGTGTGTCGCGCACCCAAGCCAAAGGCGCATCCCACGCCTCTGCTTGTCGTTTTTGGAGTTCCACAGGCGAATCGGCGCGATAGCAGAGAAGATCGGTTTCCGCATAAGCCGCGATCAAGCCTGCAACTTCTTCATGCTGCACAGCGACCTTATCAAGCGCCGCATTGGCCGAGCGGGTGAATGGCATAGCCTCGGGCTTGATTTCGACCTCAACAGCGCGCCACTCATCTGCGACATGCGCCGCGAGCGTTTCGTTTGGCAAAACAAGCGTTGCCTTGGCGGGCGTCTTCACAATCCGCCCATCCAGAGCCACGGCAAATCCGTCTGCCTCGGGCTGCGTTGCCACATCGCTCCAAAAGCGCTTGAGTTTCCATTCGCTCATACTGGTTCTCCCAATAAGTCGTTCACCGCGCCGTGCAGCGCATCAAAATGCTCGATCAGCCGATCTGCCTTCAGGCTCTCGGCCGCATGATAGCCCCAGCTCACCCCGATTGTCGCAATCCCTGCGGCGCGCGCCATCTCCATGTCAAAGCGTGTATCCCCCACCATGACAGCTTGATCCTTGCGCAGGCCCGTTTCCTGCAAAACAGCCTCAAGCATCGCCGGATGCGGCTTTGAAGGATGATGGTCCGCCACTTGCTCTGACATAAAATAGCCTTGCAGCCCGTGACCTTCCAAAAGCTTGTCCAACCCGCGGCGCGACTTGCCCGTAGCGACTGCCAAAAGGGTTTCATCTTCAGCCCGAAGCCTATCGAGGGCCGCCAAAGCGCCCTCATAGAGCGGGGAGGACTCGGCCGTCCCCTTCTCTGCCCTCAACGCCATGTAGGAGGCTTTGTAGCCCTCCACGAGCGCCACATGGTGTGCCTCAAGCTCAGGGGCCAGAACACGCATGGCCTCGGGCAGGGACAGCCCCACAATCGCACAGATCTCTGCGCGAGGTGGTGCCACACGGCCGATGCTGCCAAAGGCTGCACCCATCGCCGCGCAGATATCATCCTGACTGTCGACAAGCGTGCCGTCGACATCAAAGATCACAACTCTCATGACATCTCTTCTGTCGGATCTGACAGCGTGTCGCTTTCCTCCCATTGGAAGGTTTGCCACGTCTTGTTCATGTGATCGGGCAAGGCTGCCTTAAACTCCATGACCTGCTTTGTCTCAGGGTGCATCACCCGCAGGTAACGGGCATGCAGGTGCAACTTCTTGCTGATGTCGCCACCAAGCTGTGCGCCCCAGCCGTCGCCCAGATTTTCCTGGCTTGAGCCGCCGTATTTGCCGTCGCCAACAATCGGATGGCCAAGCTCGGCCATATGCGCGCGCAGCTGGTGCGTACGCCCTGTGATCGGCACCATAGCCACCCAGGCACAGCGCTGGCCGACATTTTCCATCACCATAAAATCGGTTTGGGCCCGCTTCGCACCCTCGGTTTTGGCAACCTCACGTGGATGCACGCAAATCATCTTTTCACCTTCCCCGCTCGCACCATGGCCACCTGCTTTTACAAGCCCCCATTTGATGATGCCCATACGCGGGTTGGGCACGCCAGCGACAGCAGCCCAATAGATCTTGCGGGTCTCGCGGTGGCGAAAGGCCTCCGTCAGCGCTTTGGCTGCCAGTCGCGTGCGCGCAAGAACCAAGATACCAGAGGTGTCTTTGTCCAGCCGGTGCACGAGGCGGGGCTTTTCGTCATAGTCAAACTTCAGCGCCTCGGAGAGCCCGTCGACATGGCGGGTCTGCTTTGAGCCGCCTTGCGTGGGCAAACCTGCGGGCTTGTTCAAGACAATCATCTGATCGTCGCGGTAGATCACGCAAGACCGGATAAGCTTTGCATCGGCTTCGCTCACCTTGCCTGTCTTTTCATACTCGGGCGCAGGGCCACTGGGCAGCGGAGGGATGCGCACTGTCTGCCCCTCTTCCACACGGGTTGAGGTTTTCACCCGCCCGCCATCAACGCGCAGATCGCCTTTGCGGCACATCTTCTCGATTTGCCCCTGCTTCAAAAGCGGGAAGCGGCGCTTGAGAAACCGGTCAAGGCGCTGGTCGGCATCGTCTGCTAAAACAGTAATATGTTGAACGCCACTCATTGGAGGGCTCCTTTCATGAGGGCCATGCCCGCGAAGAGTGCTGCAATCGAGAGCACGACCGACGCTGTGACATAGCTGGCCGCCGCACCGATCTGCCCGCGCTCATAAAGCGTGACAGCATCCAGCGAGAAGGCCGAAAACGTGGTGAAACCGCCCAGAAGCCCCGTCATGAGAAGAGGGGCAAAGCGGGTTGCATCTTTCTGGGCAAGAAGCGCCACAAGCGCGCCCATGGCAAGGCTGCCAAGAACGTTCACAAAAAGTGTCGCCCACGGAAAGCCATGGCCGATGAGGCGCACAGCCCCAACACTCGCCAAATAGCGCAGGCTCGCGCCCACGGCCCCGCCAAGGGCAACTTGAAGAAGAGATGCTAACATGCGCGGTCTGTCTCAGGGGCGCGCCACTTTGTCAAGTTTTGCTGCGCGAAAGCCGTTGTTTGGCAAACCAATCGACCCGTTTTTTCAGCTCGCGCTCAAAACCGCGCTCAACAGGGGCATAGAGCACCGGGCGCTTCATCCCGTCCGGAAAGTAGTTTTGCCCCGAGAACCCGTCTTCAGCGTCATGGTCATAGGCATACCCATCGCCATAGCCCTCATCTTTCATAAGCGAGGTCGGCGCGTTCAAGATATGCTTGGGCGGCGGCTCCGACCCTGTGCGCTTGGCTTCCTTGCGCGCGCCCTTATAGGCCACATAGGCCGCGTTTGATTTGGGCGCGAGCGCCAGATAGATCACCGCCTGCGCAAGTGCCAGCTCGCCCTCGGGGCTGCCAAGGCGCTCATAGGTCTGCCAGCTTTGCAAGCACACGTCTTGAGCATTGGTGTCAGCAAGGCCGATGTCTTCCACCGCCATACGCGTGAGGCGGCGCGCCAGAAAGCGCGGATCTTCTCCCCCCTCCAGCATCCG
>P_2C_Liq_2_UnCtyDRAFT_1000349_pt1 | contig 13042 bp, 6 predicted proteins | sample Pon2CUnioCityCA_FD_10236 | JGI IMG/M metagenome (IMG submission 10236) | reverse complement strand
TGCCGGAAGTAGGCAGGACGCCGAAGCTGGAACTGCTCAGTGGCGATCTGAACAGTATGCTGCACGATTTGCCTGGAGTCCGACTGCTGTTTGAGCTGATTCTGCGGGATTACTCGCTCACGATGCTCCCGAGTACTCAGAAGGACATGAAGCCTCTGAAGCCGCCTAAGAAGTTCTGGGATCAAAGCATGCTCGAGCATGCACAGGCTCAGTGGCATGAAGTGCGAGGTTCTGTGGACCATGGCAAGGACGTGGGAACGCAGGCGTTCCCGTGGGACGACTGCAGCGTGGCTGCAGTGCGCATCGATCGAGCGGTGACCTATTGGTCATACGCAGTCGATTCCATGTTGTATCTGCTGCAGGATTTTCGCATGATCGACGCTTTGGGCTGGTGCAGGAAGGGTTCCAAGGTCATTGAGGGGATTCACGGGTTGCGTGCGATTCAGTTTCACACACCCCATACGAATCAGATTGCAGGGCTTGATCGAACGAATCGTCGGATTCCCTACATTGGGAATCAGGCGGCAGATGGTGATGAAGAGACCCTGACCCTCATTGACTCAGCGATTGCGCGCTGGGACAGCAGGGATAAGGTGAAGACTTTCCCGGAGTTGGTGAGCGTGGTGAAGAAACGCTACGCATTGTCTGGCTTGACCTTTCCGTCCACTATCTCAGTGGAGGAACTGGAGGCTCTTGAGCGCCCTGAGGACGTTCCGGTCCAAGCCGGAAAGCTCCGTCACCGCTCTCACTCCGAGCGTCGCGGCGACAAGGAGCCGCCACGAGCCAAGGCACAGATGCCAGGGGCAAGGCCCACGAGCGGGATGCCCACCGGTACGGCAGCGGCCTCAGCGCCTAACCCGACCGGTTCAGGGTGGTCCCAGAGTGCCGCCGGCAGAGGAGCCGGACGTGGCCGTGGTAAGCCAACTCAGCAAGCACCTAGCCAGCAGGGAACGGCTTGGTTTCCGGCAGCAGCCCGGAACGAGAACTCATCTCGGTATGAGTCGGCAAGTGGACGGGATCAGACGTGGGAATCTCGTCGGAACGATTGGGACAGTGGCCCTCACGCGTGGTCTGGGGGTTCCTGGCAGCGGTCCAGGGCCCAGCCACCGAAGCGAGCGCCACCGGCCCCACCGGGGCCGCCGCCACCTCGTCCAGAGTGGTCAGAGCCAGAGGAGGCACCGTTCAGGCCTGCAGGGCCAGGCTTCCCCGAGGAGCCACAGGTGCCGCCTCCACGGCCTAAGGGGACGGGGTCCAATCGGGTCCCACTAGGTGAACCGATGTTCCAGTCGCCTCCGGTGCTGACCAAGAACCCGCGCCCAGCATACACGCGGCAGTGGCCGGAAGTGCGTGCTCGGCAGAATCTGGTCAAGGCAGAGCAGTTGAAGATCGAGTACGACTTCGAGGCTGCAGCACCAGGCCGGCCCATCCTCTATGACCACACGAACGATTTTGGATTCCAGGGTGGTCTGTGGCACAGGGCCGAGCAGAACCGGTTCAACAAGATCGTGAGTGACTACTCTCTCGAAGTGAGTGTGGTCCCACGATGGACGGACTATAAGGAGATGGTCCAGGAGCTCCGGGCAGAAGGGCTCCCAGAGACGACGATCCAGGAGCGGATCCGTCTGTTGGGTCGAGACTGGCTCCAGCAAGAGTCAGATGAGCGGATCGAGCTTCTGATCAAGGACGCCGAGAGCAATATGCTGAATGACATGGACATGACCCAGGATATGCTCAAGGCTCGGATCAGAGACATCCGTCAGGCAGAGACTTCGCTTGTGGCGAAGACCGAGGAGGAGATCCGCACTGAGCGGTTAGTGGGATCTCGAGCGGGCCGTGGCAAGGGCCAGGTCCCGCCGTACAGGGGATCGGGCCAGCGGGGCTGGTCCAGGTGATGTCCCGAAGGGGTTGGTCGTTCTGTTCCAACCGGGTCTGACTGCAGCGGCCTTCGTGCTTAACCAGCAGACTCCGGAGCAGAGGGCCACGGAGCTGATCCTTACGGTGGTGGCCTCAGTGCCTAAGCCGGGGGCTCTCANCCCAGACTCNTCTGTGGGGGATCNCGGGACAGAGAAGAATGCACACCGCGTGCACCGCTGCGCAAGNCGTGTTACTGTTCGAGAAGTTTCACTTGAGGACAGACGGTCCAAGGCGAAGCTCTATTACCTGGAGCAGAACGGCGCGTAGGTAGTGCGTGNAACAGCGGTTGAAGTTGTGTGTTGACGGCGTCGCGTGTTGGGCAGCGCGCGCGGGCGTAGTCAGCGTAGACGCTTACACCTCGTGTGGTGTGGGCTCAAGCCATAAGGGCTTTTGTGAGTATTTTGAGACAGGACTGTGACAACGCGCGTTCCGGGTTGGGGGCTGGACTTGTGAGTCGAGTTGGGTTGTTGTTTTGTGAATTGATCGGAGTCAAGTTCCATCAATTGATAATTCCCCAATTGACCAAATTGTCTGTTCCCGTTCCCACGGCTACCCAAGGCCGTAAAACTGTATATTCACGTATATCTGAATCTGGGTCAGAGGACCTCAAGGGCTTGGTTCTAGGCTCGGTAGGGGTTAGGCGATCCAATAGGACACGGTGGGAGCAATCCCAGCCGGGGTCTCGACACTGGTAGCGGAACTGGTTTACTAGAGCCTGGTTTCGATTCCTTGCAGGGCCTTTGGCCAGTTTCGTTTCGTGAATTTCTGGGTTCTGCTGAGTTGCAGAAATGTCACAGAGTATCACCAGTCGACCGGTGATGAGGACCGTCCACCCTGGTGGACCACAGGGTTCTAGTCCCGGGGGAGGTGACCGCCAGGTCCCTCAGGACGTGAGAGGACATGAGCTAGGACGTTCGTCGGCAGCCATGTCCCAAGGAGAATCTGTTCGAAGTGCTGCCCCGACGATCATCGAAACAGATTCTACAGGACCACCGTACCAACCTCCACCGGGGCATGTGACGGGAGCGGCCTCCGGGCTCAACCCGCACATTGCACCCGCCGGAGCGGTCGGTGGGGCTCCTGTGTCTCTGACCCCACCGGTCAGAGGCGCAGGACAGACTGGAAACTTGACTGGAGCGGCCTCCGTGCTCAACCAGCAAGTTACCCCAGCGGTGCGAGCGGCAGGCACTTCGGTGCCAGCGGCTCAACAAGGAGGCTCCTTCCATTCTGGAGCCTCGGTGACGGGTGCCGGTGTTGGCCTTGATGAAGATCAACTGGGCCAGGCACCCGCCGTGGGGCCAACACCCCCGCGTGTGGATGTCCGAGTTCCCAGTCCCGGACATTGGTTCCCGACTGGACTACGAGCTCGAGGTGAAGACGGACCGATTGCAGGCGAAGCGAGACCATATGCTCCAAATCGTGATGACGCGATTCGCGCTGCAACAGTTCCGGATTCAACAGGAAGTTTCATGGTTTTGAGTAGCAACACTCTCGGTGCGCAGAGCGTTGTTTCCGTGAACCCAGCTGAGTCACTCGTTGCTTCGGTAGCTTCTTCAGATGGTGTCCTGGTAGGCCAGTCTACTAGCTCTAGCAGCCAAGGCGCACACACACAGGACATGTCCACTCTGGCAGCGAGCACGACAGTCGGACACACATCCACTCCAGAGACCCAAGCAACCACTCAGCCGGATCCCCATGAACAATGGAGAGGTACTCCCCTTCCTAGAGACAGAGAGGCAGAGCGAGCTCGCGACCGAGGATCCCGAAGACAGAGATCTCCGTCATCAGAGTGGCTCGAGTCAGCGAGAACTCGTACCTTAGATCAGCGTCGTGAGGAACGTAGATCAGGTACTCCTCAGAAGGGTAGAGCAAAGGGAAGCACAGGCTATTCCCACCAGCGCAGAGTTGCCTCGGTATCTCATTCAGACATGGGTAGAACGGGCTCTCGACAGCGAGGGCGCCCACCAGCTCCTTTGCCATTATCTCGAGAAACGGCATCGAGAGCTAGACGAGAGCCAGAGCAATTTGTGATTGCTACCGACGCATCTCTGACGGAGCAGCCGAGTCCGGCTGCGACTGATTACTACGCTGGACTGGAAGAACAGACGACCCCAGCGTACGATCAGGGGACCCTTGACGGGAGCGGCCACCGAGCTCAACCCGCAAGTGGATCCCCAGATTCCAGTGGCATTGACTGGGAAATGGCTCGACAGATCGGCGTGAATGCTGCACAAGCTGTGCTGCATGCTCAAGATGCTTCGAGTGCGATGGAAGACGTTGTTGTTTCAACCCCGCATCCGAACGATCTGCAGAATTCTGCTCACGCTGGTTCTGATCCACTGTTGCCTCTACAGGATGGATCGTCCGCAGCGCACGCATTGCGGTTGGAGCGTGAGTCGCGTGCTAGGGAAGACCAGTGGAAGCAGGCCGCCGCAGAAGCATCAGTGCAAGCGAAGGTAGCTCAGGTCCAGGCCCAAGCACAGGAGCAGATCCATGCACATGCATCACAGGCATCAGCTGCAGTACATCAGGCACAGCAGGCAGCATCCACCGCAGTGCATACCGCCAATCAGCAAGCCACTATTCAGCATGCTCACACTTCACATCAACTAGCCGAAGTTGAGTCGTTGTTGCGTGCCGAGCGCGATCGTGTGGCTCGACTAGAATCTGAGATGTCGAAGGTGAGGCATGACGAGTCAATGAGACTCGCAGAAGCCGAGTCGCGGGCTGAGGCTGAGCACTCAGAGGCTCAGACATACATCCAAGCCCATGCTCAAGCGACTCAGTTTGCCAGAGCTCATGCCGAGTCGAAGACTACGGCAGAGCAGGAGGTTGAACGTCTCCGGGAGCAGGCGGCCGAGCAGAAGGTTGTGCAAGAAGAGATGAGATCGACCCTGCTCCAGCAGAGGGAGACTTACAACCAGCTTCGAGCAGACAAAGACAATCTTCGTATTGATCTGCGAGAACTCGAGGAGGCATCGACGCAGTCTCGTCGATGCGAAGAGCAAGCCGAAGAGGCCCGCCTCGAAGAAGAGAAGAGATCCAAGGCCTCTGAGGCAAGAGCTGCCAAGCTAGCTCAGGATCTTGCTGATGTGTACAAGCAAGCGGCAGACGGAGGCTCCAGCTCTCGCGAGCATTACCTCCGGGCGGAGTCCCGGCTCCAAGGGGAGTTGGAAGCCCAGCGGCAAGAAAGTGCCGAACTGATGAAGCGTCATGATCAGGAACAGAGACGGTTTGCGCATGAGAGAGATCAGTATGCCATCCGGGTTGCTGAACTCTCAGAAGAAGTGACTGATCGAGATCTTCGAAGACAAGCCGCTGAGAGGTCAGTTCAGGCGGAAGCCGCTGCAGCTCACCGAGCTTCCGCGGCTCACAACGCCGCGCAAGCGACCGTGGAAGAAACCGCACGGAGAGCACAGCAGCAGCTGAACGCGGCCCGTGCTCACCAACAGACGTTGCAACAGCGTCTAGAACAGGCCGAGTCGTCAGCAGCTCATGCTCAGACTCGACGTGCTGAGCTCGAGCAAAACGAGCTGGCTTACCGGCTGCGTACTGAACTACAGGAGATGAAAGAAACGCTGGCGGCGTATCAGAACGCCAGGAATGCTCAATTCCGGGATGACGACGCCAGCATATCGGCGCCGGCCGGACCCCCAAGGAGAAGTGGAATTGACACTCCTGAACTTGCTCGTCGCATGAAGGAGATAGGGGTTCCGCCACTGCCGCCTGTGAACCCGGGTTACTTTCTCGATCCGGAAACCGGCAAGTATCTAGAGGTCACAGGCACTTTTCATCCGGAAGATGGCCAACGAAGACCATCCCCTGGTCACTCGAGACCTCCTCCCCAAATGCGAACCGCTGGTGGAGGAGGCGGTGGCGAACCGAGTAGATCCGCTCAGATCGCAGCTGGTCTACGAGACGGCTTCAATCAGCAAGGACCCCGCAGATTGGTGAATGGTGTTATCGTGGGCGGTCGGGCACCTCCTCCGTTGAACTTCGGAGATGGTGGAGGTGATAGACCTTACCGGGGCCACCCCGGCAACCGGGATGACGGGCCACTCCCACGCACGGCACCTAAACCGCCGAAGACTACCCAGTATCGTAGAAGATATCCCCGGCAACCGGGATGACGGGCCACTCCCACGCACGGCACCTAAACCGCCGAAGACTACCCAGTATCGTAGAAGATATTACCAGGAGAACGGTGAAGACGATGGAGGTGAGTTCGGCGATCCAGAGCATGACTGGGACGGCGAGGGAGAAGAGCCGCCTCCCAGCGAACCACGGGGTTGGGCCCGTGGAGACAGTTCCATCGGTGTACCAGATGGAGCCAGTGACCTGATTACGGATGCATCTGACGATGAAGCGATTCCTCCGAATCCAGATCATGAACACACGAGCAGAGCCTGCCGGGTGTTTAGAAACAGTCTGCTTCATCTGCCGCGGGGAATTCACTTCCCACGGCTAGCAGAGCGGGTCGTGCTGCATCCGAACATTAGGCGCTTTCGGGCGCTGTGCTTTGGAAAGAGTCCCGCAGATACCGCCAAATTTTGGCGGAAGGGTCCACGTGCAGGTCCAGATGCAGACCTGGGACCCGCGGGGCAGGAAGAAGACCCCATGGAGGAACTTGAGAGACCACGGCCTCGTCCGCGAGACCAGGACGAACTGACTGCGGTCTTCAAGCAGTTGGCCGAGACGATCGGTAAGGCTGTGGGCAAGGGCAAGGGATCCGGGGGAAACCCTGATCCCGAAGAATGTCCCAAGTACCCCGGGGTGAAGGGTGACTACCTCCAGTATCGGAAGAGGGTCACCACGTGGATGCACGAGTGTCTCTCCCAACGGACCAAGTGGCGAAAGGTGTACAAATGGTGGAAGAGATCGCTCGTGGACAAGCATCCAGAGGTCCCGAACCCGGCGGCCATGGTGGCTGAGTATGAACAGGCTGTGTATCAGCAGTTCGGGATCACTCATCCGGAACAGATGCTGATGATCTTCCGATGTGTGTGGGAAGACTTGGATATGCAGTTGCTTCCCTTGACCAGAGAGGCTGAGCGTCAAGCTCTCCAGGAGTTCCGGAACCATTACTGGAAGCAGGACTGCCCCTTGTCGGTGTACACGCATCGCTACATGCAGTTGTGGCACAAGGTTCTGATCCACAAGGGAGACCAGTGGATGACGGAGGAAGAACTCCGTCAACACTACCTCAAGAGGGTAGATCCACGAACCGAACTGATGGAGAACTACCAGCTGAGCCGCATTCAGCAGCGGCGTCCAGTGACGCTGCGCTCGGTTCAGGATTTCCTGGTCCAGTGGGACAACCTGAAGGAAAATGGACTGGTAGATCGTCCGGTGTCCCACCGGAACCGGAGACCCAATCCGGGTCACCATCATTTCGCGGATCTTGTTGAAGACAACTGGTCCCGTGACCCTGAAGACCTTGGGGACATTGACAAGGTCGTCGCACTGCATGCTGAGCGACTCGCCAAGCTCGAGTTGGAAGAAGTCTGGTCGGAACAAGACTCTGACTCCGACTGTGGATACGTCGAAGCCTTCTACGTGTCAGAGGAAAACCCACAGATGTTTCTGGCAGATACTCAGGAAGGCGATGACGTGATCGATCTGTTCGATGGAGAGGAAACTGATGGTCTTCCGGTACTCAAGATGTATCGAGGTCAGCCCTTCAGGAAGAAGTTCCTCAAGGGACGACGTAGTAACCCGAAGGAGTACCAACGGAGGAAGACCCAGTTCAAACAGCGTGGCCGAGTATTTCGAAGTAATCGAGGTCAACCTCGGAAGACGAAAGGCCACTGCTGGGCCTACGAGAAGACGGGCCGCTGTCCAAATGGCGCCTCATGCAAGTTCAAGCATGTGAAGGGCGGTGGCAAGGGGACGCGCAAGTCCTCCTTCTCGAAGGGCAAGTCGAAGGGCAGCCGCAAATCCAAGGGTTCTCGGAAGGGCAAAGGTTCCGGCAAGAGCCGTCACTATTACGCCTATGACGAGTCCCTGGACGACGAGTGGCATGCCGACGAATACGATGAAGAAGAGTGGTATGAAGATGAGTACCATGAAGGAGACATCTACGTCACTGAAGAAGGACAGTACGAGGACGTTGCAGACGGATGGAGCGAGTGGTATGAACAAGACGAGCCATCGTCGACCTATGTTCAACCACCTACGACTGCACCCTCTACACCTTCCCCTGCTGACAAGGGTAAGAGCAAGGGCAAGGGTAAGGGAAAAGGAAAAGGCAAGAGTAAAGGCAAGGGCAAACCACGGGGCCCCAGTGCGGAGCATCCGTGTAGCATTTGCCGATCACCGGATCACTGGGCTCGTGAATGTCCTCGTAAAACCGAGGAAGAGACGAAGAAGTACGAGGCCCAGCTGTGCCTATACGGTCACATGGAAGGAGAACTCCTTTACATGTTTGACTGTCTCTTTGCCAGCACGTTGAAGCATCCATCCCTTGCTGTTCCGTCGATGTCCCCTCCAGCTCATCCTCCGTCCGGACCTCCGCCTGATGGGCCGGGGGTCAACTCGGAATAGGGACTCGGGCCCCAGGAGGGAGGTGACTCCTGGGGCGGGCAACCGAAGGTCTGTGATTTCACGACCTCCTTGACCAAGTGTGATCCAAGAGGAGAAGGGTTCTCGGTTGTCTTTGCCCAGTTCCGGGGTCAGGACTACGTCCAGGGAATCCTGGATACTGGATGCTCTTTTGACACCGTGGGAGAACTTGCTCTCAAGGAAATCGAGCGACATGTGAAGCAATCGCTTCCGAAGGGAGAAAGACTTCCCACGGGAGCATTCAGTAAGCGCAGATCCAACTGCATTGCGAAGTTTGGATCAGGAGAGTCTAGAGCTCTCTACGATGTGGCACTCCCAATGCGGATCCTCGCCGAAGACCCATGGGAACTCCGGTGGATTCCTGTGAACGGCGGTTCCGCAAAGGATTGCCCACTTTTGTGGTCGATTCATCACTGGCAGCGGCTGAAGGATCGTGGTTTAGAAGTAGACGTGCCGCTGGGAGTAGTCGAGGACAAGCACGCTGGTACAGCATGTGTCCTCAACAAGTTCCGGGACATTCTCTTGACGTTCCCGGTAACTGGAGTGAGGTGTACCAAGAAGGCCAAGGACGGCCTGAGCAGAGTTGAGCGGAAGACGGCCTTCCACGGAGAACAGACCACGATGAACTTCTTCTGTGGAGTCTCCATGGCAAGTCTTCGCGCTGAAGGAACAGGAACAACGAAGGTTCCGTGGAAATCTGACTTCAGCGAGCTCCCCGGACTCAAGACACCTTGGGGAGTTTCGATGCTCTTGGTCACCAATCCGAAGCATATTGCTTTCGGAAGATTGTGTACGGTCGATGCCCGTGCACACGGAATGAATCGCCCCATTGAAGGAAATTGGCGTGTCAGTCTTTGTGACACTGAAGACGATTGGCTTCATGGAAAGATCCAGGTGAATCCTGCGAGTCCTGGCTTGGCCGCGGACCTGTCCGTTCACTGGACCGAAGTGATGCCAGTCATCTTGGATCATCAGAAGTATCAGTGGCTGCACCCGGACCAAATCAGGATCATTCTCCAATCCATGATCCTGGATGTCCAACGCGGTGGAGCCAAGTGGACGCAGACGCGTCGTCGGTTGTACCGCACGCTGTGTGAATCCTGGAGAAGATACCAAAACAAGCGAAGGATTCAATACAAGAAGCGAGCGAAGCAGGAACATCTCTTGATGACGGGAGCGGCCTCCGCGCTTAACCCGCATCTTGAAGAACCTCCTGCCGAAACCGCTCTGGTGGGCGATGAGCGCCCCAAACGCGGAGCCCGGCTTGATGCCGAGCGCCGACTGGCTGGTATTCTGCCAGGGGAACCGGGAGCAACTGTGGCGCCTCCTCCTGGTCTCGAGCCGGTGGAAGCAGAGGCATCAGAGACAGGCGAAATGGAAACGTTAGCGCCAGCCGCTCCTCCGGTCAAGGCAGAGCCACCCGGAGAACCGGCACCAGTTGCTGGTGACCCTCCTGATGATCCACCGCCACCCGATGATGATGACGGTGCGGGTGACGAAGCTGATGATGAGGATGATCGGGCTGACCCGGTGGATGAATACCCGGATCCTGCGGAGTTGGACGAGATGGCAGAGGCACTGCGTCCTCTCATCCTTCGCAGGAGCATGCCTCTAGAGGACATGGGCGATGCGGAACTTTTGAAGTTGCATCGACAGTTCGGTCATCCCTCAGATGAGAAGTTGCAGGGAGTTATGCAACGGGCTGGCTTACCAGCAGACCCTGATAGAGAAGGCAAAAGGTATTGCCTCTAAATGTCCACAGGGCCGATGTCACACCAGGCAAGCGATCCGGCGGCCTGTCACTGGGTTTCCCAAGGCTGACCGGTTCAAGGAGTTGCTGGTGTTTGATGTGTTCACTCTGGCCTATGGACATGAGGCACGAATCATGAGAGCTGATCCAGCGGAGACATACATTGTGCTCGGCTGTATTGATTGGGCCACGAGATGGCAACAGTGCTACATAATCCCTGATCAAAAGGCACAGACCATCTTGTCCACCCTGCTTGATCACTTTGCCACATGGGGCAAGTGGAGCAGGATTCAATGTGACCCACATCCGAGCCATGCTCCGGTGCTGGCCGCTCTGAGGAGATGCGACATGATCGAGGATGTGATCCCAGCGAGATCTCAATGGATCTCCGGGACCGTGGAGCGTCATGGTGCAATAGTTCGACAGATGTTCGTATCCACTGTCGATACCATGCTAGCTGAGGGCAAGACGCTACCACCACCTCAGCGGATGTTGAATGAGATCATGTCCGCTAAGAATGATTTGTCTGTGGTTGGCAAGTCGTGCCAACACAGTCCCAATGAGCTGGCATTCGGTATCCGAATGCAAGGTTTGGAGTCGTTGACTCATGATACTGGTATCGGACTTCTTGGAACTATCCCCGACAGAGAAACTGAGTTGACTCGAATCTTCGAGGAAAGAGTCAACCTTCAAAGCATTGCGAGATCCGTGTTCCATCGGGTCGACGCATCGAGGCGGCTCAAGGAAGCCTTGGCTGCCCAGATACCCCGTGACCAGGAAGAAATTAAGTACGGGGATCAGGTGATGCTTTCGACAGAGGCCTCCCAGACGTTAGCACGAGCTGGTCCCAAGGGACCGTTTACTGTGAGAGGAGGTAACTCTCGGGGTCTGTTCCTCGAAGGAGTAGGCCAGTTGCGACTGGCGAATCGTCTAGATGTGACGAAGCTGTCCTTTCCGGATATGGATCCTCCAGCGCACACCGACCCTTTGGATGTGCATTTGCTGGTCGATCCGGAAGCGGAAGGACCTTCACCCCCAGCGATGAGACCAGAACAGTGGGAGATGGACGCCTCACGAACAAGGGCCATGGCCCCCGGTGAAGCACCGGTTGTTCTTGAGTATCGCCCATTGGTGCATTCTGCACCTCGACACGTGACAGCGCCGGTGAAGCCTGTGGAGCCTCACCCAGCTGAAGATGAGGAAGAATTCTGGCCCATACCAGTGGATGCTGATGAGACTGTTTCCATGGACTCGTTCAGCAGTGGCGAAATGAGTTCTGGCAGTCTTGAGTATTCCACATCCACGGAGGCCAATGTGACCTATCTGATGCGTAAGGGTCTGATGTACAAGGTGGTCAAGAAAAAGGGCCCGGCTAAGGCACAGGCAAAGATCAAACGGAAGAAGAAAGCAGTTAAGCCGGTTCCAGTACCACCGATGACTGACCCTCAGGTCAAGGTCACAAATCATACTCCTCATCAAGGGCACCTTCGAGTGACCAAGGGAGATAAGGACTACGACATCTTTGTCGAAGGTGGTCTCCCTAAGGCTGTTCCCGGTGTCGATGCTCCTACCCAGTTAGAGAAGAAGATTGCTGGGGTGATCAGAGAAGCGGAGGGGGATTTTGGTACCCCCGTTACTGGCTCCGATCCTCTTCTCACATACCTACAGCAGAGCGACATCCCTCAGGACCAGTACATATCCTGGCTGGAGATGTGTGTGGACGAAGACGATCGAGCAGTCTTGCTTCATCTGTTGACTATGCGAGAGTTGAGACCAACAGAGGTTGCGGACACTGCCAACCACGACGCAGCTAAGGCAAAGGAGATTAAGTCGTGGCAGGAAAATAAGGTGTACATCATTGTCAAGAAGAATGACCCACGGTTGAAGGGAGCAATCACCATTGACTCTCGTTGGGTTTTGACGGATAAGGATATCCGCGGTGACGGAGGCAAGTTGATAGGCAAGAAGCACAAGGCTCGTCTAGTAGCTCGAGGCTTCTGGGAGATCATCATGACCCCTCCTGGACACAAGGAGACATTCCGGACGGATAGTCCGACGACGTCCCGGGATGCGGCGTACATGATTCTCTCCCTTGCCGGCCGTTTCGGCCATGAGATTTCTTCACTCGATGCCGTCACAGCTTTCCTACAATCCGACAACGGTTTCGAGGGCAATCGAAAGATTTCTCTCACCGTTCCGGCAGATGCCGCGGCCCTCATGGGTCTCAAGCATGATGAGCAGATTTTGCTGCTCAAGTCAGTCTACGGTCTATCCGATGCACCGTTGCGCTGGTTCCGTAGTCTGAACAGGGTGCTAACAGAGGTTGTAGGCATGAAGCGATCGACTTTCGATCCATGCCTCTGGTATTGGATAAACCCGGATACCAAGTATGCGGGTCTAGCCTTTGGTGCTCATGTTGATGATCTTTTGATATGTAACGATCGGAGCACCAAGAGTGTCGCGTTGGTGAAGGAGATTGAGAAGCATCTTCAGTTCAGTGAAGTTGAACTGCCACCTTTCAAGTACTGTGGAAAAATGATTACGGCCACGGGACCTGATCGTGCTGAGCAAACCAAGGATACGCTGAAGGACGCCGCCACAGTGATCGATCCATTACTACCTGGATATGTGGCTGACCAGCGATTCTATGGTGAGATGCTGGAGCCGATCAAAGTTCCTCGAGGCACCGACCCAGTGGCAGATGCCCCTCATCTCAAACGCGAATTCCTTAGTCTCCTGGGAGCGTTGCTTTGGTTGATCCAGAGCAACCCAGCTATCGCCTATCCTGTCAGTCATCTGGCAGGAGAAACGAATCAG
>P_2C_Liq_2_UnCtyDRAFT_1000342_pt1 | contig 13156 bp, 11 predicted proteins | sample Pon2CUnioCityCA_FD_10236 | JGI IMG/M metagenome (IMG submission 10236) | reverse complement strand
GGCGAGCGCCTGCAGGCCCACTGGCAGTCCCGACCCGATCCCCGAACCCCATTGCTGATCACCCAGGGCGATCCGCGTGAGGCGCGCGGCATTGCCGCGATCACACCACGGGTGGCCGAGCGTTTGTCACTGGATCGTGGGCTGGTCTGTCTGGACGAGTCTGTCGCGCCCTACCACGCTCGCGATGCCGATCGTGAGGGCGTGATTACCGAGTTTCGCTACTCTCAGCTGGAAGCCTGTCTGGAAGGCGCCAGCCCCGGGGCCATCACCCGTCTCGAAGCGGCGGTTGAGGAGGCCATTGCCACCAAAAACGCCCGGCGCAGGGCCTCGGGGCAGCCGCCCCTGAAGGCCTATTTTCGTGACTTTGCCCTGCTCCAGGAGGTCACCAAGGCCGCCTGCCGGCAGGTCTGTGGGGCGATTACCGTGGCCCACACCGACTCGACGGTCCATGAGTTCTCGGTGACCAGCTTCTACACCATCGGCCTGTCACTGGGATGGATCGATCCCGCCGACATGCTGGTGGCCTACTGACGGATGCCCTCGACCTCGAGCTGGATGTAGACGGTCTCGCTGGCCGGACCCAGGTTGTAGTCGATGCCATAGTCGGCCAGCTCGAACGAGGTCTCGCCGGTAAAGCCCGCACGATAGCCACCCCAGGGATCCTCACCCTCGCCGATTTTCTCGACATCGATGCTGATTGGCCGGGTGACGCCGCGCAGCGTGAAATCGCCCTCGAGCGTCGCCGTGCCATCGTCGTGGGGAATGAAGTCGGTGCTCACAAAGCCGGCTTCGGGGTAGGTCTCGACGGCAAGGAAGTCCTCGCTGCGCAGATGCTCGTCCCGCTCGGCGTGATTGGAATCGACGCTCGCCGGATCGATATCCACCGAAATGCTCGCGGCCTCGGGGTTGTCGGCGTCGTAGCTGAATTGACCGGTAAAGTCGTTGAAGCGCCCGGTCAGCCAGCTGTAGCCGAGGTGGCTGATCCGGAAGTTGATCGAGGCATGCGCGCCCTCGGTATCGATGACGTAATCGGCGGCAAGGGCCGAGCCGGTGGTGGTCAGGCCCGCAAGGGCAATGCCGGCGATGACCGGGCGGATGGATTGAATGATGGTCATGTTTGGGTCTCCTGTTGCGACGGCGATCCACGTTACGCGCTTGCAGTGAATTCATCGAATGCATGATTTACCTTGTCGCGCTTGCGGGCGCTGTTTGACGATGCCCTGTTGGTGCGGGGCGATGCCGGGCTGGTGCTCACCGACCGCGGGCGCGAGCTGCAGGCGCCGCTTGGTGCCGCACTGGCCGGTGTCTCGCGGTTGATCGCCGATCCGCAGTTCGATCCGGCAACGGCGACAACACCCATCCGGCTCGGGTGTCTGGATCTGGAAGCGAGCATCTACCTTGCCCCGGTCATCGCGCAATCGTGTTCTCGCTCCCCCACCGGATCGCTGAACGTCTTGCGCGTAACCAGCGGCTGACCACCCGCGCGCTGCCTTCGGCATTGCAGTCGCCGGGCTTTCCCATGTACCTCTATTGGCATAGTCGGCATCATGATGATGCGATGCATCAATGGCTTCGCCGTCTGGTGATCGACCACGCCGCGTTTCACGCCAACGATTCAGGGAGTCTTCATGAACGACCCGCAGGATCTACAGCGCCATCGTGATGGCTGGACCTATCGGGGTGCCGAGCGCCCCGACTTTGCGATTGAGCCCGGGCCCGGTCAGGAATCGGTCTGGGACTATCCGCGCCCGCCGGCCTACGAGCCGGATTCGCGCGGTGTCACGGTGAGTCTTGACGGCCACCCGATTGCCCATAGCGATCACGCCATTCGCGCCAAGGAGACTGGCAGTCCGCCGGCCTTCTATCTGCCGCCCGAGGCGGTGGATCCGCGCTGGTTGCGGCCTTCGTCGCACCGCACTTATTGCGAGTGGAAGGGCGAGGCGGAGTACTTTGATGTGGTCACGTCCACGGCGGTGGCGGAGGCGGCCATCTGGCGCTACCCACAGCCGCTTGCCGGTGCGGAGTCGATCGCCGGCTGGTATTCGCTGTATCCCGAAAAGCTGACCTGTTATGTGGGCGATGAGCCGGTCAAGGCGCAGTCGGGCCGCTACTATGGCGGCTGGGTGACCGACGAGCTGGTCGGTCCCTGGAAGGGCGAAGCAGGGACGGGTCACTGGTAGCGCCGATGGACTGGCATGCACACGGGGTCGAGGCCACCCTCGAGCAGCTCGATACCCGCCGCGACGGGCTTGATCAGGCAGAAGCGGCCGAGCGGCTCGAGCGCTACGGCGCCAACCGTCAGCGCCCGCCGGCGCGGCGCAGCGCGTTTCAGCGCCTGATCAGCCAGTTCCGCAATCTGCTGATCTACCTGCTGCTGGCGGCCGCGCTCATCACCGCGGCGCTGGGGCACTGGATTGATTCCGGGGTGATTGTGGCGGTGGTGCTGATCAACGCGGTGATCGGCTACATCCAGGAGGGCAAGGCCGAGAGTGCCATGGCGGCCATTCGTGGGCTGCTGGCGCCCGAGGCCACCGTTCGGCGTGACGGGCGGCGCCAGACTGTGGACGCCGCCGACGTGGTGCCGGGGATCTGCTGATCCTCGAACCCGGCGCCAAGATCAGTGCCGATGTGCGCCTTGTCAGCACCCGCGGCCTGCGGTCGACGAGTCGGCACTGACCGGTGAGTCGGTCCCCGTGGACGCCGCCGACGTGGTGCCGGGGGATCTGCTGATCCTCGAACCCGGCGCCAAGATCAGTGCCGATGTGCGCCTTGTCAGCACCCGCGGCCTTGCGGTCGACGAGTCGGCACTGACCGGTGAGTCGGTCCCCGTGGACAAGGCCCTGGAGCCGGTCGAGGCAAACGCCAGCCTGGGGGATCGGCGCTCAATGGCGTTTGCCGGCACCCTGGTGACCGCCGGCGAGGGTGAGGGTGTCGTGGTGGAGACGGCCGACCGGACCGAGCTGGGTCAGGTCACCGAAATGCTCTCGCGGGTCGAGACGTTAACCACTCCGCTGCTGCGTCATCTCGATCAGCTGGGTCGCCAGCTGGCCATCATTATCGTCGCGGCTGGAGCAGCGACCGCCGTGGCCGGCGTGCTACTGCACGGTTTCTCGCCGGTGGCCATGTTCATGGCGGCGGTCGGCCTTGCCGTGGCCGCCATCCCGGAAGGACTACCGGCGATTGTCACCATCACGCTGGCGCTGGGGGTGCGACGTCTGGCGAGCCGCAACGCGATCGTGCGACGCCTGCCGGCGGTGGAAACCCTGGGGGCGGTCACGGTGATCTGCTCGGACAAGACCGGTACGCTTACCCGCAACGAGATGACCGTTCAGGCATTGCTGCTGGCCGATGGGCTGCAGACGGTCGACCCCGAGCACAACCCGCCGCAGAGTGAGACCGCCCGATCGCTGGCCGAGGCGGTCGCCCTTTGCACTGATGCGACCATTGCCCCGGACAGCACCGGGGAAGCGCGCGTCAGTGGCGATCCCATGGAAGTCGCGCTGCTGCATCTTGCCGCGGCCAGCGATATCGACATCGAGGCCTGGCGGTCGCAACACCCCCGGGTCGATGGCATCCCGTTTGATGCCGGGCATCGTTACATGGCCACCCTGCACGGGCAGAGCGGCGCCCGCCGACTGGTGGTCAAGGGCGCGCCGGAGGCCGTCGTGCCGCGCTGTGATCGGGTGCGCAGCGGCGCCGGCACCGAACCGCTGGACGAATCGGCCTGGCATCGGCGGGCCGAAGAACTGGCCGCGCGCGGGCTGCGCCTACTGGCGGTAGCGGAGCGGCGCGATGACGACGCCAGCATCGATCTGCATCAGGACGCGGGTCCCAATGCGCTGGTGTTGATCGGCCTGGTCGGCATCATTGACCCGCCCCGACGCGAGGCGATCGATGCGGTGGCGGCGTCGCAGCGGGCCGGTATCCGCATCAAGATGATCACCGGCGACCATGCCGTGACCGCCGCCGCGATCGGCCGCCAGCTGGGCCTTGGCGACGAGACGCGGGGGGTCACCGGTGAGGCCCTCGAGGCCATGGACGATGACGAGTTCCAGCGCACCGCGGCCGAGCGCTCGGTGTTTGCACGGGTATCGCCGGCGCACAAGCTGCGCCTGGTGGAGGCACTCCAGGCCGATGGGCAGGTGGTGGCGATGACCGGTGATGGCGTCAATGACGCCCCGGCCCTCAAGCGCGCGGATGTGGGCGTGTCCATGGGTCAGGGCGGGACCGATGCCGCCCGCGAATCATCTGAAATTGTCCTTGCCGACGACAATTTCGCGACCATCGAGGCCGCCATCCATGAAGGGCGGGTGGTCTATGACAATATCGTCAAGTCGATTCTGTTCATCCTGCCCACCAATGCCGCCCAGGCCCTGCTGCTGGTCGTGGCGGTGCTGGCGGGGTTTGTGCTTCCGGTCACGCCGGTGCAGATCCTCTGGGTCAACATGATCACCGCGGTAACCCTGGCGCTGGCGCTTGCCTTTGAGCCCGCCGAGGAAGCGGTCATGGAGCGGCCTCCACGCCCGGTTGATGCGTCGCTGATTCCGCCGGGCATGGGCATGCGACTGGCATGGGTGGCGCTGGTGATGCTGGGCGGCACGCTGGCGGTATTCCTCGGCGAGCAGGCCGCGGGGCGCGATCTCGCCGAAGTGCGCACCCTCACCATCAATACCCTGGTGCTATTCGAGGTCTGGTATCTGTTTTCGGCCCGTCGGCTGCATGCCAGCACGCTCAACCGCAGCGGCCTGCTCGGGAATCGCTACGTGCTGGGGTCCATCGGCGTGATCGTGCTCGCCCAGCTGCTGTTCACTTATGCGCCGCCCATGCAGTTGCTGTTCGACACCCGTGGACTGGGTGTCGGGGACTGGCTGGTGGCGGTGCTCGTGAGCCTGCCCGTGGTCGCGGTGGTCGAGGGCCACAAGGCCTGGCAGCGGCGTCACCCGACGCAGGACAGGCGCGCCCATCGGGGTTAGCTTTTGCCGGCTGCGGCATGCCGGTATACTGCGCAATGACGTTTTACTGCGCGAAAGTGGCGGAACCGGTAGACGCGCTGGGTTTAGGTCCCAGTGGGGTACACCCCCGTGCGAGTTCGAGTCTCGCCTTTCGCACCAAAAATCCAGAGGTAGGCAATGCAAGTATCGGTGGAGTCGGGCGACGGCCTGGAGCGTACATTGAAAGTCCAGGTGCCCTCCGAGCAGGTGGACAGCAAGGTCGATGAAAAGCTGCGCGAGATGCGCGGTCAGGTCCGCCTGCAGGGGTTCCGGCCCGGCAAGGTGCCCATGAAGGTCGTGCAGAAGCGCTACGGGCCGCAGGTGCGTAGCGAGGTGCTCGATGAAGTGGTCCGGACAACCTATTCCGAGGCGCTCGAACAGGAGTCGCTGCGACCGGCCGGCACGCCCGATATTCAGCCGCTGACGGTGGAGCCGGGCAAGGACCTCGAGTACGAGGCCCGCTTCGAGGTCATCCCCGACATCGAGGTCGAGGGTGTCGAGTCCATTGAACTCGAGCGTCCGGCGGTGGATATCGAAGCGGCGGATGTGGATCGCATTCTCGAGCGACTGCGTCGCCAGCACGCCGAGTACCATCCCGTCGAGCGTGCCGCCGATGAGGGTGATCGCGTCAGTATCGATTTTGACGGCAAGGTCGACGGCGAGGACTTCGAGGGCAACCAGGGCGAGGATGTCGAAATCACGCTCGGCGAGGGCCAGATGCCCGCGCCCTTCGAGGAAGGGCTGACCGGCATGCAGGCCGGTGAGCAGAAGACCATCCGCTATACCTTCCCCGACGGCTTTCCCGGATACCACGATCGCCGGCCGCGAGGCCGAGTTTGCGGTGACCATGAAAAAGGTCGAAGCCCCGGAGCTGCCCGAAGCGGACGAGGCCTTCGCCGAGACGCTGGGCATCGAGGGCGGTATCGAGGCGCTGCGCTCGCGCATCGCCGAGAGCCTCGAGCGGGAACGCGACCAGGCGGTTCGTAGTCGGATCAAGAACCAGGTGATGAACGCGCTGGTCGAGCGCCACGAGATGACGCTGCCGCGCACGCTGGTGGATCGGGAAATCGAGCAGGTTCGTGAGCAGACCCTTGAGCAGATGCGTCAGGCCGGTGCGGCCGGGGACGATCCCGACCTGCCGGCGGATCGCTTCGAAGAAGAGGCCCAGCGCCGCGTCAAGCTGGGACTGCTGGTCAACGAAGTGGTTCGGGCGAACAATATCGAGATCGATCCCGAGCGCATGCAGTCGGCGCTGCAGCAGATCGCGTCTGGCTACGAGCAGCCGCAGCAGGTCATGCAGCACTACCTGCAGAACCAGGAGGCCATGCAGAGCCTGCAGCTCCAGGTAATGGAGGATCAGGTGGTTGACTGGGTGCTCGAGCGGGCCAGTGTCGCGGAAAAACCCATGAGTCTCGACGCGCTTACCAGTGGCGTCGAGGATGAGGACAGTACCGAGACCGCAAACGGTCAGGAGTCAGAGTGAACATGAGCGAAGAGCGCCCCGACAACGGCCCGATGGCCACCGGCCTCGTGCCGATGGTGGTCGAGCAGACGGCACGCGGCGAGCGTGCATTTGATATCTATTCGCGCCTGCTCAAGGAGCGGGTGATCTTTCTGGTGGGGCCGGTGGAAGACCATCAGGCCAACCTGCTGATCGCTCAGCTGCTGTTCCTGGAGTCGGAGAATCCCGACAAGGACATCCACTTCTATATCAATAGCCCCGGCGGCATGGTCACCGCCGGCCTGGCGATCTACGACACGATGCAGTTCATCAAGCCCGACATCAGCACGGTCTGCATTGGCCAGGCGGCCAGCATGGGCTCGCTGCTGCTGGCTGCGGGTGCGGCGGGCAAGCGCTTTGCCCTGCCCAACTCGCGGGTGATGATCCATCAGCCGCTGGGCGGTTTTCAGGGTCAGGCAACGGATATCGATATCCATGCCCGCGAGATCCTCAACACCCGCGAGCGCCTGAACGGCATTCTGGCGCACCACACCGGTCAACCCATCGAGACCATCGCGCAGGATACCGAGCGGGACAATTTCATGGATCCCGAGCAGGCGCGTGAGTACGGTCTGGTGGATCAGGTCCTGACCGATCGCAGCAAGCTGCCGCTCGAGTAGTGGCATCTTGCGTGCCCGCGCAAAAGCGGGCATCGTCGAAATTGACTGTTTCTGGCATGCACAAAGGTAGCCCATGACTGACAAAAATGATGGCGGTCGCGGCGACGACAACGGCAAGCCGCTCCACTGCTCATTCTGCGGCAAGAGCCAGCACGAGGTACGCAAGCTGATTGCGGGGCCCTCTGTGTTTGTCTGCGATGAGTGCGTCGAGCTCTGCAATGACATCATCCGCGAGGAAATGGAAGAGGCCAGCGCCGAGAAGAGCGCCAGCCTGCCCAAGCCCCACGAGATCAACGCCGAGCTTGACGGGCACGTCATCGGACAGGACCACGCCAAGAAGGTCCTGTCGGTGGCGGTCTACAACCACTACAAGCGCATGCAGGCGCCCCAGGGCCGGGATGACGTCGAGCTCAACAAGAGCAATATCCTGCTCATTGGTCCCACGGGCTCGGGCAAGACCCTGCTCGCCGAGACGCTGGCCCGGCTCCTGGATGTGCCGTTTACCATCGCCGACGCCACCACGCTGACCGAAGCTGGTTATGTGGGCGAGGATGTCGAGAACATCATCCAGAAGCTGTTGCAGCGGTGTGACTACGACGTTGAAAAGGCGCAGCGCGGGATCGTCTACATCGACGAGATCGACAAGGTCACGCGCAAGGCGGACAACCCCTCGATCACCCGCGATGTCTCGGGCGAGGGCGTTCAGCAGGCACTGCTCAAGCTCATCGAGGGTACGACTGCGTCGGTGCCACCCCAGGGTGGGCGCAAGCACCCGCAGCAGGAGTTTCTGCAGGTCGACACCAGCAACATCCTGTTCATTTGCGGTGGTGCATTCTCCGGGCTGGAGAAGGTCATCCAGCAGCGTTCCGAGAAAGGCGGCATCGGCTTTTCCGCCGAAATCAAGGACGCCTCGCAGCAGAAGGCCGTGGGCGAGACCCTGCGTGATGTCGAGCCCGAGGACCTGATGCGCTACGGGCTGATCCCGGAGTTTGTCGGGCGGCTGCCGGTGGTGGCTACGCTCAACGAGCTTGACGAGGATGCGCTGGTGCAGATCCTCCGTGAGCCCAAGAACGCGCTGGTCAAGCAGTTCCATCGCCTCTTCGAGATGGAAAACGTCGAGCTCGAGTTTCGCGACGAGGCGCTCTACGAGGTGGCCCGCAAGGCCATTGCCCGTAACACCGGGGCGCGAGGGCTGCGCACGCTGGTCGAGCACGTCCTGCTGGACACCATGTACGAGCTCCCCTCGCTCGACAATGTCAGCAAGGTCGTCGTGGATGATGCGGTCATTCGCGGTGAGACGGCTCCCTATCTGATCTACGATGGCTCGGAGCATCAGCCTGCCGCGGCGTCGGACTGACCCGCGGCCGGGCAGCCCGGCCCCAAGAGGATTCCTATGACTCAGGAACTGACGCCCGCGAGCGGCGCCGCCATGGCGGTGTTGCCGCTGCGCGATGTCGTCGTCTACCCCCATATGGTCATCCCGCTGTTTGTCGGCCGCGAGAAGTCCATTCAGGCCCTCGAGCGGGCAATGACCGAGGACAAGCAGATACTGCTGGTGGCCCAGCACAGCGCCGAGGTGGATGACCCGGCGGCCGGTCACCTCTACGCCGTCGGCACCATTGCCAATATCCTGCAGATGCTCAAACTCCCTGACGGCACCGTCAAAGTGCTGGTGGAGGGGGTCGAGCGTGCCCAGGTGGCTGATCTTGACGATGCTGATGGTCATTTCGCGGCCAATGCGGTGTCGCTGCCGGATGAGTCGGTCGAGGGCAACGAAGAAGTGGATGTGATGATCCGCTCGCTGATGTCGCTGTTCGAGCAGTACGTCAAGCTCAACAAGAAGGTCCCGCCCGAGGTGCTCTCCTCGTTGCAGGGGATCGAAGAGCCCGGGCGGCTTGCCGATACCATTGCCGCGCACATGAGCCTGAAGATCGACGAAAAGCAGACCATCCTCGAGATGGAAAACCCCGCGCGTCGGCTCGAGCACCTGATGGGGCTGATCGAGGGCGAGCTCGACGTCCTGCAGGTTGAAAAGCGCATCCGTGGCCGCGTCAAGCAGCAGATGGAAAAGTCGCAGCGTGAGTACTACCTGAATGAGCAGATGAAGGCCATTCAGAAAGAACTCGGCGAAATGGAGGACGCCCCCAACGAGGTGGAGGATCTCGAGCAGAAGATCGAAGCCGCGGGGATGTCCAGCGAGGCGCGCGAGAAAGCGGACCAGGAGCTTGGCAAGCTCAAGATGATGTCGCCCATGTCCGCCGAGGCCACCGTGGTGCGCAGTTATCTCGAGTGGATGGTGGCGCTGCCCTGGAAAAAGCGCACCCGTGTTCGTCACGATCTGGGGCGTGCCGAGGCGATCCTCGATGCGGACCACTACGGGCTCGAGAAGGTCAAGGAGCGGATCCTTGAGTACCTGGCCGTGCAGCAGCGCGTGCGCAAGTTGAAGGGGCCCATTCTCTGCCTGGTGGGACCGCCCGGTGTTGGCAAGACCTCGTTAGGTGAATCGATCGCGCGCTCGATCAACCGCCGATTCGTGCGCATGTCGCTGGGCGGTGTTCGCGACGAGGCCGAAATCCGCGGGCATCGGCGCACCTACATCGGCTCGCTGCCGGGCAAGATCGTGCAAAAGCTCACCAAGGTCGGCAAGCGCAATCCGCTGTTCCTGCTCGATGAAGTCGACAAGATGGCGATGGACTTTCGCGGCGACCCGGCCTCGGCGCTGCTCGAGGTGCTCGACCCCGAGCAGAACGCCACTTTCAACGATCATTATCTGGAAGTGGACTTCGACCTCTCTGACGTGATGTTCGTGTGCACCGCGAATACGCTGGATATTCCGGGCCCGCTGCTCGATCGCATGGAGGTGATCCGGCTGTCGGGTTACACAGAGGAGGAAAAGGTCAATATCGCTCGGCAGTACCTGCTGCCCAAACAGATCAAGGCCAATGGTCTCAAGCCCGGCGAGCTCGAAGTCAGCGACAATGCGCTGCGCGACATCGCCCGCTATTACACCCGCGAGGCCGGCGTTCGTAATTTTGAGCGCGAGGTGGCCAAGATCGCCCGGCGGGTGGTCAAGGAAGTGCTGATCAAGCCGCGTGACAAGGCGGTACAGGTCAACACGCAAAACCTCGACAAGTACCTGGGGGTACGCCGCCATCGCTACGGTGTTGCCGAGACCAGCGATCAGGTGGGTCGGGTTACCGGCCTGGCCTGGACCGAAGTGGGCGGCGAGCTGCTCACCATCGAAAGCGCCGTGGTGCCGGGCAAGGGTCGCCTGCAGAATACGGGTCAGCTGGGTGACGTGATGAAGGAGTCGATCCACGCCGCGCAGACCGTCATGCGCAGCCGCTCGGCGTCGCTCGGCATCCCCGCGGACTTCCATGCCAATCACGATATCCATATCCATGTGCCCGAGGGTGCGATCCCCAAGGATGGGCCCAGCGCCGGCATCGGCATGTGCACGGCACTGATCTCTGCCGCCACGGGAATACCGGTCTCCGCGGCCGTGGCGATGACCGGCGAGATCACCCTGCGGGGCGAGGTACTGCCCATCGGTGGGCTCAAGGAGAAGCTGCTGGCGGCGCTGCGCGGTGGGATCCGCACGGTGCTGATCCCTGCAGACAATCGCAAGGATCTGGCCGATATCCCGCGTGACATCCAGTCGAAGCTGGATATCCGCACGGTGCGCTGGATGGACGAGGTGCTGGCCGCCGCGCTCGTCTCGCAGCCGGTGCCGCTCGCCGAGGCGGGCGAGGCACTGGCCGAAGCCGGCAGTGGTCCGGAGGCCCCGGCGACCACTCAGCGCCCGCACTGACAGGGTTGGTCGTTTGACAGCGGCCGGTTTTGCCATGCTTAATGAATCCGCGCTGAGCGGTTGTGGTGACACGGGCTCAGCGATAGCATTCAATACATCCGTCGAACGGGCGATCATTGATAGAATAATTTCGAAGGGGATCCATTCATGAACAAGTCTGAACTCATCGACGCCGTCGCCGAATCGGCCGACCTGTCCAAGGCCGACGCCACCAAGGCGGTTGATGCCTTTGCCGCCACCGTGACGGACGCGCTCAACCAGGGTGATCAGGTCACGCTGGTCGGCTTTGGCACCTTTACGGTGCGCGAGCGTGCGGCGCGGACCGGTCGCAACCCGCGGACCGGCGAGTCGATCAATATCGCGGCCTCGAAGGTGCCCGGCTTCAAGGCTGGCAAGGCGCTCAAGGATGCGGTAAACTAAGCGGCGCTTTATCGGGGTGGTTAGCTCAGTTGGGAGAGCGTCGCCCTTACAAGGCGAATGTCGGGGGTTCGAACCCCTCACCACCCACCAAGGTGAAAGAACGGAGCGGTAGTTCAGCAGGTTAGAATGCCGGCCTGTCACGCCGGAGGTCGCGGGTTCGAATCCCGTCCGCTCCGCCATACAATCCCATCCTCAGGAAGGCGCCCGAAGGCGCCTTTTTGTTATACGGAATCCAACCATGCTGCTCTCCATCAGAGATCGAACCAGCGGCTGGATCGCCTACGTCATCGTGGGCCTGCTGGTGATCCCCTTCGCCCTGTTCGGGCTGTATAACTACGTCGGCAATGGCGGCCCCCAGGTGGTGGCAACCGTCGGTGATGCCGAGATTACCCGCACCCAGCTCGATCAGGCCTATCAGCAGCGCCAGTCCGAGCTGCGCCGCATGCTGGGTGATCAGTACGATCCGGCGGTGTTCAGCACTGACGATCTGCGTCGCCAGGTCCTCGAGCAGCTGATTGATCGCCAGGTGCTGATCAATTACGCCCGCGACACACGCCTGCGCGCCAGCGATGGGGATGTCTCGCAGGCGGTGCGCAGCCAGTCCATGTTCCAGGTCGATGGCAGTTTTTCGTCGGAGCGGTATCAGACGCTCCTGCAGCAGAACAATCTGACGGCCGAGGCGTATGAGGCCCAGATCCGCCGGGATCTGTCGATTTCGCTGCTCCAGCGGGCGGTAGAATCCACCACCTTTACCTCGGATCAGGCCGTGGAACGGCTGATCGCGCTGCAGGGACAACAGCGGCGGCTCAGCTGGGCAGCCCTCGCGACCGAGGACTACCGCGACGCCATCGAGGTAACCGATGCCGATCTGCAGGCCTGGTATGACGACAATCGCGAGCGGTTTCGTGAGCCCGAACAGGTCCAGCTGAGCTACCTGATGCTGTCGGCAGACGGCATTGCGTCGACCATTGATGTTTCGGAGGACACGGTACGGGAGCGTTACGACGAGCGCGCCAGCGGCAGTGGCGAAGACGCGCCACGCACGGTTCGGCATATCCTGGCAGCGGTGCCCGAGGATGCCGACCCGGCGGCGGTGGAGTCGGCTCGTGAGGCCATCGAAGCCGCCCGCGAGCGGATTCGCTCGGGCGAGTCCTTCGCCGCCGTGGCCGAAGCGGTCTCGGATGATTCGGGATCGGCCGCGCAGGGTGGCTCGCTCGGGGTGATCGAGCAGGCCGACGTTGCCGATGCGTTCGCCGAGGCGGCCTGGTCGCTGCAGCCGGGCGAGTTGAGCCAGCCAGTGCGCACGCCCTTTGGCTGGCATCTTATCGAGGTAACGGATGTGCGCGTGGCGGATATGCCGCCCTTCGAGCAGATGCGCGCGTCCATTCGCGAGAGCATTGCCATGGAGCGCGCCGAGCGGCGTGTGACCGAGCATGCCAATACCCTCGAGACCCTGGCGTTCGAGAACCCGGGCACGCTGGAGCCTGCGGCGGAGGCGGTAGGCCTCAATGTTGGATCCACCGACTGGATTGATGCCGCGGCGGACGACACGGGTATTGCCGGCGATGCGGCGGTGCTCGAGACCGCATTCAGCGACGCCATGCTGGATAACCGCGAAAACAGCGATCTGATCGAGCTGGATGACGGCGGTTACGCCGTGGTCCGGGTCACCGATTATCGATCGGCCCGGATTCGGCCGCTGGATGAAGTCCGCGAGCAGGCGATTACAGCGTATCGGGATGAGAAGGCGACCGCGGCGGCGCGTGCCGACGCCGAGCGTATCGCCGAAGCCGTGAATGCCGGCGAATCGCTG
>P_2C_Liq_2_UnCtyDRAFT_1000340_pt1 | contig 13171 bp, 11 predicted proteins | sample Pon2CUnioCityCA_FD_10236 | JGI IMG/M metagenome (IMG submission 10236) | reverse complement strand
CCGCAACAATCCCACGCTCACATCCCCATCGAGTCCCACAAACGTCACCGCCATCGCACTGGCCGTCGCTGTAAGCAAGAACACTAGTGCCTCCTGAAGTCCCTGGCGACGTGGCTTGGAGCGATAGAGCAGGTACAGATGACCCAGCCAATACATCAGCAACGCCCCAAAGGTCATGACCCCAGCCGTAAACTTAACCAGAGCCGAAAACCCGGCCCAGCCCCCGAGTAAGACGGCGATCGCCAGCCCCCTACGACCTCGCAAACTGGGAACCCAGGAGAGGACTAAGAGATAGCCTAAAACCAACAAATAGTCTAGGGCAATCAAACTATGGTAAGCACAGAGAACACTAAAGACCCAAAACAGTCGCCCAGGGATTGATGAGATTTTCCAGAATTGAATCGCGGCTAAGACTAAAAATAAGCCGTGAAGCATTACCTTGAAACCGACAACTTGCTGATAGTTCTCAGGCAACAACGACCCCGACACTAAATAGCCGAGAGGTCCATAGGTATAAATGACATCCTTGCCAAAACTAATATCTTGTTGAGGAAGATAACTCAGGGCATATGTCCAGGAATCTACTCCTGGAAAAACAATAAAATGTGTCGGGGGAAAACAGAGTAAAAAACCATACAAAAATACAGCTACAAACACTGTAGCTGCTATGGCTTTTTTGGGCGTTATATTCCGACTTATGGTGTTTAATGAAACATTGTTTTTCATGTTGATAAAGGTGTGACGGCTAGGACATGAGGTTTAGATGAGTCAAAAACTTAATTTAACGACTAATTTGAATGACGTTTCTCAAAGGAACAAAGCCCATGTTTTTATCATAAATCCAAGCTCGAACCGTCGTTTTTCCTTCAGAAAAAGCTGTCGCAGGGAGATGAATATACCAACGCGATCGCCCATACCCAGGGACATTAAACGCCTCAACCAAATCCGGGCTTTCTTTATTAATTAAAGTTGCCGCAAAAAAGCTCAGACGATCATTTTGAGAAAACAAGACAATCTCAGGAGTATCAGGACGACCGGGGAAAATTGACCATCCTGATAACATGACTGTTGACTCAGCCGTTAAGGGAATGACCTCGTCTGGCGGAGGATTATCAATGAGTCCATAGGATTCGGCCGGAAGTTGGACAAACTCAACCTCATCAATAAACTCAAAAAAACCTAATTGTTTCAGTTGAGGATACCAAATCGACTTGACTGGATTAATATCAGGAAAAATCTTTAGAATACAGCTTGTCGAAGACGGTTCCATATACTCGACTAACGCCAAACAATGTTTGCCTAAAAGACGATCTTCATACCACACTTTACCCGCTTCTAAGGCATCAAATGACCGGGAAATGGAAAAAACAGCAAACACGACCGCTATTGCCCCATAGAGGAGACGCCAAGGCTGTCTTTGACAACAAATTCGGGCAATATGAAGCAAGCCAATTACCATCAAAGTAGTGACTGTTGTGTAGCGAGACGCTAACGCTCCCCCAAGTCCTAATACGGCACGTCCTACGGTTGTCATGGCGCTAAACCCTAATGGAAAGAGTAACAACGGTAGCCACGCTGCTAATTCAGTTCGTCGGTCTTCCTGCTGCCAAAAGATCCCAACACTAAAACTGCAACAGATGAAGATGACGACACCAACACTAATTGCTGTTGTGGGTTCGTTAGAAAAGGAGCGACCCAGAATTGCGAGGAAAAATGGGATGGCTTCTTGAGGATGTTGTAAAACATAAGTCCGATCAGGATTATTGCTAGGTTCCTGATAGCCGCTGGCATATAACAGCACAGAAACTATCAAGAGTAACAACCAGAGGACTCGTTGGAGATGCGGCTGGTTGGATTTTTGACTGCGTACCCAAATTAACGGCAATAGGGCAATCCATCCTAACAAACCATGAGCGCCAGAAAAACTCATTAAGAAGACCACGATTGCTCCTAAAATAAATCCTTTGTCAAGCCAACGATGTTTTGGTGGATATTGTAGGAGAGCGATCGCAAAGACTAAACAGGTTGTTTTCCAAAACCAAGCCAGTTGAAATCCCCAAAGCCAATTTTCATATTGAATTAGAGAAAACAGTAAAATAACAGTAACAATATCGGCAAAATGTTGCCAATTATGGGTATTTTGATTTTTTAGAGCCTGTTGCCGAGAAATCCAATAGAGGGCGATCGCCGACAAAATACTTAACAGCACACTAAAATACTGTTGGACCTTGACATTCCAATTGGTTGCAAAGGCAAAGGCGGCCATAAAAATTCGAGGAACGAGCATCCGATGCTCATTATGAGGAACCCAAAAATCCGAGAAAGTTGCGGTTTCTAGTTGAATTTTGTGGAATAATCCAACTAAGCCGAATGAATCCATAAAGGGAACATCAACCCCAAAGCGATGAATAAAAGCTAGAGTAGCTAAAACGGGCAACAAATAAAGCAGAGTTAGCCAACTTAAGGATTTAAACAGCTTCGGGGTTATCATATCAAAAACTCATTAGATTGAGACTGTGGCCGAGTGACTAGACAACGCTAATGGCGTGGCTTTGAGGCAATCACCAAGAATTGTTTGCCCAAAAGTTGCCAAACCAACGGAAGTGATAAATATACAGAAACAGTCCAAAGGGGAAGTTGGCTTCCATTCGCCATCGTGTAGGGAAGAAATCGAGGAATACAAGTTGTCACCTTGAACCCCTTAAGTTCAAGAATCTCTGACATCGAAGCATCCGTTAACGGCAAATGATGGTCAAAAAAATCCCAGTACGCTCCCCCAGTGTATTTTAGGTTGGGTCCTAAACAGACTATCTTACCACCAGGTTTCACACAACGATAGGCTTCAGACAGAGTTTGACTCAAACTCTCTTTAGACGAAAGATGTTCCAGGAAATTACTCGTAAACACCATGTCTAACGATTCATCAGCGAGAGGCCAAGCTTGAGAACAGTCTTGATGTAAAAACTCAACCTCCTGTTCAAGATACTCCCCAGTATCGGGATTGAGATCCATGGCATACTTGCGATTTGCCTCAACCTGATTGATAAATTCACCCCAACCACAGCCGAGATCTAGAATATCCCGATTTGTGCCAACTTTTCCTTGAAAGTACGATTTGACCAAGATACGCCAGACACGACGGCGATATTGAGCAATGTTGACAAATCGCCGCTGATATTCTTGTTGTAGTTCTTGTCCTAACATACGTGGGTCTCTATCCTAAGGTTTACCGAGGCTATGGCTGAGTATAGCTCCATAAACTTACAGAAAAATGCCCTTAACTTGTGATTCCTCCCGCACAATCCAATCATAAATATCTTGCAACGTCTGCTGAATATCTCGTTTAGGCCTCCAGTTGAGTTGAGACATCACTTTACGCGAGTCGGTGATAAAAATGGGGATATCGCCGGGACGGGTTTCGGGGACTGGAGTTATCTCGATCGCCGTCCCCGTAATCTCCTGACAAATCCCCGTCGTCTCCAACAGCGACACCTGATTCTCCACACCACCACCGACATTAAACGTTTCTCCCTGAAGCCGATCGAGATTCTGAAGCTGTAAATCCAGTAAATCCAGCAAATCCTCCACATGGAGGAAATCCCGAACCTGTTTCCCGCTTCCCCCATAGCCGATATATTTCAGGGGTTTCTGGAAATAATGGCGGGCCACCCACAAAGCGAACACCCCCTGATCCACTTTCCCCATTTGCCACGGTCCCGTCAACACCCCACAACGATTGACAAGGGTTCGTAGATTATAAGCGTCTGCATATTCAGCAATCAGCAGTTCCGAGGCCAGTTTCGTGGTTCCATAAAGCGATCGCGCGCGATCGAGAGGGAAATCCTCCGCAATCCCATGGCGAGACACTCCCGCAAACGGCTGATCCTCCTGTAACGCAAAGCGAGTCTCCGTTTCCTCATACTTGAGTTGACTCAGATAGGAAATCGGATAGACGCGGCTGGTGGAGAGAAAAACAAAATCCGCCTGAGTCTGGCGGGCCAATTCCAGACAATTGACGGTTCCCACTAAATTCGTTTGTAGCAGATATCCCGGTGAACCATATCCCGCCAATACCGAAGGTTCGGCGGAACATTCGAGAATCAAGTCCGGGGTGAGTCGCTGCGGATCGAGATCTTCGGGGTTGCGGATATCCCCATGGACAAACTCAATTCCCGCCGCCTTGAGGCGAGGGAGATTCAATTCAGATCCTCGCCGTTTCAGGTTATCTAAGGCGGTGATCTGCCAATTGGGATAGCGTTTGGCCAATCCTAAAGCCAGGGAACTCCCGACAAATCCGGCCCCTCCGGTAATTAAAACACGCTCAGTCATAAGATGGGGGATAATAAATGGGAAATTGGCTTGATGTCGGTTTAGCGGCTTTGTTTCGAGGAAGACACAGCTTCGGTGGGAGTCGAAGGCTGCGATCGCAACGGCGAGGGACGACGATAGTCTCCCCGAGACAACCAGCGTTCGAGGAGAACGTAGAGGACAATAAACAGATAACGACTTCCCATTTCCTTGATTTTCAGTTTCGAGACGCCGGCTTTACGATTTTGCCAGCGAATGGGAGTCGTGACATAACTGTACCCCCGCACAATAGATTTGAGGGGAAGTTCAACGGTGAGGTTGAAATGGTGAGAGAGAATGGGGTGAATCCCCTCAATGACGTCTCGGCGATAGGCTTTGAAGGCGTTGGTGGTGTCGTTGTAGCCTAGGCCAAACAGAACTTGAATAAACAGGTTCGCCATGCGGTTGACAATCAACTTATGACTGGGGTAGTCGATGACTTGGCCGCCTCGGACAAAGCGAGACCCAAAGACGCAATCATAGCCTTCTTGTAGCAGATGATAGTAGGTTAGGATATCCTCGGGAGCGTCAGACGCATCAGCCATCACGATCGCCACCGCATCCCCCTTAAACTCATCTAATCCACAACGCAACGCAAAGCCAAAGCCATTGGGATAGTGGTTGTTCACATAGCGAACGCGGGGATTAGCCTGGCTGAGATCGGCTAACACCGCTTCAGTACCATCGCGGCTATTATCGTTAACCACTAAAATCTCGTAGGGAACCCCATTCTCATCGAGTAGGTTGGCGATCGCCGTCACCGTATCGGCGATCGACCCTTCCTCGTTATAGGCCGGAATCACAATCGAAAACAGAGAGACAGGGGAATGTACCTCCGTTTCACTCTCCTGACGGATCTTTTTTTCCTCACGAAAGGCCGCTTCTAACCCTTCAGGGGGATAGAGTTTTCCCTCATCACGATCGCGATCGCGAAACACCAGGCGATCGCTAACAATATAGTTCAACACCGCACTGACCAACACCCCAATCAGAGTATTGACGCTATAACTCACCCCCAACCAATCCAGTAGCGGGAAAATCGCAAACACCCGCAACACCACCGAACCCCCAGCCGAGAGATGGTACAGCGGTAATTGTCGCAACAGAACCTCTCGCCATCGCCAAGTTCCGCCACGCCAAACCCAAATCCGGTAAATCACGAAGCTAAACAGCAACGATAACTCAATCGAGATCACATTGGCTGCATTTCGCAGAACCGTCGTATCCCAGCCGGCCACCTCAATGAACAAAAACATTAACAGCAGGTTAAACGCTGCTGCAACACCGCCACCAAAAAGAAAGCGAATCGCGCGTTTTTGCCAGAGTTTTTCCAAAAACCTCATCTCATCCCCATTTTCTATGATTACATTGATGTGATTACAAATGGGATTGCCACTCAACCCCGAGGCGATCGCTACCAGCGATCGACATTTTGACTATAAATCTCCTTCAGGATATCCGGGACGCGGTAGGTTAACTCCCACTCAGGATAATGGGACTTAAAACGACTCAGATTGCCAATCCACCAGATATGATCGCCACTACGATTGCTCTCTTGATACTCCCAGTTGAGGGTCTTTTCAGCAATTTCTTCGCATTGTGCGATCGCCTCTAGCATCGAACAATTACTCTCCCGTCCCCCACCGATGTTATAGGTTTCGGCTATCCGTGGACTCTGATAGAAGTGATAAAACGCATTCACCAGATCATAGCTATGAATGTTATCACGCACCTGTTTTCCCTTATAGCCATAGACCTTATAGGGAGTTCCCGTCACCGTGCATTTCATCAAATAAGAGAGAAATCCATGTAACTCAGTCCCCGAATGACTCGGTCCCGTGAGACAGCCACCTCGGAAACAGGCGGTTTTCAGGCCAAAGTAGCGGCCATACTCCTGAACCAACACATCCGCCGCCACCTTGGACGCGCCAAACAGGGAATGCTTACAATGGTCAATACTCATGCTTTCGTCGATTCCCTGATAAAAGGGATGACTCGCCTCAATCTCCCAACGGCGATCGAGTTCCACAAGAGGAAGCTGGTTAGGAGTATCGCCATAGACCTTATTCGTTGAACAGAAAATAAACACCGCTTCAGGACAGTGTTGGCGGGTCTGTTCTAAGAGATTGAGCGTTCCGTTGGCGTTGACGGTAAAATCTGTAAACGGGTCTCGCGCGGCCCAGTCATGGGAGGGTTGAGCCGCCGTATGGATAATTAGGCGAATTTCGCTGTTATAGCTGGCAAATAGGTCGCTGATGGCTTGGCGATCGCGAATATCGCTATTGTGATGAATATACTGGTCGCCATACTTCTCTTGCAGGCGATCGCGATTCCACACCGTCGAAGCACCCTCACCAAAAAACGACTCCCGCATATTGTTGTCAACGCCAACCACGGTAAAGCCTTTCTCACAAAAAAAACGAACTGACTCCGAGCCAATTAAGCCAGCCGAGCCGGTCACTAAGACAATAGACATAGAAATCTTCTCACACACACACCACAAGAAAACGAGGCCAGAGGATCGGTCTATCTCAACTGAGGACATAGACAACAGATCACCCCAAATTGGGGGGATTCTAGCACAAATCGTTTCCCCAAGCTTGTCTGATATCTCCCCAGTCCAGTCCATCACATCGTATCGAAACCGACCATCGGGGGAGATAATGGAGAATTAGTCTGTGTTTAACCTTAGATTTGTTATGACTGTCAACCCCACCCCACAACCACACACCTCCCCACTCTCCGTCGGAGTTTTGGGGTTCGGTGGCCTCGGACAAGCCGCCTCTCGTCTTCTGTCTCCTAAACAACAGATGCGTTGGGTGGCCGTCGCCGATGGCCAAGGCTACGCCTACAACCAAGAGGGACTTGATGCCGATGCTCTCATTAGCGTAACCCGCGATCGCGGCTCTGTCGGTTACTTAGACCCCCAAGGAGTCCTCAGCCAGCAAAGTATCCAGGACTTAATCGCCGCCGCACCCCACGTTGACGGCTATTTCCTGGCCCTTCCCAATCTCCCCAACACCTTTATGGCCTCAGTGGCCCGTCAATTTATCGCCTCTGGCTGGAAAGGGGTATTAGTCGATGCCTTAAAACGCACCAGTGCCGTCGAACAACTCCTCGACTTACAAAATGACCTGCAAGCCGCCGGGATTACCTACATGACTGGCTGTGGTGCCACCCCCGGCTTACTCACCGCCGCCGCCACCCTCGCCGCACAAAGTTACGCCGAAATCCATCACGTCGCCATCACCTTCGGCGTCGGCATTGCCAACTGGGAAGCCTACCGTTCCACCATCCGCGAAGATATCGCCCATATGCCCGGTTATGATGTAGAAACGGCTCGGGCCATGAGTGATGAGGAAGTGACGGCACTCTTGGACAAAACCAACGGCATCCTCAAACTCGAAAATATGGAACACGCCGATGACATCATGTTAGAGTTGGCCGGAATTGTCGATCGCGATCGCGTCACCGTCGGCGGCATCGTCGATACCCGCAACGCCAAAAAACCCCTCAGTACCAACGTCCAAGTCACCGGCCGCACCTTCGACGGCAAAATCTCCACCCACACCTTCCCCCTCGGCGACGACACCAGCATGGCCGCCAACGTCTGCGGACCCGCCTTCGGCTACCTCAAAGCCGGTGCAACCCTCCACCGTCGCGGCATCCACGGACTCTTTACCGCCGCCGAAGTCATGCCGCAGTTCGTCCGCTAGAGACAAATTTGGCAAATTTTGAAGTTTTGTGACGAAAAGTCGGTAATCTTTGTTACAATCGCCTTGGCTCACGGAGATTCTTTCAGATCCCGCCGGGACAATGAGAGGTTTTCTCATGGTTTATGAGCTAACGTGATTGGTTTTGGTTGGTTTTCACTGGGTCGGCATCATGCCGGCTTTTTTGTATCCAAAATGTTGATTTTTTAATCAATACTAGCCCCGAACGAGCAATCTTCCCAGCAGCATCCTCCTCACTGTCAGATATCTGGGGCGCGTATCGTCGCAACACTTTACAATTTTAAAATTAGATGCTAAACTAAAATTATGAGTAAATCAAATACGTTTTAAGCAAGAAAAAAATTTTTTGCCGGCTTAAAACATTGGGGTCTCGGCGCGTTTTTTAGCGGCGTAAGGTCAAACATCTAACCTGCCAACTTTTAAGAATCCCCCTTTTAAAAGCTGTACAGAAATCAAAAACGAATCCGCCTCTTCCCGAAAAAGGGCGACCTACGTTCCCCTCTAGGGAGGGGTGCCCGGAGGGCGGGGTGGGTCCTTACCCTATTCCCTATTCCCTATTCCCTATTCCCCTACCGCCCAAACACCAACGAGCGATTATTCGCCGGCATCTCCACCATTTCCTGAAATCGCAACCCGCGTTCCGCCGCCGCTGCAATCACCGCCTCTTGATCTCGGATGCCCCAACTCGGGTCGCGATCGCGCAACATCAAATCAAACCCCTCATTACTCGGCGACGTATGCCGTCCACCTTCCTTATACGGGCCATACAAATAGAGAACCCCCCCAGGCAGCAACAATCGTTCCGCCCCCGCCAATAGCCCCAAACAAGCCTCCCAGGGGGAAATATGAATCATATTGATACAGACCAAAGCCCGAATCGGCTGTTCCTGCAACCGTTCCTGCAACTGAGGCGGTGGCGTTCGTTCCACCGTCCATTGGGGTTCACGGACATCCAGACACAACGGTTCCAACAGGCGATCGCTCCCCCTATACCGTCGCCAAGACTCAATACTCTCGATCGCCAACGGATTCGGATCAGAAGGTAGCCAAAACCGAGGTGCCAGCCGGGGAGCAAAAAACGCCCCATGTTCCCCCGTCCCACTAGCCACCTCCAACACCGTACCCTCAGGAGGCAAGACCCGGCTTAAGACCTGCAAAATTGGCTCTCGATTCCGTTGAGTTGCCGTCGCAAACTGGCGGCGATCATTGTAATCCTGAATCATATAGCAGTTAATCGTTGATTATAGACAATAATTATGGACAATTTTTCTGCAAATCCCCAGTTCCACCCCAACCCTATTGCCTGTTGCCTGTTGCCTGTTGCCTATCCCCCTAACCATCAAGGCCCAACGTACCAGACACCAAAGAGACCACCGCATCAAGTTGCTCCGACTGCTCCTGAGTCGCCGACACCACCAACATCAACACCTCCGAACCCACCTGTCGCAGAAACACTCGTCCTGAAAGCGGTGTCGTTCCCAGAGTCCCCGTCCAATCGACTAGAACCACCCCAGTATCAATCGTCCTCACCGTCCCCAAACGGAACCCTTCCCCCTGTTGCAATCGGTTAATCGCCAGTTGGACCAACTCATCATCAATCAGTGGGCGGTCATTCGCCCGTTGCTGAACCTGCACCGTATAAGCCAACTCCCCCAGTGGTGACTCAATAATCACCACTCCAGCATTCTTCGACGGTTGATACCCTTGCAACACCCCCACCTGAAACTGTCCCGGTTCCCGATAGAGATTTTCACTGAGACTTAAACCGCTCGCGTCCACATCCGGCAGCACAGGTAACGCCTCCAAGCGAAACTCAGCCGGTTCCGTGGATAACTGCCCCTCCTCCTCCCCCAGTGACGTTGGAGGAGGAGAAGTTTGGGGAACCGCCGGCGGTTCCGGTAAAGGATTGGCCGAACCGCCCTGAGCTTGAGTGACCTGCGCCGTGATTCCAGTCTGAGCCATGCCCCAAAGGGGCCAATGTCCCATTAGACCAATCGATAGGGCAACAGATAACCCCAAACTGAGAAACCAAGAATAGCCTTTCATAGACATTTTAAACATGACAACTGACAGCAAAACAACGAGGGGGTCAATCCAGGCAATGCCAAGGAAGCCTGGAGAATAGGGGGAGAGGTTAAGGAGTTGGTATACCCAAAATAGAGTCCCCATTGCCCGTAAAGAACAGTCCCGCAATGCAGCCAGTCATTAACGTTGCCAGAGTCGCGGCCCATAAGGCCTTGAACCCCAACGCCGAAATATGTGACCGTCGCGAAGGAACCAACGCCGATAATCCCCCCACAAAAATGCCATAGGAGGCAAAGTGGGTAAAGCCACACAGAACATAACTGACAATCAGCAAGGCCCGAGGCGTGAGAACCCCAGCTTCCGCCAGTTGGGCTAGGGAGATATACGGCGGGATATTGGTTTCAAACAGTCGTCGGCCAATAATCACCGACGATTCCCAGAGAACTTGCCAATTCTCCTCGAAAGCATCCGTAAAGGGAATTGGCAGAGATACCCCCGTGAGGAAGGTTAGCGGTAGAAAAATCGCACCTAACAGGTTTTGGAGAGTGATTACCCCGAAAATATTGCCCAAAACTCCCGGAAGTTGCGTCAGAAAGCTAAAAAACTCGTTGACGAGCGCAACGAGTCCCAGAATAGCAATAATCACCGCCGCAATTCCGACCGCCATTTTTACCCCATCCAAAGCCCCGGTAATCAGACTATCGACGGGATTCGGTTTTTCTTCATCGGGGTCTTCTTCAGCTTCGGGGATATGACCAAAGGTTTCAGGAGTTGTCGTTTCGGGAACCAGCAGCTTCGAGAGGACGAAACAGGCGGGAATCGTCATGATTGAAGCCGAGACCAAATGCCCCGTAATCGTCGGAAAGGTTGGACGCAGCAGCCCAGCGTAGAGGGCCAGCACCGACGAGGCGATCGAACCAAAGCAACTGGCTAAAATGGCACAGAGTTCACTACGGCTCATATTCGGCAAAAAGGGTTTGATGGCGATCGCCGACTCAATCCCCACAAAAATATTAGCTGCCCCCGCTAAGGATTCGGCTCCACTGATTCTCATGGTCTTCTGGAAGACTTTAGCGAAAACCTTAATAATCGGCTGGATGATATTCAGACGGTAGAGTAAGCTGACTAGCCCTGAGAAGAAAATAACCTGTGGTAAAGACCGGAAGGCCAGGATAAACCCCGGATTGAGGTTGTCCGGGCCGAGGCGATCGCCTGGAACATTAACATAGGGGTCTCCCAAGGTTCGCACCAACCAGCGTCCTGCCACCCCTGGCCCCGGACTACGGGCTGGATCAGGGACAAAAGGAGAGGTTCCCCCGCCAAAGAGAAATCTGGCCCCCGCTTCGGACGCATCAAGTAATACATTCAACAGGTCGTTAATCCAAACCACGACATCGCTACCGATGCCAAAGACGATGCCACCCACGACCAGTTGTAAGCTGATACCCCACACAATTGTGTTCCAAGACACAATTCGTCGATCTTCTGAACCCAGCCAGGCCACAAAACACAAGCCGGCTAGTCCGATCGCAGACAAGATATTCAACATGCTCGTTCACTCCTTTGGCATCACAAGGCTATCCGCAATCCTGCCACGGCTGACTCCGTTGAGTTTCTTGGCTCCAAATAGCCCAGGACTTCACCAAGACATTACCTTAAAACTGACGCGATCGCATCTCAATCCCATGATAAATTGAGGGAATTAATGAAACCTCGTTGATTCTGGCCCCTATCCGCTCCCCATACCCCGCCGAGGCGGCCTCGTGGTGCTGGCGATCGCCCCAGGATTCCCTTTAAACTAAGTGTTTGATTATTACTGAGGTATAGAATGGACGTTGATGAACTCTTACAACGCTATAACCGAGGCGATCGCCGCTTCGATGACATCGAACTCCGAGAATGTGAACTTCTTAGCGCTCAACTCAATGACGCCAACTTCGATGGCGCTGATTTCCGCCAAGCTCGTTTAGGCCGCAGTTATTTCCAACGCTGTCAGTTTCGCCGAGCCAATCTCAGCGAGGCCATTCTCTGGGGAACCGATTTTACCGATACGGATTTATCGGGGGCGCTCTTCCGTGATGCTGACTTGAGTGCAGCCCGTCTGGCTCAGACCACTCTCGAAGACAGCAATTTCCTCAAAGCCATGCTCTGTGGGGCGAATTTGAGTCGTGCGAACTTGCGGCGTTCTCTGCTTATTTCGGCGGATTTGCGCTCCACCTCGGATCAGCGCACCAATCTCGATGGCGCGATTCTCTGTCAAGCTGATTTAAGCTACGCTCAACTGTGCCAAGCTCAACTTCATCATGTCGATCTCCAAGGTGCAATTCTCACTCGTGCTAATTTAGCCACCGAACCCGGAATTGTCCCCACCGATTTGACTGGGGCCGATCTGCGAGGCGCGGATCTCAGCTATGCCGACCTCAGCTACGCGATTCTGCAAAATGCCAATTTAGAAGGAGCTGACCTTACTGGAACTCTCCTGGATCACGCTGATTTACAAGGGGCAAAACTCCCTGAAGGGGTTAGCCTTCCCACAGGTGAGGGGTAACATTAAACGAGAATACGACGACATTCCAACTGTGACATAAAAGCACGATAAAAACCTTTCATAACAAAAAACACGGGATTCAAAAAAGTCCTATCTGTTATGACTAAATAGCACTAAAAAGGGGGCATTCTCAAGTTGAGAATGCCCCCTTTTTGGCGAGGTTATCCGAGGTTAGCGTTGCAACCTGATAACTCGCGTTGAGAGTTTAGAGATTGGTCAGGAAACCAACCACACCATGACCCGTAGCAAGTTCNAAAACAACGGCACTAATGAAGCCAATCATCGCTAAACGACCGTTGAGTTGTTCGGCATATTTATTGAAGCCAAACTGTTGTTTGTCATCCACATAAATTTTAGGCTCAACGGCAAAGTTATTGATCAAGCCGCCTTCTTCGTTTGTATAGCCGCGAGAAGTCATATGATTTAAATCCTAATTGCATTACGTCTGTTACGCCTATTGTAACGCAATGTAAAGAAATATTGCAAGGAATTTACAAAAAAACTTAGACCTCCCCAG
>P_2C_Liq_2_UnCtyDRAFT_1000339_pt1 | contig 13181 bp, 10 predicted proteins | sample Pon2CUnioCityCA_FD_10236 | JGI IMG/M metagenome (IMG submission 10236) | reverse complement strand
AAACGTTTGCCCGGATGCGAGGCTCCAGGTTTCTTCATAGGTGCCGGTGCCTTCGGTCCGCTCTAGCTTGGTTAGGCTATCGCGCCACGATTTGTAGTCCTTTGGTTCGGGCAGGCGTTGGCGTTCACGCAGGTGGTCAAAAAATACGGCGAGCTTGGGCCGTTGCGAAAGCCAAGCCCCGTCCAGATCGGTAAGGTTTATCAATGCAGGATTAAACAGTGCCAACTGGCGGTCCCGATCAAAGATCGCGAGACCGGTAGGCAGGTGTGCGAAGGTCTTGGTGAGCGTTTGGATGAAGTTGCGCAAATTGTCCTCTGCGCGGACGACTTTATCCAACGGTGTAGCGTGAATGTAGCGGTTTCCGGACACCGGTTCACTGATAGTGAGCTCGAACCAAAGGCTCGTCATCTGGTCATCGCTGGTGATTTTGCGACGTAGGCTGCCGGCTGTTACGGTTGCTTCCTCGGGGAAAATACGGCCAATCGGCCAAACGCTGGCAGCGGCTTCTCCTTTTTGCTCTGCAAGGCGTTGGCGATAGGCGGCATTGGCCCAAATAATCTGACCTTGCTCATCCTGACACCAGCTAAGCGCGGGGGCGGTTTCGGCTGCCGCACGCAAATTCGCCATGTCGCGGGTCAGACTGTCGAGCGTAGATTGGTCAATGCGCACCGTGTCTTGCGCGCGGTCCGCCGCCGAGACGGTGATGCGCAGCAATTCACCATCACGCACACCTAAAACGGTCATCCGGTCTTTGCCCATCGTCCCGTTCAGGCGAAAGGCACGACCATCTTTGCGCAACCCATTTAGTGCGTCGCTGATGCCATCGATGAGGTCAGCAAGGGCTTCTTCCAGCGATTCCCATGCGGTGAGGTGATCTACTGGGGTTGGGATAAGAAATCCGGCACCGCCAGAATGTTCCAGCAAATACCCATCCCGAAAGATAAAGCGTCGGGGTTCGGCGAGTACATCATCGGGCGCGTGTACCGGGCCCGTGCGCACCCGGGGGGCAAGCAAAAGGATGGCAAACAAAGCGGCCAAAGTTGCACAAAAACTTACAAATAAAAGGAGGCCCATAAAGAGTGGATCCATGAGCATTGCATTGCCTTCCTTTAAAACGCCCTCCTTTTTAGGTGAGAGGTGGTTAATAAGGGGTTAACGCTGCTCAGGCTGGCTTAACTATCGATCAATCAACTGGTTCTCACCGAGGGGGCCCATCACGTCGGTAGCCTCCATCACGACGGCCTCACGCGGCCATGTGACATCGACAATCGCGCCCGATCGATCACCGCGCTCCTCGTTTGTCAGGAACGGGTCTGTGCCGTTGGCAAACGCAACCTTGGCGCCGGTCCGCTCCAAAAGGGTTTTGGCAATAAATAGGCCCAAGCCCATCCCCTCATAACCCTTGCGCTGGCTCACCTCACGGGCGGGTTTGCGACGGCGCAGGAAGGGGTCACCGATGCGTCGGATCAACTCGGGCGGATAGCCCGCGCCATCGTCAATCACCCGAATTTGCACCATATTTTGGTTCCAATGCGCATCGATCCAAACGCGACTATGGGCAAAGTCGACCGCGTTTTGCACCATGTTGCGCAAACCGTGCAAAAGCTCAGGCTTTCGCTGAAGATTGGGCTGCTTTTCATCGCCGCCTATCAGCGGTGTGAAGGTATATAGCAGTTCGATCCCGCGGTCCGAGTGGGGCTCNGCGGCCTCTTTTACCAGNCCCGAAATCGGCACAGAGCGGACGTGTAAATCATCCTTACCGGCGCGGCCCATTGATCGCAAAATGTCGCGGCAGCGGTTGGCCTGCTCGCGGATGAGTTCGGCATCCTCGCGTAGGACTTGGTCGTCCTGAAGCTCTTCTACCAACTCGGAACTGACCAGTTTGATTGTCGCCAAAGGTGTGCCCAATTCGTGGGCTGCTGCTGCGATAACACCACCCAAATCCGTCAGGCTTTGTTCCCGGGTGAGGGCCATTTGAGTTGCGAAAAGAGCGTCTGACATTGCGTTGCGTTCCTGTGTGACGCGCTGCGCATAGGCCGACAAAAACAAAGCTCCCACGATGATTGCGACCCAAAATCCCCACAGGTAAATCTCCGGCATCTCAAGGATGAAACCCTCCTGCGTGCGTAATGGCACGTGGAAGACGCCGAGCGCAGAGATCAACACAAACGTGACGCAGCCCAGAAAAACGGTGGACCGCAGGGATAGCGCGGTTGCCGAAATAGTGACCGGAGCGATGAATAATAGGGCGAAGGGGTTGTTCAATCCGCCCGTCAGAAACAGCAGAAATGTCAGTTGGGCCACGTCGAACAGCAGTGTGAGCATTGCGTCGCGGTCGCTGAGGCGCTGGTTCACGGGGAACACAGTCATGGCGAGCAAATTGGCGATGACCGATGATCCGACCGCCAAAAAACACAGGCCTAGTTCGACACGCAATGTCAGGAAAAAGCTTGCAATAACAAGGGTGACCGTTTGGCCTAGTACAGCCAACCAGCGCAGGTTGATCAGCGTCCGCAATCGAATACGATCATCTCGGGCGCCGCCGGAAAAGGGGTTGTCTGCCATGCTCATGGCTCAGAAGGGAGGGTGCGGGGCGGCGAGACGCAAGGGTTTTTTAACAATGATGATGCGGTTTTGTGCCTCGGGGCATTTGACCAATGTGTTAATTCCCCATAGCGTGCATGAAAAAAACAGCCCAGGAGTGACCGCAATGGCTGAAAATGAAGCAAGGGATTTGGGGGCCGATCGGACGCTGCTACTGGTGGACGACGATGAACCGTTTCTGAGAAGACTAGAGCGCGCAATGGACAAGCGCGGCTTTGAGGTTGAGGCCGCCAGCAGCGTCGCTGCGGGTATCGCTATTGCGACCGCGCGCCCGACTGCATACGCCGTCGTCGACTTGCGGCTTGAGGATGGCAACGGGCTGGATGTTGTTGAAACGCTGCGTGAAAAGCGACCCGATGCGCGTATCGTGGTCTTGACCGGTTATGGGGCGATTGCGACTGCTGTTGCGGCCGTCAAAATCGGCGCGACAGATTACCTGAGCAAGCCTGCGGATGCGAATGACATCACCAATGCGCTGTTGGCTAAGGGCGATGAACTCCCTCCGCCACCCGACAACCCCATGAGCGCGGATCGCGTCCGGTGGGAGCATATTCAGCGGGTGTATGAGCTATGTGATCGCAATGTCTCAGAGACCGCGCGGCGTCTGAACATGCACCGGCGCACGCTTCAGCGTATTTTGGCGAAACGCTCACCGCGATAGCCTTGATATTACTGAGAATTAACGCTGCATAGCGCTCATTAAGGATTGAGCGCCATGCAGTTCATTAATAGCTGGGCTTAAAGAAGCTTGCTAAACCGTTGATACAGCGATGCGATGCCAGTCATGCGTGGCTCAACAACCAACGCTTAAAGAGCCGTAAGCGCTGTGTTTCAGCCCCTCTGGGTGGACTATCCAATAGCCAAGACCCTCTGTCGGTTTGGCGAAAACCTCGACTAATGTGCCATCTGCTAGATCGCGTCCGATAAGCGACCGCGATTGGATCGAAAAGCCCAGTCCGCTGCGCACAGCCGCGAGTACAAGCCCATTCGTCGCAAACGTCCGCATCCGAATATCGGGCGCGTGAAAGCCAAAGTCGCGTACAAGCACATGGTGTTCGCCCGGTATGTCGTTGGTCACCCACACGACATCGCCTAGCTCTGCCATGTTGCGTACGGGCTGTGCCGGCGCCAACTGCGGGGCGGCGACGACGATAAATTCTCCGGTCAACAATGGCGTGGCGGTCAGGGCGGGCCACGCGCCGTGCCCGTAACGAACCGCGCAATCCACAAGGTCGGTTTTGAAGTTAACCAATGCATTGTTCGGCAAGATCGCCAGCTCAATATCGGGGTGTTTCGCCCAAAAGTCCGAGACGCGGGGCATCAACCAGTTTTCTGCAAATGCCAGTGTGCAGGACAGCGTGAATGGGCGCATCGCGGTGATGTCGGACAGGCGTGCGCAGCCCGCGGCGATTGTGTCAAACCCTTCGGTTAAGTGCGTGGCCAGCAGCGCGCCTTCGGGTGTGGGGGCCATACCTTGGCCAGCGCGGGTCATGAGGGTTTGGCTAAAGTGTTTTTCGAGCGCGCGGACATGTTGCGCGATTGCAGCGTGCGTGACGTTGAGCGTGCGAGCCGCCTCAGAATAGCTGCCCGTGCGCACAGCGGCATCGAAGGCCCGCAATGCGGGAAGAGAAGGAAGCGCGCGCCAGTCAATCATAGATGTAAGTTACACTTACATCTTCGAAATTGTCGAGAGTCGCTTTACCAAAGGCACAAGGGTACACCAAAGACAGATTTGCCATAGGAGGCCATGATGTTTACCAAAGCTCTTGAGAGATTTTTTCCTACACCTCGTCCCACACAATGGGAGATGCCACGGTGTGCCAGGCGCCCATGCCCAACAGACCCGGATACAGCCTATTAAATTCATCTAGGTCAGTGGAGCCTTTATCGTTAAAGGTCGAAGCGTTTCCAAACCTTATCAACGATTTGCCCATTATCTAGTTGATAACCTTCAACATACTTCCAATCCCGAAACCCGCGGGATTGATAGTAGGGCAGGCCGCTTTCGTTGTCGGCGCGGATATGGGCATTGATCCATCTGTACCCGAGTTTTGAGGCGGCTTTCTTGGTCGCCTCAAACAGCGCAGAACCGATACCCATTCCGGATTTATCTTGCGCGACGTAAGTGCCGATGTCGCATGCGTCGTCTGGAATTTGATCCCATGGTGCGATCAATTGGAACCCTACGATGTCACCCCCGCTTTCAGCGACTGTCCAAGCAGACCGCGCGGGGGCTTTGGCCATCCAGCCGCGGATAAATTCCGCATCCACAGTTTGTGTCAGGGCCGTAGTGCCGCCGGTTTCAATGATGGGGTTCAGTAGTGCGGCCATTGCGGCGGCGTCAAACAGCTGGGCAGGGCGCGTGGCGATCATAGGGCCTCCATCAATTGGGCGTGGCGTGCGGTGAATGCGTGGCGGACCTCCAGTGGTGGGCGCAACGCGATGCTTAGGCCTTCGGTTATCACGGGGTCTGGGGTGCCAAACAATTTGTCCGCCTCTGCCTGCGTAAAGCCCGCGATTTGCGTCGCCTCTAACCACGCGCTGATGCGGTCGGCCTTTTTGATCTGTTTCTTGACGGCGGCGGGGACCTGCGCGGGTACTCCAAACCGGATGTGAATGGCTGCCTGTAGTTTGTCGTCCAGCTTGCCATACCCAGGGCCAACTGCGGCCTTTACCGGGGAAATCATATCGCCGATCACATATTCAGGTGCGTCATGCAAAAGGGCGGCCAGTTGCCATTTCACCGGAGCATCCGGGTTCAGCCGTGAATAAAGCGTTTCAACCAAAAGGGAGTGTTCAGCCACGGAATAGGCGTAGTCGCCTTGGGTCTGGCCATTCCAGCGCGCTACGAACGCGAGGCCATGAGCGATGTCCTCAACCTCAATATCCATCGGAGTGGGGTCGAGCAGATCAAGGCGACGCCCCGAGAGCATACGTTGCCAAGCGCGGGCAGGTCGGGCCATGTCTACCTCATTCNTTAATCAGCGATGCGCNNCGGCATGNCTGACGGTTTTTTGTGCAATCACCATGGTCACACTCTGTNCGGCACGCAAGGTTAGGCGCCAGACCGCCGCGGTCATGCGCAACCATAGACCCTACATGTTTTCAGTGTTATGGCCCCCGTCAAGAAGATCAACCCGAGAGGAGCCGCCCGGATGGCGCTTGATTATATCGTAAAAGACATCGCTTTGGCCGCATTCGGCCGCAAAGAATTGGACATCGCTGAGACCGAGATGCCCGGCCTGATGGCCCTGCGTGAGGAATACGGCGCATCCCAGCCCCTCGCCGGTGCGCGCATCGTCGGCTCGCTGCACATGACAATCCAGACAGGCGTTCTGATTGAAACGCTGGTCGCACTGGGCGCGGATGTCCGCTGGGCGTCATGCAACATTTTCTCAACCCAAGATCACGCAGCTGCCGCTATCGCCGAAGCCGGTGTGCCGGTTTTTGCCATCAAGGGCCAAACCCTTGAGGAGCATTGGGACTACTTGGACAAGTCGTTCATGTTCCCCGAAGGTCCGAACCTGATCCTTGATGATGGCGGCGACGCGACGCTCTACATCCTGCTCGGCGCCCGCGCAGAGGCCGGTGAAGAGATCATCCCCGTACCGCAGTCCGAGGAAGAGGCCGTCATCAAAGCCCAAATCGCCAAGCGTTTGGCCGCGAGCCCCGGTTGGTTCACCAAGATGAAAGAACAGATCCGCGGCGTCTCCGAGGAAACGACAACTGGCGTGCACCGTCTGTATGACCTGCACAAAAACGGCCAGTTGCCCTTCCCCGCGATCAACGTGAACGATTCCGTCACCAAGTCGAAGTTCGACAACAAATACGGCTGTAAGGAATCGCTCGTCGACGGCATCCGTCGCGCCACAGACACGATGCTGGCTGGCAAGGTCGCGGTTGTGTGTGGTTACGGTGACGTTGGCAAAGGGTCTGCGGCATCGCTGCAAGGTGCGGGCGCGCGGGTCAAAGTGACCGAAGCTGACCCCATTTGCGCGCTGCAAGCCGCGATGGACGGTTTTGAGGTCGTTCTGCTGGAGGACGTCGTATCCTCGGCGGATGTGTTCATCACCACGACTGGTAACAAAGACGTGATCCGCATCGAACACATGCGTGAGATGAAGGACATGGCGATCGTTGGCAACATCGGTCACTTCGACAATGAAATCCAAGTTGCGGCACTGAAAAACCACAAGTGGACGAACATCAAAGATCAGGTGGATATGATCGAGATGCCTTCGGGCAGCCGCTTGATTCTGCTGTCGGAAGGTCGTCTTTTGAACCTTGGCAACGCAACGGGCCACCCATCGTTCGTGATGTCCGCATCCTTTACCAACCAAGTGTTGGCGCAGATTGAGCTGTGGACCAAGGGTGACGAATACCAGCCCGGCGTCTTTATCCTGCCCAAGCATCTGGATGAAAAAGTGGCCGCGCTGCACCTTGCTAAAATCGGCGTGAAACTAACGAAGCTGTCCAAGGATCAGGCCGACTACATCGGTGTGGCCCAAGAGGGTCCTTTCAAGCCCGAGCACTATCGTTACTAAGCCATTTGAAATGGTTTTCTGCGGGGTCCCAGCTTGGGGCCCCGTTTTTTGTGCGTGGCCTTTGGTTAATTTCTCTCTTTGAGAACCGCCGGAACAGCGGCTAGCGTGGCATGGCCGCTCCAATTAGGGCGGATGCATGATCCAACAGCTGGGAGACCAAATATGGGTAAGCGCGACGAATTGATTGCAAAATACGCAAATGATTTGAAAACAAAGATTGGTGTAGAGCCTGACATGGGCCTTTTGGAAAAGGTCACGATTGGGTGCGGGCCAGCCATTTACAATGCCGATGCGGCGACTGTGGCCTCTTCTCAAGAGGCTGAACTTGAGACCGTAAAAAACAACTTTTTGATCAAAAAGCTGGGGTTGGCCGATAGCCCTGAGTTGATGGACGGCATCAATGCCGTGATCGAGCAATACGGAAAATCCGAGCGGAATAAGTATCGCGCGGTGGTGTATTATCTGCTGACCAAGCACTTTGGCAAAGAAGCCGTCTACGCGTAGATCGCACGATAGGCTGACACCAAGGCCACGCCTTTGCGCGTGGCCTTTTGCGTAACTTACAACAAATCCTTGCTACTATGGTTTTGATTTGTCTCGGGCTTTGGGTTAGTGAATGCGTGTCCGGACCAGTATGGCCGGGCCCTCAGTTACGCGCCTCAGCTTGCAGGCGCCATGTCCGCGGGTGGTGCAGTCGAGCACGCGGGTGGCAGGAGGGTCCCGGGGGGTCGGGACCCTCCTATTTTGTTTGTCGCGTTTCGTGCGGACTTGCAGCGCGCACGAATAATCCCCAAATATTTTGTGAGGCTCGCCGAGCTGTGTGCCAAGATGGGCGCGGCAAGGGTGGGTGCTTTGAGAAGGAGTAGTGCTCATGGACTTGGAGAAGTTCACGGAGCGGTCGCGCGGTTTTTTGCAGGCTGCTCAAACGATTGCGATGCGCGAAAGCCATCAGCAACTGGCCCCCGAACATTTGCTAAAGGCGTTGATGGATGACGACCAGGGGATGGCGTCTAACTTGATTTCGGCCGCTGGTGGCAACGCAAAACGCGTGGCCGAGGCCGTTGATAGTGCCATTGCCAAGCTGCCCAAGGTCAGCGGTGACAGTGGCCAGACCTACATGGATCGCACGCTCGGGCAGGTTCTGTCCGAGGCGGAAAAACTCAGCAAAAAGGCCGGCGATAGTTTCGTCACGGTTGAGCGGATTTTGATGGCGCTCAACATGGTGAAATCCAAAGCCAAGGATGCCTTGGATGCGGGTGGTGTGAATGCGCAAGGCTTGAACGCCGCGATCAATGATATCCGCAAGGGCCGCACCGCCGATAGCGCCTCTGCGGAGGACAGTTATGAGGCGTTGAAAAAGTACGCAACTGACCTGACCGAGGCGGCGCGCGCAGGACGCATTGACCCTATCATTGGGCGGGACGAAGAAATTCGCCGCGCGATGCAGGTGCTGAGCCGCCGGACCAAAAACAACCCCGTTCTGATCGGTGAGCCCGGCGTTGGCAAAACCGCCATCGCCGAGGGTTTGGCCCTTCGGATCATCAACGGTGACGTACCGGAATCGCTGCGCAACAAGACGCTGATGGCGCTTGATATGGGCGCGCTGATTGCTGGTGCGAAATACCGTGGTGAGTTTGAGGAACGGCTCAAGGCTGTGCTGAACGAAGTGACCTCGGCTGCTGGTGAAATCATCCTGTTTATCGATGAAATGCACACGCTTGTCGGCGCGGGTAAATCCGACGGTGCGATGGATGCGGCGAACCTGATCAAACCCGCGTTGGCGCGGGGAGAGTTGCATTGTATCGGCGCCACCACCCTCGATGAGTATCGCAAATACGTCGAAAAAGACGCGGCGCTGGCCCGGCGGTTCCAAACGCTGATGGTCGAAGAACCGACTGTGCCGGATACGATTTCGATCCTGCGCGGCATTAAGGAAAAGTATGAACTGCACCACGGTGTGCGGATTTCCGACAGTGCGCTGGTCGCCGCCGCGACGCTTTCGCAGCGTTATATCACGGACCGTTTTCTGCCCGACAAGGCGATCGATTTGGTGGATGAGGCCGCATCGCGCCTGCGGATGGAGGTCGACAGCAAGCCCGAGGAATTGGATGCGCTGGACCGTGACATCCTACAAAAGCAGATCGAGGTCGAGGCCCTGCGCCTTGAGGACGACACCGCTTCTCAGGATCGTTTGAAAAAGTTGGAGGCCGAGGTGGCGGACCTGCAACAGCAGTCCGCTGAGATGACCGCCCAGTGGCAGGCCGAGCGTGACAAGCTCGAAAGCGCGCGTGGGTTGAAGGAGCAGTTGGATCGGGCTCGTGTCGATCTGGATGCAGCCAAGCGCGAAGGCAATTTGGCCCGTGCGGGGGAGCTGTCCTACGGCGTGATCCCGCAATTGGAAAAGCAGCTGTCTGATGCCGAAAACCGTGAGGATGAGGTCCTTGTGGAGGAGGCCGTTCGCCCCGAGCAAATCGCCTCTGTGGTGGAGCGGTGGACCGGCGTGCCTGTGTCCAAGATGCTAGAGGGTGAGCGTGAAAAGCTGCTCCGGATGGAGGAAGAAATTGCCTCACGCGTGATTGGGCAGACCCAAGCGGTGACCGCCGTCGCCAATGCAGTGCGCCGTGCGCGTGCGGGTCTGAACGATGAAAACCGTCCCTTGGGCAGCTTTCTGTTCCTCGGCCCAACTGGTGTGGGCAAGACCGAGTTGACCAAGGCTTTGGCTGAGTTCCTGTTCGATGATGACAATGCGATGGTGCGCATTGATATGTCCGAATTCATGGAAAAACACGCGGTTTCGCGGCTGATCGGCGCGCCTCCGGGGTATGTTGGCTACGATGAGGGCGGCGTCCTGACAGAGGCCGTCCGGCGCAGGCCCTATCAGGTCGTGCTGTTCGATGAGGTCGAAAAGGCCCACCCAGATGTGTTCAACGTTCTGCTTCAGGTGTTGGATGATGGGGTGCTGACCGATGGTCAGGGTCGCACTGTCGACTTCAAACAAACGCTGATTATTCTGACCTCGAACTTGGGTGCACAGGCGCTGAGCCAACTTCCCGACGGTGCCGACGCAGCGGAGGCCAAGCGCGATGTGATGGATGCGGTCCGCGGTCATTTCCGGCCTGAATTCCTGAACCGTCTGGATGAAACGATCATCTTTGATCGTTTGGCGCGTGCCGACATGAATGGCATCGTCGATATCCAACTGCATCGCCTGACCAAGCGGCTCGCAGGGCGCAACATCGTGCTCGAACTGGATAACGCGGCCAAGACATGGCTTGCGGATGAGGGTTACGACCCGGTGTTCGGCGCCCGTCCGTTAAAGCGCGTGATCCAGCGCAGTTTGCAGAACGAGCTGGCGGAGATGATCCTATCGGGTGATGTGGCCGACGGCGCGGTGGTGCCAGTCAGCGCCAGCAGTGATGGTCTGCTTGTGGGGGACCGGATCGCCCGAAGCGACCGCCAGCCGCCCCAAGAGGCCGTTGTGCATTAATTATGAAACGAGGCCCAGAACCGCTGGGCCTCGTTCATTTTATGGGGTGGCGATGTATCTGGAAACAAGCGAGCAGCTGGACGTTTTGCATTCTATGCAGGAAGTCTTGTAGCAATTGCAGCGTGATGAAAAGAACCGCGCCAACCTAAAATGGGCTACGATTGCACTGTGTAATGCGCTCAATAGCATGCTCGTGTGCAATCTTTCAGGTAGTATGCAGGTTGGCGCTTTGCGCCAAAATGATGCTGTTACTGAAATACAGCGCTTGAATAACCGGGAACCGATCGCCCCCAAAAAGCTAAAACTCGCGGGGCCGCATGACTTATTGGAGCGTGTGCGGGGATTGTCTAGCCGAATGGAATCTGCAGGTCCTAACATCCAAATCCCTGAATCGGAGGTGCTAAGCTTTCGGGAGCTATTCTCGGTCCGAAACCAGTTTATGCATTTCGAGCCCCAAAGCTGGCTCATTCAGGTGGACTGGCTTTTGACACACATTTCGACTGGTTCACGCTTGGCTGAGCGTGTCGCGACGGACGACTATTCATTGCGACACCTGTCCCAACAGCAACAGATTGAAGTTCGAAACATATGTCCAAAAGTTAAGGCAAGATGCTCGGAGCTGCAGGTTAAGCACATATGAAAAGGCCCCGGATCGCTCCGGGGCCTTCGTCTTGTGAGCTGTCTGAGGCAAGCAGACAGATAGCCTTACATGTCGGCGGGCAGGATCACCTTGTCGATGACGTGGATGACACCGTTCGATGTCTCGATGTCAGCGGTGGTGACGTTCGCGTCGTTGATCATCACGCCATTGTCGAGGTCGATTGTGATCTCACCGCCCTGTACGGTGGCGGCTTTCATGTCGTCCACAAGATCGGTGGACATCACTGTGCCGGGCACGACGTGATAGGTCAGAACCGCGATCAACTGCTCTTTGTTCTCAGGCAAGAGCAGGCTTTCGACCGTGCCTGCGGGCAGGGCGGCAAAGGCCTCATCGGTGGGGGCGAACACGGTGAACGGGCCTTCGGATTTCAATGTGTCCACTAGGTCGGCCGCGCTGACGGCGGCACAAGTGTTTCAAAGGTGCCTGCGCCGACGGCGGTGTCGACGATGTCCTTTTTGCCCATGCTGCCAGCAAAGGCAGGCAGGGTCAGGGCGGTTGTGGCGGCGATGGCAAGTGCTGCAGTGCGAAGCATAATTTAATTCCCTTTTGTTGTTTGGCCGCCGATGATCGGCTGGCTCGTGTGCAAAAAACACACAAGACAAATTGGGGCGAAAATATAGGTTTCAAGGGCGCACACTTGGCCGTAAGCGGCGATTTGCCGGTTTTGGGGTCACGTTCATGTGAGCAGGCGGGAGCAGAATTGAGCCCTTGTGAAGCACATGGGCGCGTATCACTGTTCGATCAATGGCTTGGAGTTCGACATGATTTTTATGGAAACCGCCGCGTGGGCGTTGCAGATTTTGGCGCTGTTGTTTGTGTTGATTATCGGCGTGATGGTCGCTGCTGGGGTGGTTCTGTTCGTCATCGATCGGTCCCAAACCTCTGACGCAATCCGGCGCAATTACCCGGTGATCGGTAGGTTTCGGCATATCTTCTCCGAACTGGGCGAATTCTTTCGCCAGTATTTCTTTGCGATGGATCGAGAGGAACTGCCCTTCAATCGCGCGCAGCGGGATTGGGTCAAACGGGCCAGTGAGGGCCAAAGCAACACGATTGCCTTTGGCTCGACCCGCAACATTTCGGCGCCGGGGATGCCCCTGTTCGTGAACAGCCCCTTTCCCCCGCTGGACGATCAATTCGCCAAGACCGAGCCCATGATGATCGGCCCCAATGCGCGCGTGCCCTATGTAGCCAAATCGATTTTTAACCTCAGCGGTATGTCCTATGGCGCGATCTCAAAGCCCGCGGTTTTGGCGCTGTCGCGTGGCTGTGCCGAAGCGGGTATTTGGATGAACACCGGTGAGGGTGGCGTGTCGCCCTTTCACCTTCAGGGCGGGGCCGACCTTGTCTATCAGATAGGGACGGCCAAATACGGTGTCCGCGATCAGGAAGGCAATCTGAGCGACGAGAAGCTGCGCGGAATCGCGGCACATCCGCAGATTGCGATGTTCGAGATCAAGCTCGCGCAGGGTGCTAAACCCGGCAAGGGCGGTATCCTGCCCGGTGAAAAGGTCACCGCCGAGATTGCGGCCATTCGGGGTCTGGCCGTCGGCCAAGACGGGATATCTCCGAACCGTCACCGGGAGGTGAATTCATGGGCGGATTTGCTCGATCTTGTGGCACGCGTACGGGATGTTTCGGGCAAGCCTGTCGGGATTAAGGCCGTTGTCGCTGCCCGCGAACCGTTTGAGGAATTGTTCGCCGAGGTCCTGCGTCGAGGTCCCGAAAGTGCGCCAGATTTCATCACCATCGACGGCGGCGAAGGTGGCACCGGCGCGGCCCCTATGCCCTTGATGGACCTTGTGGGGATGTCCATCCGCGAAGCCCTACCGATGGTCAGCAACCTGCGCGATAGCGTCGGCCTGCATGACCGCATCCGGCTGGT
>P_2C_Liq_2_UnCtyDRAFT_1000336_pt1 | contig 13220 bp, 11 predicted proteins | sample Pon2CUnioCityCA_FD_10236 | JGI IMG/M metagenome (IMG submission 10236) | reverse complement strand
GTCTGAAGTGGGGCGCGCGTCGGTGCTGACGAACGCCGAAACGCATCGCAAGAAGATCATCTTTCATCCCAAGGTGCTGCCCTCAATTGTGATCTGCGACCCGGAATTGACTGTGGGTATGCCGCCCGCGATCACGGCGGGCACCGGGCTTGATGCCTTTGCACATTGCGTCGAGGCGTTTTCGTCACCGCATTTCCATCCAATGAGCCAAGGCATTGCCCTTGAGGGGATGCGCCTTGTCAAAGAGTATCTGCCGCGTGCCTATGAGGATGGAACCGACATCGAAGCGCGCGCACAGATGATGAGCGCGGCGTCGATGGGCGCGACAGCCTTTCAAAAGGGTCTTGGTGCGATTCACGCGATGAGCCACCCCGTCGGCGCGCGGTTCGGAACGCATCACGGCACAACGAACGCAGTGTGCATGCCTGCTGTTCTTGCGCTGAACGCACCAGAAATCGCTGATAAATTCGACACTGTTTCGGCCTATCTTGGCCTTTCAGGCGGGTTTGACGGGTTTCGTGCCTTCGTTGCGCAGCTAAACGACAGCCTTGGTGTGCCGCGCGGGCTTGCGACGCTCGGCGTTACCGAGGACGCGATTCCCGATCTTGTGCGTGACGCGCTTGACGATCCGTCCTGTGGCGGCAACCCCGTCACGCTGGATACGCAAAATCTTGAAAGCCTGTTTCGATCTGCCCTGTGACGCAAGCTCGCCAGACGGGCGGGCGTTCAACCACGGTAACAGCCTTGGATCAGGCGTAGGCCGATTCCTTGCCAAAATGCTTGACCAGCATGTAATAGACCACGGCGCGGTACTTGTTGCGCTCTGAACGTCCATAAGTCTCGATCACCTGGTTGATCGCATCCATCAGTTGCGGACCATCAGGCAGACCCAGCTTCTTCACCAGGAAATTGTCTTTCACAGTTTCAAGCTCTTGCTCTTGCCCCGCCGCAACGGTAGAGGCATCCGCGTTATAGATCGACGGGCCGCAGCCAATCGTCACCTTGGTCAGCAAAGCCATATCCGGCTGAATGCCGCATTTCGTTTTCAAATCCTCAGCATATTTTGCAATAAGCTCATCACGACGTCCCATGGTCTTCTCCTAACTTGTTTTCGGCAAAGCCGATCAATTTATGCAATATACCTGTCCGTAAGGCGCAGGGGGACGATAGCCGCAGTGTATGGACGGACAAAGGGGAAATTTTAGCTAAAGCGTTCCGCCTTCAATTGATGCCTCGGGTTAAAGGCAGAACGCTTAAAACTCCCCGGTGTCGAAATCCACAAAGAAAAAGCCCGGACAAATCTGTCCGGGCCTGAAATTTTCTGTTTGCCTCTGAATCAATACCGATAATGTTCGGGCTTGAAAGGGCCTTCCGGCTTTACGCCGATATAGTCGGCCTGATCCTGCTTTAGTTCCGTCAGCCTGACACCGATGCGGCCCAGATGCAGGCGAGCCACCTTTTCATCCAGATGCTTGGGCAGGATATACACGTCTTTCCCATATTGCTTGCCGCGCTGCCAAAGTTCGATCTGCGCGAGAACCTGATTGGTAAAAGAGGCCGACATCACGAAAGACGGATGGCCGGTGGCATTGCCAAGGTTCAAAAGGCGGCCCTCGGACAATAGGATGATACGATGGCCCGAGGGCATCTCGATCATGTCCACCTGTTCCTTGATGTTGGTCCATTTGTGGTTTTTGAGGCTGGCAACCTGAATTTCGTTGTCGAAATGGCCAATATTGCCAACGATTGCCATATCCTTCATCGCGCGCATATGCTCTATGCGGATCACGTCCTTGTTGCCGGTGGTGGTGATAAAGATATCGGCGCTTTCGACGACATCTTCCAGCAAAACAACCTCGAACCCGTCCATCGCGGCCTGAAGCGCGCAGATCGGATCAACCTCTGTGACCTTGACGCGCGCGCCAGCACCCTGAAGGGACGCGGCAGAGCCCTTGCCCACATCGCCGTAGCCCAGAACGACGGCGACCTTGCCAGCCATCATCGTATCTGTCGCTCGGCGGATCCCGTCCACAAGGCTTTCCTTGCAGCCGTACTTGTTGTCGAATTTCGACTTCGTGACGCTGTCATTCACGTTGATCGCCGGGAACGGAAGCTGCCCTTCGCGCACCAGTTGGTAAAGACGGTTGACGCCGGTGGTGGTTTCCTCGGACACGCCCTTGATCTGGTCGCGGACCTTGGTGAACCAGCCGGGGCTTTCCGACATCCTCTTGGCGATCTGTTTCTTGATCACCTCTTCTTCTTCGGACTGGGGCACGGGAATGACGTCTTCACCGGCTTCGGCGCGCGCACCCAGCAAAACATACAGCGTGGCATCGCCACCATCGTCGAGAATCATGTTCGGGCCGTCCGGAAACTGGAACGACTTGTCGAGGTAATCCCAATGCTCTTCCAGGGTCTGGCCCTTGATGGCGAACACCGGCGTCCCGCCTTCGGCAATTGCCGCCGCGGCGTGATCCTGGGTAGAGAAGATGTTGCAGGATGCCCAACGCACATCAGCGCCCAGCGCGTTGAGCGTTTCGATAAGAACGGCGGTCTGGATGGTCATGTGCAAAGACCCGACGATCCGCGCGCCCTTGAGCGGTTGGCTTTCGCCATATTCCTCGCGCAAGGCCATAAGCCCCGGCATTTCCGTTTCAGCGATATCGAGTTCCTTGCGCCCGTAGGCGGCGAGATCAATGTTTTTGACCACGTAATCCTTCGCCATGATCCACTCCTTGCAATACCATGTTGCGACGGCAGATAGCACCGGGCTGACAACGGGGCAATGTACTGTTGATATCCGGTACGCGTTTAGCTGGACCTGTCCGATGACAAGGGTGGCGTCGCGTCGAACTGCCAATCCGTACCCGTTGCCAAAACGCAGGACATACCATCCGGCGTGGTCAACATAACGGTGAACGTGCCCGTTTCACGAGAGGCCCAGACCTCAACCAATTCTTGCCGGTCCTCGCGTGCCTGAAGGCCGCGTCCAGAGGGCTGTTCTTTGTAATGGGCCGCCAGGCGTTCCACCACCTGGTCCCGCTGGGCACAGTATTCCGACCCGGCCCAGGCAGGCGCGGTCACGACGATAACGCAAATGGCTGCCATAGCCCGAAAGAGATGTTTGAGCATCTCGCTTTCCTTTCACAGGTTTATCGGCACGATCCCGGCGGACCGTCCCGGTTCTTTGGGTTGTGATATCGACAAACCGGATGCTGCTCGGGCTTTGTGCCTCTGAATCCGGAGTGAAGGGCAGCGAGTATCCAACAGCGCAACATTGAGCCGGAAATATGGCCATATTGTGGCGCGCAGACGTCGCCACAAAAATAAGCCACACATCTTTTGCAATTCGTCCAAGCGCTTTGTATGCACTCCGGAACCCACGTCATGTGAAAGGATCCATCCATGGCCCCGGCTCGTGCCTGGCAGAAAATGTTGTCCGGTCGTCGTCTTGACCTGCTGGATCCCACCCCGGTGGATATCGAGATCGAGGACATCGCCCACGGGCTGTCGTTCGTCGCGCGTTGGAACGGGCAGACGCGTGGGGATTATGCCTATTCGGTGGCCGAGCATTCCTTGCTTGTGGAAAGGCTCTATTCCCGCCTGACGGCCCGCCCGGACCCGAAATGGCAGCTTGCAGCACTTTTGCATGATGCGCCCGAATACGTGATCGGTGACATGATCTCGCCGGTAAAAGCCTCTGTCGGGACAGGCTACAGCGAGCTTGAAAACAGGCTTTCAACTGCCGTGCATCTGCGCTTTGGCTTGCCCGCCGCCCTGCCCTTGACCGTAAAGCGGACGATAAAGAAGGCCGACAGGATCAGCGCGTGGATGGAAGCGGTGCGTATCGCCGGTTTTTCAGAAACAGAGGCGAACAGGTTCTTCGGGGTGCCCGACGCGGGTATGATCGAGGGGATGGACATCGTCTTACGCCCACCGATGCAGACGCGCGCCGATTACATCGCGCGGCACGCGGCCTTGATCGCAAAGATCCGTTAATCGAACCGCGAAACGCTGCAAGGCACTGATTCAGCGCGGCGACCGCTTTGCCAAAATGCGTTGCAAGGTGCGCCGGTGCATGTTCAACCGCCGCGCGGTTTCGCTGACATTGCGATCACAAAGCTCGTAGACGCGCTGTATATGCTCCCACCTGACGCGATCCGCGCTCATGGGATTGTCGGGCGGCGGCGGCATTTCATCCCCCGTCGACAAAAGCGCATTCGTGATGTCGGTCGCGTCGGCGGGCTTGGACAGGTAATCCGTGGCACCGATCTTTACCGCGGCAACGGCGGTGGCAATCGCACCGTAGCCGGTCAGCACAACAACCCGGCTGTCGGGGCGCTTTTCGCGGATCACCTCGACCACATCAAGACCGTTGCCATCCTCAAGCCGTAAATCGCACACCGCAAAAGCCGGTGGGCGGGCTGTGGCAATAGCCTGACCGGCGGCAACGGAACCGGCGGTTTCCACGTCGAAACCGCGTTTTTCCATCGCTTTGGCAAGACGCCGCAGAAATGGCTCGTCATCATCGACAAGCAACAGGGATTTGTCCTCGCCGAGTTCGGGATGGTCCGATGCCATGATCTGTCTCTCCTCCTGCCGCCTGTGGATATTATGTAGCCCGCGCAAGAAGATGCGTCAAACCAACGCCATCTATTGCGCATCGACAAAGCATTGGACACGCTCTGCCATTGTCTCGGCGCTTACATCACGTCGGAAAAAATCCACAAACCCATGCCCCGGCATACTGAGATAGGTGAATGTGGAATGATCGACGAGATAGTATTCATCGTCGGCGTCCTGCTTGCTATAGAATGTTCTATAGGCTTGGCTGGCCGCCTTGACCTGTTCGGGGCTGCCGGTCAATCCAAGAAGGCGGGGGTGGATGTTGGCGGTGAATTCCTCCAGCACCTCTGGCGTATCGCGATCCGGGTCCACCGATATGAAAACCGGTTTCACGATATCGCCCCGCTCTTCGAGGATATCCACCGCCGCGACGTTGCGCACGGTATCCAACGGGCAGACATCCGGGCAGAACGTGTATCCGAAATACAGCAATGTAGGCTGGTCTATGACCTCGGCATCCGTCACCGTTTCGCCGGTTTCGCTAACCAGCGTGAACGGACCCCCGATCTGGCCTGCAACAGCGCCCGATCGGCACTGCGCGAACTTGTCGGCCTGCGGGTCGGGGCGGGTCATCAAATATACCAGCCCAAGCACGCACACGACGATGAGGGCCGAAAGAAATGCGATAATACGGGTCATGTCCTGTCTGCGTCCTTCTGGGCAATCGATCTTGGTTGTGCGAACTTATGTTCTCCGGGGTCAGGATAAAAGAGAGACAGCAAGCCGCATGACCGATACGCAGATCAGCTTCGGCGAAACGGGCCGCACACGCAACTGGATCCGGCTGCGCACCCTTGTTCTTTTGCGCTGGTGGGCGATCGCCGGACAGCTGACCGCGCTTGTCGTGGCGCAAAAAGTGCTGAACCTGTCGCTTGAAACCGGCCTTTGTTACCTGACCGTCGGCGCATCGGTGATCACGAACGTGATCGCAACCTTCATTTTTCCTGAAAACAAACGCCTGTCAGAGCGCGAAACGCTATTGATCGTGCTTTTCGACATGCTTCAGCTTGGCCTGTTGCTTTATCTGACGGGCGGGCTGAACAATCCGTTCTCCATCCTGATCGTTGGCCCCGTCACCGTATCGGCCGCGGCCCTCAGCGCCCGATCATCCATATTTTTGGGTCTGACAGCCATTCTGATTACGTCGATCCTGACACGGTTCCACATCCCCTTGCACACCGAAAGCGGAGAGATCCTGCGCGTGCCCGATATCTTCCTGTTCGGCAATTGGGGGGCCATCGTTATCGCGGTTGCATTCCTCGGCGTCTATTCCAGACGACTGGTTTCCGAGGTTCACGCCATGTCAGAGGCCCTTCAGGCCACGCAAATGGCGCTGGCCCGCGAACAAAAGCTGACCGATCTGGGTGGTGTGGTCGCGGCGGCCGCGCATGAACTGGGCACGCCCCTTGCCACCATAAAGCTGACCAGCTCCGAATTGGCAGAGGAGCTGTCGGATAACGAAGAACTGCGCGACGATGCGCTTTTGATCCGGGCACAGGCGGACCGATGCCGCGATATCCTGAGATCCATGGGGCGGGCCGGCAAGGACGACCTGCACCTGCGGCGCGCACCACTGGTGGCAGTGGTCGAAGAGGCTGCCGACCCTCACCGTGATCGCGGCAAGGAAATCATATTCGACACCGGCACGCAGGCAACTGGCGTTGGCGGGCAACCCACGATCCTCAGACGGCCAGAGGTGATCCATGGTCTGCGCAACCTTATCCAGAATGCGGTCGATTTCGCTCGTCACAAGGTGTGGATCGACTGCACCTGGACAGAAACCGACATCACGATCCGTATCATGGATGACGGCCGCGGCTATCCCGCCCATGTGCTGGGTCGTATCGGCGAACCTTTCATGCGGCACAGGATGTATCGGCAGCACTCCAAACGACCCGAATACGAGGGCATGGGCCTTGGGCTTTTCATCGCCAAGACGCTTCTGGAACGCTCTGGCGCGGATCTGAGCTTTGCCAACGGCCCGGAGTCCTTTGCCGGGCAGGAAAACTTTTCAGAGCGTACTGGTGCCTTTGTCGAGGTCAGTTGGCCACGGGAACGTATCGAAGAGCTCGGTGGCGGCGACCGACAGATCCTGGGCGACAATCGACAGATTGCAAGCTGAGGCGTTTCGCTGAAACCTCGGATTATGGGCGGAACGCTTCAGGGCGAACATGTTCGGCCTGTTTCGGACAAGGTCGATCACCTCGCGGAAAGATCATGCGCTTTAACCGTTGTTTAACCACCGTGGCGCAATTGTGGCATAAAGTATTCCGCCTTTGACCTGAGACATCGGCCAAAGGCAGAGCGCGCGCAAAGATGGGGTGGAGCACTGCGTTTCGCGAAACGCTTTAGGTATTCCCCAAGGAAGGACAAATGCCATGACCGGCCTGAGCCTTGTAGATTTCCTGTGGATCGCGGCCATTTCCGCGACTGTTGCCTTTGTGGTTCTCTGGGGACTTGATCGTCTTTGGCGACGTGACCGCACCGAAATGCCAACCCGGCCGACCACGGCACAAGACGCTTGTTTCCTGTTTCAAAACGACGTGTTGGTCGATCAGGATTACGGTGACACGCCCGTGAATGGCGGCCCGCACGCCTCCGCCGACACGTGGGCAGACCTGCGCGATTGGCTTGGAGAGAGGTTCGGCGCACTCCCGATCAGCCTTGCCGATACCGGCATCAAAGAGCCTGAAACGCTGTCGGCGCTTTCTGCAGAAGATCCCGCAACACTAGAAATCAGCGCCCGGAACGGCGCGCGTCGGGTCGCCTTGCACGATCCCGCGCTTGCCCATGCCGCAGACCGGCATCAGGCAAAGCTGGTGGCACAGGATCTGCTCCGGCATAGGCAGATCCTTGATCAAGCGCCCTGCGCTATCGCAGTCATGACCGCCGATGGGGCGTCTGAGTGGCACAATGCGCAGTTTGCGAGTTTTTCCAAACCACAAGCCGAACACTTGCTGCAAGCCGCGCGTGCCATGCCCACAAAGAACCGGGNCTGTCTTCNCGGCGGTGCATCTGACAAGGACCGTCACGTGGAACTTTCCTGTTTTTCGCTTGGCGACACATGCGTGCTGTATGTCACCGACATCACCGAAGTGGCAGAGGCAGAGAAAATTCGGGCCGAATTCATTCAGACACTGACCAAAACCTTTGCGAATCTGACTACCGGCCTTGCCGTCTTCGACAGGCATCGCAGGCTTGCTGTTTTCAACCCCGCGCTTGTGGATCTCACCGATCTCCCGGCGGCATTCCTGACCGCACAGCCGCCTTTGGCTCAATTCTTTGACATGTTGCGCGACAACAAGATGCTGCCGGAGCCACGAGACTACGGCGACTGGCGCAGCAAGATCGACGACATGATCACATCCGCCTCTGACGGGCGGTATCAAGAAGATTGGCATCTTGTGAACGGTTTGACCTATCGTGTTACGGGTCGGCCGCATCCCGATGGCGCAATCGCCTTCCTGTTCGAGGATATCTCGGACGAGGTCGCAATGACCCGGCAAATCCGCACCCAGCTTGATGTGCGGCAAGCCACGCTTGATACGCTGGACAAGGCCATCGCTGTTATTGGCGCTGATCGGTCGATCATCCTGTGCAACAAGGCCTGTACCGATCTTCTGGGTATCGACCCGGACGGGTGTTTCGCCGATATGGGCCTTGGTGATCTGCTGAAAGCCTGTCGGTCTCGTTTGCCGCAACGCAGCGTCTGGAACGAGGTTGAACAAGCGGTTTTGCATCGCCGCGACCTTGATCAGACCTTTCGCACGGTTCAGGGTGCCGTCTATCGCTGTCAGGTCACGCGCATCCCCGGCAAGAAAATGACGATCTCGATCATGCCTCTGGCGACACTGGCGCAAGATCTTGCCCCACGGTTAAAGCTGCCCGCCTGACCTGCCCCGACTTGGCGGTTGCAGGCCGACAGGCTGTGTGTAGTGTTGCGCCATGTCCGGCTATCACGCAAACATCGACCTGCCATCGCCAGAGACCACCGCACGGTTTGCCGCCGATCTTGCAACGCGGCTGCGCGCGGGCGATGTCCTGCTTTTGTCGGGGCCGGTTGGCGCCGGAAAGACGCATTTCGCCCGACACCTCATCACCCGCCTGCTGATCACACCAGAGGACATCCCCTCACCAACCTTCACGCTTGTGCAGACTTATCAGGGGGCATCCGGGGAAATCTGGCACGCCGACCTCTATCGACTGAATGACAGTGCGGAAATTGTCGAATTGGGCCTGTCCGACGCGTTCGAGACCTCCATCTGCCTTGTCGAATGGCCCGATCGCCTTGGCGATATGGCGCCCAAAGATGCATTAACCCTTACCTTTACCCCCGAGAAGGATGAAAACCGGCGCAGGCTCGTCGCCTTGTGGCAACAGGGCGATTGGGAACACAGGATCGGGGATCTGTTTGATGGCTGAACGCGACGCACGACTTGAAAGTTTCCTGCGACAGGCCGGCTGGGACGATGCATTGCGCGCGATGTTGGCTGGCGATGCCTCTAACCGCCGTTATCTGCGCCTGATCCGGCCCAGCACCGCCGAACGCGCCGTGCTGATGGATGCACCACCCGACAAGGGCGAGAACGTCGCGCCATTCCTCCATATTGCAACCTATCTCACCGGTCTTGGGTTCAGTGCGCCACGCATCTACGCTCGGGATACCGATGCCGGGTTTCTCTTGCTCGAAGATCTGGGTGACGCACTTTTTGCACGGGTGGTCGCACGACACGAGGAGATGCAAAACAGTCTCTATTCCGCCGCCACTGACCTTCTAGCCGAGCTGCACCGCGACACACCGCCCGACGGGCTTGCACCCTATGCGCCGCCCTTGGCCGCCGACCTGTCCGGCTTGGCGCATGATTGGTACGCCACCGGCGCGATGGATAAGCCAGACCGGGCAGCGCGGGACGCGCTTACAGAGACGGTTGACGCGGCGATTTCGGCATTTGCACCGGATTGCGACGTCTTGGTGCAGCGCGATTATCATTCCGAAAATCTGCTTTGGCTACCAGATCGCGAAGGCGTGAAACGGGTCGGTCTACTAGATTTCCAAGACGCTATGCTGGGACATAGCGCCTATGATCTCGTATCACTGCTTCAGGACGCTCGCCGCGATGTGCCACCGGACGTCGAAGCACAAATGATCGCCCGTTACATCGCCGCCACCGAACAGGATGCGTTGGATTTCGCCCTGTCCTATGCCACGCTTGGCGCACAGCGCAACCTGCGCATACTGGGCGTTTTCGCGCGGCTGTGCATTCGCGATGGCAAAGCGCAATATGTCGATATGATCCCCCGAGTCTGGAGCCTGTTACAGCGCAACCTGACCCATCCGGAACTCGGCGCGCTTCGCGATGCTTGCGCCTGTCTTCCCGAACCAGACGACGCCCTTATGGCAAGGCTCAGATCAAAATGCGCAACGAACCCGACTCTGTAATGCTTTTCGCGGCCGGGTTCGGTACGCGCATGGGGGAATTGACCGCCCGGACGCCGAAACCGCTGATCGAAGTTGCAGGCAAGCCGCTGATTGATCATGCGTTGGATCAGGTGCGCGGCATAGGACCGGATCGGATTGTCATAAACCTGCATTACCGGGCCAAGCAGATCGAAACCCATCTTGCCGGGCAGGGCGTGTTTTTTTCTCACGAAGACCCCGATATTCTGGAGACCGGGGGCGGGTTGCAACACGCCTTGCCCCTGCTCGGCGGTGGCCCGGTATTTACCATGAACACCGATTCCGCTTGGTCCGGGCCGAACCCGTTGACGCAGCTTGCCAAAAACTGGGATCCAAACCTGATGGACGGTCTGCTTTTATGTCTGCCACGGGACCGGGCCATCGGCCACAATGGTACCGGAGATTTTCTGATGTCAGATGAGGGGCAGCTGACGCGCGGTCCCGGCGTCGTTTATTCCGGGCTTCAGATCGTCAAAACCGAAGGTCTGGCCCAAATTCCGCAGCCTGCATTCTCGCTCAACCTGCTATGGGACAAGATGCTGCGCGCCCGACGGCTGTTCGGCATCGTCTATGATGGGTACTGGTGCGATGTTGGCACCCCCAAGGGCGTCCACCTCGCCGAGGCAATGCTGAGAAATGCCGATGTTTGAACCCTGCGACGGCCCGCGCGTGTTCGGTGTTCCACTTGGCGCGGATTTCCCAAAGGCGGTGGTCCATGGCCTGCGCCAGGAATTCGCCACTGCCTCACCTGATGCACTGGCGCGGGTTCATCTCATCGTGAACACGCAACGCATGGCGCGCCGTATACGAGCCCTGTTCGACGAGGGGCCACCCTGTCTTTTGCCACGGATCAGCCTGATCACGGATTTCGGCGAAACATTGGCGCTTGCCCAGATCCCTGACGCCGTAGCACCGTTGCGCCGGCGGCTGGAACTGGTGCAGCTTGTCGCAGCGCTTCTTGAAGCGGAGCCCGACCTTGCCCCGCGCAGCGCGCTTTACGACCTTGCCGACAGCCTTGCGAACCTGATGGACGAGATGCATGGCGAAGCTGTGGAGCCTGACCGGATCGCACAGATCGACACCGGCGATCAATCCGGCCACTGGAACCGGATAAAGGCGTTTCTTAGCATACTCAGACCCTATTTCGACGCCAGCCAAGACGCACCCGACGTCGAAACCAGACAGCGCATGGTCATCGAATACCATGCCCGGCTTTGGGAACGGGCGCCGCCCACAGATCCGGTTATCGTCGCAGGCTCCACCGGATCGCGGGGGGCAACCGGGCTTTTGATGGAAAAGGTCGCGATGCTGCCCAAGGGCGCGGTGGTGTTGCCGGGGTTTGATTTCGATCAGCCCGCCCAGGTCTGGCAAAGCCTTCGCCATGCGCGCTTGTCCGAAGATCACCCNCAGTTTCGCTTCGCGGATTTCATGGCGCGCTTTGACAGGCCAGCGGGGGATGTCCGGCCCTGGCCCACCGCGGCACCAGCCGTTCCAGCACGAAACAGGCTCTTGTCTTTGGCCCTGCGTCCGGCCCCTGTCACCGATCAATGGCTGCAAGAAGGCCCAAAGCTTGCCCCCGATATTGGCCCAGCGACCGAGACGATCACCCTCGTCGAGGCACCCTCGTCCCGGATCGAGGCTTTGACCATCGCCATGCGGTTGCGGCAGGCGGCGGAAGACGGCCAGACAGCCGCGCTTGTGACCCCCGACCGAATGCTCACCCGACAGGTGACTGCCGCGCTTGACCGTTGGGGCATCATCCCAGATGACAGCGCCGGAATGCCATTGCAGCAATCCGCACCAGGCCGGTATCTACGCCATGTCGGCGATCTGTTTCGCGGCAAGCTGGGCGTTGATCTGTTACTAACACTGCTCAAACACCCGCTGACGCATAGCGGCGCGGATCGCGGCCCGCATCTGCGCTTCACGCGCGAGCTTGAACTGCATCTTCGCCGCAAGGGCCCCCCCTATCCCACCGCCGAAACGCTGCGTGGATGGGCTGAAAAGCAAAACGACCCCGCAGCCGCCCGTTGGGCAGAATGGATTTGCAGCAACGTGATCGGTCGCCACGAGCCTGAGGAACGTGCGCTGAACGACAGGCTGCAAGATCACATCCTCCTTGCCGAAGCGTTGGCAACCGGGGTTGACGGCACTGATACCGGCGAACTCTGGAAGCAGGAAACAGGGCGCAAGGCACATGAATGCATCACGAACCTTGCCGAACATGCCGCTGCCTGCCATCCACTGAACGCTGTTGATTATGCCAGCCTCTTTCATGCTGTACTGTCGCGCGACACGGTGCGCGACACGGTCACAGCCGATCCCCGCATCCTGATCTGGGGCACGCTGGAGGCTCGGGTGCAGGGAGCCGATCTTCTGATCCTTGCCGGGCTGAACGAGGGAAGCTGGCCTGAAATGCCGGCGCAAGATCCCTGGCTGAACCGGGCAATGCGCAAGCAAGTCGGCTTGTTGCTGCCCGAACGCAGGATCGGTCTTGCCGCGCATGACTTCCAACAGGCGGCTTGCGCGGGGGAACTTTGGCTGACGCGGGCGACGAAATCAGACGATGCGCAAACCGTGCCGTCGCGTTGGCTGAACCGGCTTCAGAACCTGTTGCGCGGTTTGCCGGATCAGGGCGGCAAGGCGGCTCATGATGCGATGCTGTCGCGCGGGAATGGCTGGCTTGCTCTTGCCCGCAAACTCGAAGCGCCCACACCCGTGGCGCCGGCGCGCCGACCCGCCCCTTGCCCACCTGTCGCAGCACGCCCAAAGCAACTTCCCGTGACGGCGATCAAACGCCTGATCCGCGATCCATATGCCATTCATGCGCGGTATATCCTGGATCTCAGACCGCTTGACCCGATCATGCGGGAACCGAATGCGCTGTTGCGCGGCATCCTGCTTCACAAGGTTCTGGAAAAGTTCGTGCAGGACACATGTCAGGATCAAGGCAAGCTTTGCGCCGCGCATCTTTGCCAGCTTACAGAGACGATTCTTGCTGAAAACCTCCCCTGGGCCGAGGCGCGCGCTCTTTGGCAGGCCCGATTGAATCGCGCAGCACCGTGGTTTGTCACCACTGAAATAGCGCGACAGGCCAAGGCGACCCCGACCGCGTTCGAGGCGCCCGCCACGGCAC
>P_2C_Liq_2_UnCtyDRAFT_1000335_pt1 | contig 13253 bp, 10 predicted proteins | sample Pon2CUnioCityCA_FD_10236 | JGI IMG/M metagenome (IMG submission 10236) | reverse complement strand
CGGCCTGATAGCCCTTGTAGGCTTCAGGGTCTGTCACGGTCACATGGGCAATCCAATAGGCCTCAGTCATTGTGCGTCTCCTGCGCTAGAACGGCTTGTGCTATTTTGGCGGCGTCCTTGATGTGCGCTTTGACGGCTTCGCGCGCGCCGCGCGCATCGCTGCGAATAATGGCGTCGGAAATTGCGCTCATATGGGCGAGTCCAGATGTTGTGCGATCTTTGGCCGAAAGCGTGAGAGCGCGCAAGCGGCTTATCCGCCCGTTGAGCCGCTGCACGATTTCCCAAGCGATGTTATGGTCTGCTTGCTTAAAGATTAGCTCGTAGAATGCTGTCGTCGCGGCAAAAATGACGCTCCAGTCTTGGGCGCTCATGGCGTCGTCAAGTTTTGTGAGAGCTGCGCGCAAGGCCAGCTCGAAGGCTGGAGTTGAGGCCTTGGCCGCGGCCTCTGCTGCTGCGCTTTCCAGCTGGCGGCGAATGTCATAGATCTGTTTGGCTTGGCTCCAGTTGAGCGTCGCGACGATCGGCCCCTTGTGAGCGATTGTTTCGACAAGCCCTTCGGCCTCCAGATAGCGGATTGTCTCGCGCACGACGGTGCGGCTGACCCCAAGTTGTTCACAGAGGGGGCGCTCCACAAGGCGCTCGCCGGGGGCAAAATGCCCCGACATGATCGCATCGCGCATCTTCGTTTGCACAATATCGCGCAGAGTTTGCGGCGCGGTTTCTATGCGGTCCAGCTTTATACCAGTCTGATTCATTTACATCTGCCTCGGAGAGCAATTGACAATTTGTATGATGGTATACCATATTGCAAAGCGACTCACCACAGCAAAAGGAATGCGCCTGTGCCTGCCGAAATCAGAAAAACGCTTTTGCACGTTGAAAACACGCTCATCGAGGGCGGCAAAGCGGCGAAGACGCCGCTCAAGCTTATGGCGGCCATGGCTGTCATCAAGAATCCTTGGGCAGGGCAGGGCTTTGTGGAGGACTTGTCACCTGCCATTCGCGATTGTGCGCCAGGGCTGGGCCAGATCCTGACCGATATGATCCTTGATGCCGCTGGCAGTGGCGATGTGATCGAGGGTTATGGCAAGTCTGCGATTGTCGGGCTTGACGGCGAGGTCGAGCACGCCTCGGCGCTGATCCATACGCTGCATTTTGGCAATATCTTTCGCGAGGCTGTCGGCGCAAAATCCTATCTATCGTTTTGCAACACGCGTGGCCCTGCCAATGCGCCACTGATGATCCCGTTGATGGACAAGAATGATGGTGGACGTCGCAGTCATTATCTCACCATCCAGACCTCTATCGCCGATGCACCTGCTGCGGATGAAATCGTCATTGCGCTTGGGGCATCAATCGGCGGGCGGCCGCATCACCGTATTGGCGACCGTTATCAGGACCTTAAGGAGCTTGGTCATGACTCTGACAACCCTGCGGCTGTCTAAGGCGGGAGCGAAAGTTGCCTGCCATTCGGTAGGGCGTGGCGCACCTGTTGTCTTGATCCACGGTGTCGGCCTGCAATCGGCGGCATGGGGGCCGCAGATTGAGGCGTTGAGCGCGCAAAATCACGTTATTGCGCTTGATATGCCAGGGCATGGCGGGAGTGATCCGCTTCCTGACGGCAGCCGTTTGGATGCGTTTGTCTCTTGGGCGGCTGAGGCTTTGGAGGCGCTTGCCCTTGGCCCTGTCAGTCTTGCGGGGCACTCTATGGGGGCGCTGATTGCGGGAGGGATCGCTGTGGACCATCCTGCTTTGGTGCGCCGTGTTGCTCTGTTAAGCCCCGTCTTTCGCCGCTGTCCTTCTGACCGTGCCGCCGTTGAGGCGCGTGCTGCCTTGATCCGCGAGGGTGAGATCAACCACGCGGCCCCACTGTCTCGCTGGTTTTCCTCCGCGCCTGAGGAGCGCGCTGTGCGGGCTGCGACGCAGGGCTGGCTAGAGGCTGTTTCGCCAACAGGCTACGCCACGGCCTACTCTGCCTTTGCCACTGGCGATGCCACCTATGCCAACCGAATGAACGAGATCAGCGCCCCGCTTTTGGCGCTCACAGGCAGCGAAGATGCAAATTCAACCCCGGCTATGGCACTGTCCATAGCCAATACCGTTCAAAACGGACGAACCAAGATTATCGAAGGACACCGCCACATGGTCAATCTTACTGCGCCCGATCTGGTCAACCATGCTCTGGCAGACTGGCTTTTGCAGTCTGGCACCAACACTTTGATCAATGAGGTGGCGTCGTGAGCGATTTTGATCTGCGCGCCCTGCGCTCGGCCTTTGGCGCGTTCACCACGGGGGTTACGGTTGTGACCAGCCATGACGGGGACGGTGCGCCGATCGGGTTTACGGCCAATTCGTTTTCCTCAGTGTCGCTCGATCCGCCGCTTCTTTTGGTCTGTATCGCAAACAGCTCCAGCAACTATGAAAACATGACCAAAGCCAAGGGCTTCGCGGTCAATATCCTAGCCGAAACGCAGGTTGATGTGTCCAATACATTTGCCCGCCCGGTTGAGGACCGCTTTGCAAGCGTGACATGGCAGGACGGCCCGCATGGGGCGCCTGTGTTTGAGGGGGTCTCGGCTTGGTTTGACTGCTCTATGCACCAGATTGTGGAGGCAGGCGACCATGCCATCCTGATTGGCCGTGTCGAGGCGTTTGACAGCTCTGCCACTGCGGGTCTTGGCTATGCGCGCGGCGCCTATGTAACGCCTTCGACAGCTGCTGAAGCCCTTGAGCCACACATGGGCCTCACCGTTTCGGCATTGATCGAGCGCGAGGGGCAGGTGCTTCTGGTTGAGGATGGCAAGGGCGGATTGGCGCTTCCTGAGAGCACGGTGAAAGAGCTGGGTGCGTCTGAAACGCTGCAAAAGCTCATAGCCAGCACAGGTCTCACGGCGGAGCCGGGATTTGTATATTCGGTCTTTGAAGATGATGCTGCAAAGCGCCAGCATATTGCCTTTCTGTGTCAGACCGAAGAGGGCGCGCCCACTCGTGGGCACTTTGTGCCTCTGACGGAAGAGGCGCTTGGCTCTGTCACTGACAATGTGATGCGCACCATGCTCACGCGTTTTGCTGCTGAAAACAAGCTTGGCAATTACGGCGTGTATTTTGGCAATCAAACCAGCGGCAAGGTCCGCCCGATCTCTTCTGAAAGGCAAGCGTAATGCGGTTTTCCCTTTTTGTGCATATGGAGCGTGTCAGCCCTGATCAGGACCAGCGCCAACTTTATCAGGACTTTCTGGCGCTCGCTAAAATGGCGGACGCAGGCGGGATGCACGCGGTCTGGACAGGCGAGCACCATGGCATGGATTTTACGATTGCGCCCAATCCGTTCCTGAGCCTGATCGACGTCGCACGTCAAACACAGAACATCCGCCTTGGAACAGGGACAATCATCGCCCCCTTCTGGCATCCGATTGCCCTCGCGGGCGAGGCTGCGATGGCGGATTTGATCACCGAGGGCCGGCTTGATCTTGGAATCGCGCGGGGCGCGTATAATTACGAATACGAGCGCATCATGCCGGGTATGGACGCTTGGGAAGCCGGTCAGCGGATGCGCGCGCTCGTGCCTGCGATCAAGGCGCTCTGGGCGGGGGACTATGCCCAAGAGGGGGAGTTTCACAGCTTCCCGTCGACAACCTCCTCGCCCAAGCCTGTTCAGGAGGGCGGCCCGCCCGTCTGGATAGCAGCGCGTGATCCGAACAGCCATGAGTTCGCTGTGGCCCAAGGCTGTCATGTGCAGGTGACGCCGCTTTGGCAGGGCGATGAGGAAGTGAGCAAGCTGATGGAAACGTTCAACGCGGCCTGCGCCAAATTTCCCGATATTCCGCGCCCCGAGATCATGCTGCTCAACCACACCTACATCGCCGAAAGTGCAGAAGACGCGCGCCAAGCCGCCGAAGAGATCAACCGCTTCTATTGTTATTTCGGCGCATGGTTCAAAAACGAGCGACCCGTCAGTCAAGGGCTGATTGCGCCGCTTTCGGACGCAGAAATCGCGGCACACCCTTTCTATACGCCTGAGGCTATGCTGCGTGACAATGTGATTGCGACCGCCGATGATGCCATTGCGCGGATCAAAACATATCAGGACATGGGCTATGATGAATATTCGCTCTGGATTGACTCAGGCATGAGCTTTGAGCGCAAGCGCGCCAGCCTTGAGCGCTTCATCAAAGACGTCATGCCTGTCTTCGCTTAAGGACATAAAATGCAAGAGTTTGAGCAGTATATCGGCGGGGCCTTCTCCAAGGGAAGTGCGCAGTTTGAAAGCCTTGACCCCGCGACAGGCCAAGCTTGGGCGCTGATGCCAGAGGCGCGCGAAGCGGATGTTAACGCGGCTGTTGAGGCGGCGCACGCAGCGTTTCTTGCGCCTGAGTGGGCCAGTATGACAGCCACAGCGCGCGGCAAGCTGCTCTATCGTCTGGCCGATCTTGTCGCCGAAAATGCCGCCGAGCTGGCCCAGCTTGAGACACGTGACACAGGTAAGATCATCCGCGAAACAACGGCGCAGATCGCTTATGTCGCCGAATATTACCGCTATTATGCCGGTCTTGCTGACAAGATCGAAGGCGCGCATCTGCCGATTGACAAGCCCGATATGGAAGTTTGGCTGAGGCGGGAGCCTGTTGGGGTTGTTGCGGCGATTGTGCCATGGAATTCACAGCTCTTTTTGGCGGCGGTCAAGCTTGGCCCCGCGCTGGCGGCAGGGTGCACTGTGGTGCTCAAGGCGTCGGAGGAGGGGGCTGCGCCCCTGCTTGCTTTCGCGCGGCTTGTCCATGAGGCGGGCTTCCCATCGGGTGTTGTCAATGTGCTCACAGGCTTTGGCCCGCGCTGCGGCGCAGTGCTGACAAGCCATGCGAAAGTGGCGCATATTGCCTTCACGGGTGGCCCTGAGACGGCCCGCCATATTGTGCGCGGTTCGGCTGAAAATCTGGCCTCCACCTCGCTCGAACTGGGCGGCAAATCGCCTTTTATTGTTTTTGAGGACGCTGATCTGGAGAGCGCGGCCAATGCGCAGGTCTCGGGCATCTTTGCCGCCTCTGGCCAAAGCTGTGTTGCCGGATCGCGGCTGGTTGTATCTGAGGCGATCAAGGACGCTCTTTTTGCCAAGCTTAAGGCTAAGGCCGAGGCTGTGGTGATCGGCGCGCCGGATGACATGGCGACAGAAGTTGGCCCGCTCTGCACGGAAGCACAAGTTGCGCGCGCGGAAGATATTATTGCGCGCTCGCTCGCCGCAGGCGCCAAGCTTGTCACAGGTGGTGCGCGTATTGCGGGGCAGGGCAATTACTTCCCGCCGACTATTCTTGACTGCACGGATGCGCCCGATGCGCCTTGTCTGACCGAAGAGTTCTTTGGACCCGTTCTATCAGCCGTGAGCTTTGCGTCTGAGGCCGAAGCGCTTGATATTGCCAACGATACAGCCTTTGGCCTTGCCTCTGGCGTGTTCACCAGCAGTCTCACCCGTGCCCATAGGATGATCCGTGGCATCCGCGCGGGTATCGTCTGGGTCAACACCTACCGCGCCGTGAGCCCTATCGCGCCCTTTGGTGGCCACGGCCTGAGCGGGCATGGGCGCGAGGGCGGGCTTGCCGCGGCGCTCGACTATACCCGCACAAAAGCTGTCTGGCTGCGAACCTCGGATGATCCGATCCCTGACCCCTTCGTGATGCGCTGAACTCTCGCTGCGTCAATGGTTGATCCCCGCCCGCTTTGGCCTACATTGGCAAGGCCCAAAGAGGACGCGCAGATTATGACCAAACTCCCCGACTTCTCCTTTGACAACAGCTATCACCGCGAGTTGTCGGGCGCTTATGCGCAGTGGCAGGGCGATAAAATTCCAGCGCCGCATATGCTCAAGCTCAATGTGGCGCTGGCCGAAGAGCTTGGCCTTGATACAGAGGCGCTGGCTGGCGAAGCAGGCGCGCTTGTGTTCTCAGGGATGCGTGCGCCCACGGGTGCGGCCCCTTTGGCTATGGCCTATGCAGGCCACCAGTTTGGCGGCTTCTCCCCCCAGCTTGGCGATGGTCGTGCGCTTCTTGTGGGGGAGCTGATTGATCGCTTGGGCAAACGCCGCGACCTTCACCTCAAGGGATCGGGGCGCACGCCTTTTTCGCGTGGCGGCGATGGCAAGGCCGCGCTTGGCCCCGTCTTGCGCGAGTATCTTATCGGCGAGGCCATGTATGCCCTCGGCGTCCCGACAACGCGTGCCTTGGCGGCTGTGATCACGGGCGAGAAAATCCATCGCGAGACAGGGGCAAAACAGGGCGCCGTGCTGGCGCGCATTGCGAGCTCGCACCTGCGGGTTGGCAGTTTCCAGTTTTTTGCGGCACGCGGCGACACTGAGATGCTGCAAAAGCTCGCGGATTACGCTATCGCGCGCCATGATCCTGATCTTGTGGGGCGCGAAGGCCGCTACCTCAGCTTTCTGAAGCGCATCGCCGAGCGGCAAGCCAGCCTTGTGGCGCAATGGGTCAATATCGGCTTTGTGCACGGTGTGATGAACACCGACAACATGACCATTTCTGGCGAAACGATCGACTATGGCCCTTGCGCTTTTCTTGACATTTATAGCCCCCAAGCGAGCTTTTCTTCTATCGACCAGCAGGGGCGCTACGCTTATGGAAACCAGCCCAACATGGCAGCTTGGAACCTTGCCCGCCTTGCCGAATGTCTGCTTGGTCTGATTGATGCCGACGACGAAAAGGCCATTGCAGAGGCCACTGATGTGATCAACGCTTTTCCCGCGCTCTATCAAGCGGAATGGCTCACAGGCGTGCGCCAAAAGCTTGGCCTTGCTGAAGCAAAAGACGGTGACCTTGCGCTTGCCAACGGTTTTCTCATGACCATGCAGGGCCAGAACGTTGATTATACAAACGCCTTCCGTGCTTTGTCAGAAGCCGTTCGAGGCAACACATCTCCTCTGCGCGCGCTCTATAAGGACCCCGCCAAAGAGCTGGACGCATGGCTCGCCGCTTATTTCGCTCGGATCGGTGAAGAAGCCCAAACAGCTGAGGCTCGCGCTGACGCGATGAACGCGGTGAACCCGCTCTACATCCCGCGCAACCACAAGGTTGAAGAGGCCCTGCAAGCAGCAGAGGCAGGCGATATGGCTCTTTTTGAGGCGCTCTTGGAAATTCTGCAGTCACCATGTGTCGAACAAGAAGGCGCAGCGGCGTATGCCTCTGGCGCGCCCGACAGCTTCGGCCCCTATAAAACCTTTTGCGGCACCTAGCTTGGCTTTTGAGGGGCCTGACGGCGGCGAAGTTCGTTATGGGAGCGCGACGTCCTGTTATCCACGGCAGGGTCATGCAAGGCATGATCCTAGGAGGGCATAAACGCCGTCAGAGATGCGCTCCAGCGATCGCGAGTTTTGATCGCGGAATTGAGCCGGGAACCGAGGCTCAATCTTCAGACGTTTTCCAAATGGCGAAGCACACGACGGTTGAGGATCAGAGGACTTGTCCAAGGGATCCGCGCTCAACGGTTTTCAGGGAAGAAGAGCAACCACTGTCTCATATTCCCTCTCCTGCGAGTAAGTATTTTGCGCACCGTCAGCTTATGATGAGTTATTACTCCCGGTTGTTCTTGATCCCTTTCCCTTCCGGATCAGATGCCGGACGTAGGCGTATTGCTCCCCATTTGTAAGTTTTTCTTACCGCGTTGCGCGCACCAGTAATGCTTGCTTGATGTAAAGTGGGAGGAATTTGGATGCAGATGAGTAAGATGCGCGACAGTGCTTCATTGACTGACGTTGTCTATGAGGTTGTGGATTGGGTTGCCTATCAGGCGAAGGTTAGCCCGAAAGCTATCGCAACACGCGAGCTTCCGTCAGGCCGCTCGCAAGGCTACGGCGAAATGCACCACCGTGTTGGGCGGTTGGCCGCAGCTCTGAGACGACTTGGGGTAACGCAAGGAGATCGCGTAGCATTCCTTATGCCCAATTCTTGCGATATCTTAGATATTGCTTTTGCGACTTGGCGTCTTGGCGGTTTGGTGCTGGCGCTAAATCATCGCCTTTCGGCGGCAGAGCTTAGTTTCATCCTCAATGACGCAGGTGCTAAGGTTGTGATCTGTGATCAAGCATTGAACGATGTTGTCGTGCAGATTGACGCCCCCAGTGTGCAGCATTGGATCGAGACTCTTGGTGACGGGCGTATGAGCCAGTTTGAAACAGCGATTGCAGCCGAGACGACCTCTATTCTTGATCGCCCAGCACAAGGGCTTGGTGAAGCCTGTATGCTGATGTACTCCTCAGGGACGACAGGGCGGCCGAAGGGCGTGATCATTACATATGGTATGCTGCACTTTTCGGCGGTGGGCAGCTTTGGTGCGTGTCGCACAACAAGCTCGAGCGTGTCTTTGGCCGCAATGCCTTTATTTCACATCGCGGCTATGAATGTGAGCTGTCTGCCGATGCTGGCCATCGGCGCGACAAGCATTATCCTGAGGGACTTTGACCCGGGAGCTGTCCTGCGGGCGATTTCAAGCAGTGATCTTGCAATCACGCATTTCTTTGCTGTGCCAGCGGCATTCAACGCTTTGCGCCAGCATGAGGCTTCTGAAACCAGCGATTTCTCACGTTTGGTGACTGTGATTTCTGGTGCTGAAACTGTTCCTGAGCCTTTGGTGCAGTGGTGGCAAGGCCGCGGTGTGCAGATCCTTGAAGGCTACGGGCTAACCGAGACGGCCTCGGCGGGGTGTCTGCTGCCGCACCGCGACGTGGGGCGTAAGCACGGATCGACAGGACTGCCGACAATGTATGGCCCAATGAAAATCATGAAGGATGAACACACCGAAGCGGCAGCAGAAGAGCTTGGCGAAATCTGGGTGCGTGGTCCTGTTGTGACACCCGGTTATTGGAACTTGCCTGAGGCGACGCAGGACGCGTTTCACGATGGCTGGTTTCGCACAGGCGACATCGGGCGGGTGGACGACGAAGGCTACCTCTATATCGAGGATCGCTTGAAGGATATGTATATTTCCGGCGGAGAAAACGTCTATCCGGCGGAAGTGGAGAACGTGCTCTATAGCCATCACGCAATTGCGGAAGTGGCTGTGATCGGAGTGCCTGATCCGAAATGGGGGGAAGTTGGCTGCGCTGTGGTTGTGGCCAAGGCCAATTCGGAGATTAAGAAATCAGAGATTGTTGAACACTGCGCCGCACAACTCGCGCGGTTTAAACTTCCTATGTATTTGGCCTTGTTGGACGCACTTCCACGCAATGGCACAGGCAAAGTTCTCAAGCATGAGTTGAGAAAAATGATCAAGACTGGAGAAATCCAGCTTACTTAGTGTCAGGGAGAGAGACATGAAAAGTGACAATATTGGATGGGGAACACGCCTTGCTTATGGTATCGGGTCCATCGCCTACGGCATCAAAGACAACGGGTTTACGACCTTTTTGATGATCTATTTCAACCAAGTGCTCGGCCTACCTGCTATTCTTGTCGGCCTCTCGCTGTTGATTGCGCTGATGTTTGATGCGGTGTCGGACCCGCTTGTAGGCTATATTTCAGACCGTCACAAATCGCGTTGGGGGCGACGCCATCCGTTTATGTATGCGGCTATTGTGCCAACCTGCCTTGCCTATTTCTTTATGTGGACGCCGCCAGACCTTAGCCAGATGGGCCTCTTTGCCTATCTGACGATTATGGCAATCGTTGTCCGTTTGTCTGTGACGTTTTTTGAGGTTCCCAACTCTGCCTTGATTGGCGAGTTGACCCATGAATACGATAAGCGGACAGCACTTTCTGGGCTGCGCATGATGATCGGTTGGTTGGCTGGTGTGATTATGGCGGTGATTGTTTATCGTGTCTATTTGGCTCCGTCTGTCGACTATGACGACGGCATCATGAACCTTGAAGGGTATCATACATATGCCAAAGTGGCGGCGATCGTAATGTGTGGTGCAATGCTCATTTCATCGCTCGGGACGCACCACGCCATCAAGCACTATTCGCAGCCTGATCCTGAAAGCAAAGGGCATAGCTTTTCGTTTGTGCAGAACATTCGCTACATTTTTGGCAACAAGTCTTTTCAGGCTGTGTTTGCGGGGACAATTTTTGCCAGCCTTGTCGCGGGAATTGCAACGACGCTTCAGCTTTACTTTGGGGTCTATTACTTTGGGCTTTCCACGGGGCAGCTTGGCCTTGCCGCATTGACGATGGTGCCTGCCGCAATCATCGCCTTTCTCGGCACTTCCCTTTTGGCGAAAGGCAGAGAAAAAAAGGCCGTTGTCATCACCCTCAGCTGGATTTCAATGGTGATGTCCGTGATCCTGATCGCTGCTAAAACAGGCGGCATCATGCCAGAGAACGGCTCGGCCGAGATGTTTTATGTCGTGGCGATTGCAACGTTCTTTGCAACCACTGTCACAATTTCGGTGTCGATCATGTCGGTCTCTATGGTTGTGGATCTGGTCGAAGGAGACGAGCGCAACACGGGGCACCGTTCGGAAGGGCTATATTTTGCGACGTTTTCATTCACCCGCAAGATTGTGACAGGCTTGGGGACGTTTGTATCTGGTGCGTTGCTGACATTTGGGGCGACGGCTGGTGTGGGCGAAGTCATGGATGAAGCCACGATGCAGGGTATTGCGCTGCCTTACGCGGTTTTGATGATTGTGTTGCATCTTGCCTCGATCGCTTGTGTGAAACGGTTCACCTTGACGCGCGATGGGCACACTGAAAACCTGACAGCCGTCAACAAAATCTAAGCAGAATTATCAGTCGAAAACAGAATTGGGCTGCACAGGTTGGTGCAGCCCAATTTTATTGTTCTATGTCTCGGCGAAAGTTTGAAACGGCGCGTTGCAACACCATTTGAACGTTTGACATAAGTTGATGGGCAGCCGGCGGAATCGGACGTTGATTGAGCCAAACAGCAACGCCTGGGATCGTTCGATTGGCGTATGGCCAGTTGATCACGTCAAGCTTGATGACGCTGCCCTCGTTGACTTCGCTGCGCACAATAAACTCGGGCAAAGTTGCAATCGCGTTGGTAAGGAGCAGCAATTGCCTTAGAAGGCCTAGGCCTTGTGATGTTAGAAACGTATCCCGGAGCGTTCCGATGTCAGGGAACGTGTCGGGATAGGCTTCCATAATGCCCCATAAGAACCAGTCGGGAACATCCCCGCCAATCACTGAATATTGTTGGAGTTCTTCTATTCTGATTGGCCCCTTTCCAGCCAGCGGGTGGCTGGCCGAGCACATGATCGCAGGTGGAATAAGCTCCAGTTGGCGATAACGGAACTCTTCTGTCTCGCGGTCAGGGCGCAAACCGATGTAGATATCGATCTGTCGTTCTGTGAGGTAGCGCTCCCACTCATTGCGGGGGCAGAGCACCACTTTAAAGCGCCAGTTCGGGTGAGAGTTTATCAGCCGTGCCATCGCTGGAGCGAGCAGGCTTTCGGAAACAGTCGGGTCAGCGCCTATCAGAAGTTGTCCGGCCTCAAGATCGCGCATCATCTGAACGTCGCGGGAGGCGGCCTCCATTTCATTGATGGCGATTCTTGCGGCTGAAATGACGCGTTCGCCAAGAGCGGTCGGAACCGTTTCGTTTCTGGAGCCGTCATAACGCGTTCGATCAAACAGCTCTGCGCCATATTCTGTTTCTAACCTCTTGATTGTCTGGCTGACGGCTGAGTGGGAAATGCCAAGCTTCTGTCCTGCTTTGCGAAAGTTTCCTGTCTCACTCAGTGCGACGAGCTGTTTCAAGTGGCCTAAACTGTCCAATCGATCACTCCTTGGTAACCGTTGCTTACTGTATTTATCAAAGCTGTAATCTATTTAAGTATCACCTTCAAGATGGAGGGGAATCTCATGAACGACTTTAATGGCAAGACAGCGTTTATCACCGGCGCTGCGCGCGGGATCGGTTTTGCAATCGCCAAAAGCCTTGGGGCAAGAGGCGCAAAAGTTATGATTTCAGATCGTGACAGGGCGGCGCTTTCTGCTGCGTGCGACACGCTGGTGACGCTGGGCATCGAGGCTGATTTTGTCGTTTGTGATGTGGCGGATGCTGACTCGGTCGATCTGGCCGCGCAAAAGACTTTGGAGCGTTTCGGCAAGATCCATTACTTGGTGAACAACGCGGGTGTTTCCTGTGGTGGCCAGACCGGTTGTATTCCGATTGCGGACTGGAAGTGGACTGTCGACATCAACCTGATGGGGGTTGTGCATGGCGTTGAGATATTCACTCCACTGATTGCGGCTCATGGTGAAGGTGGCCATATTGTGAATGTCGCTTCTATTGCGGGGCATTTGCCGTTTGTGGGAGGTGGTCCGTATGTTGCCACCAAGTTTGCCGTCGTTGGCTATTCGGAGACCATCCGCGAAGACCTTGCTGACACCAACATAGGCGTGAGTGTCGTTTGCCCTGCGTGGGTTAAGACCGACATCAACTCGACACAAAAGCTGCGCCCTTCCATTGCAGGTCAGCCTGAGCCTGAAGCGTCGGACAATATGAAGCTGCTGGATGCGCTCATCGAGAATGGCATGGACCCTAATGTGCTTGGTGAGCTTGTCGTAGATTCTATTCGCAAAGACCGCTTCTATGTCTTTACGCATGAAGAGATGATGGGGCACGTTGAAACGCGCATGGAAAACATCAGGCGTGATTTTGCAAGCAGCATGGCGAGCCCGGCGATCAAGGGTGAGTCTATCGACGCGCCCGAACCGCTTGAAGTTCTTGTCATTGGGGCAGGTTTTTCTGGGGTTTGTGCAGGTATCAAGCTGCGTGAAGCGGGTATTTCCAATTTTGGAATTTATGACAAGGCAGATGGTATTGGCGGCACTTGGTGGCTCAATACATATCCTGGAGCGGCTTGTGATATTCAGTCACATTTCTACAGCTACTCCTTTGAGCAGAACCCTGACTGGAGTCGCCTCTATGCGCCCCAGCCGGAAATTCAGGCTTATATCGAGCATTGCGCCGAGAAATACGGCATACGGCCTTATATCCACCTCAACCGAAAGATTACCTCTGTCATTTTCGATGATGCCTCTGGCCTCTGGGTGACGACCTTTGCAGATGGTGAAGTGATCAAGTCACGCTTTGTGATCAACGGGTCGGGCGGGTTGCACGAGCCGAGTTATCCTGATGTGAAAGGTTTGGGCACTTTCAAAGGCGTCACAATGCATACCGCGCGTTGGGATCACAGTTTTGACCCGGCTGGCAAGCGCATTGGCGTGGTCGGGAGCGCGGCGAGTGCCATTCAAGCCGTGCCACAGCTGGCGAAGGTTGCCGCGCATCTG
>P_2C_Liq_2_UnCtyDRAFT_1000334_pt1 | contig 13283 bp, 10 predicted proteins | sample Pon2CUnioCityCA_FD_10236 | JGI IMG/M metagenome (IMG submission 10236) | reverse complement strand
TTGCGCCCCAGATGTAATAGGGTCCGTATGGCACCGCGAAGTAATAGCGGCGCGCGCCACGCCAGCGGCGGTACTGAATGCCGAACCGCGCCGCATCAAGCAAATGATCAAGCGGTACGGAAAACACCTCGTCAACCTCGCCGGTTTCGGGCATGGGCTTGAAAGGCTGCCGGACACGGCCAAGGATCGGGGTCATGATGAAATTCGTCACTGTTTCATGGCAAGACCACGTTCCCAACACCTCGACATTGTCGGGATGCAGGCCAATTTCCTCTGACGCTTCACGCAGCGCAGCGGCGGTGATATCCGCATCGCTCTCTTCCTGTTTGCCGCCCGGAAAGGCCACCTGCCCGGGGTGATGTTTCAACGCGGAGGACCGTTTCGTCAGCCAAAGGCGGGCGGTGCCATCCACGATCTCGATGGGCACGAGCACACCGGCGGGGCGAAGTCGGCGGCCCTCCGGCAGGATGGTATCCGGGTTCAGATCGTAATCGGAGGATGGCGCACGGGGCCTGTCGAGCGCGCGAAAGACAGGTGCGAGCGGATCAACTGTCATGTTCCGCGCCCGATGACGCCTCGGCCCCCAACGTAGCGGGGTCAAGCCGGTAATGCGCGCCACAGAACTGGCAATCGGCGGTAACGATACCGTCATCTGTCGTCATCTCGGCGATATCGCTTGCAGGATAGATCGACAGGCTGTGTCGCAACCGGTCCTCAGAGCAGGTACAGCCAAAGCGAACCGGCTGCATGTCGAACACGCGCGGGGCCTCTTCATGGAAAAGGCGCACCAAAAGATCGGCGGGCGACACGGTGGGCCCGATCAGTTCGGGATCTTCGACAGTGTCCAGCAAGGTGTTGGCCCGGATCCAGTTTTCCTCGTTGTCACCGCCGACGATGTCCGACGCGGTCAACAAACCGTTTTCGCCACTGCCCCCGCCATTGGCAAAGGGCGACGCCTTGGGCATGTGTTGCAACAACACCCCACCGGCGCGCCACTGTGCTGCATGACCGCGTGCCTTGGATTTCCCAAAGCTGAGCGCAAAACGCGTGGGCAATTGTTCAGACTGGGCGAAATAGGATTCCGCGCAAGACATCAGGCTGCCGCCCGCAATGGGCGTAATCCCCTGATAGGGCGAGGTGCCCTTGCCCTGGTCGATCAACAGGGCAAAATATCCCGCGCCGATCTGGGTAAAGGGCGCAGCGTCGGTGATGCGGTCGGCATCATAGCTGGCATAGGCACGTATCTTTGCCGGTTCGCCCTCTTGCGTCGGGGCAAAATAATCTGTCGCGATCAACCGGACCGGTCCCTCGCTTTGGACTTGAAGCGAGAGTTTCCAGCGCAGCTTGATGGTTTGGCCAATCAACGCAGTCAAAAGCGCCATTTCCGCGATCAGCGACTCGACCTGCGGCGGATAATCATGCTGGGACAGGATTGTGTCCAACGCGCCGTCCAACCGTGCGACCCGCCCACGGATGTCGGAATTGTCGAGCTGGAACGGGAGAATGGTATCGTCCCATGCGATTTTCTGTCCAAGAGTCATTGGGGTTTCCTTGTGCGCCGGGGGTTGGCATACCGTATCTACTTATGCGCAACAAGCCACGGGCCAAGGGGACGACATGAGACGATTTGGCAAAGCGCCCGATCCGCAGCAATCCTATCGGCCGCGTCCGGGGGCCTATGGCATATTGTTGCGCGGCGACCGGATCCTGTTGACCCATCAGGCGCGACCGGTCCCGGAATTCCAGTTACCCGGCGGCGGTATAGATCCGGGTGAATCCCCGCTGCGCGCGCTGCACCGCGAGGTATTCGAGGAAACAGGCTGGTCAATCAGCCGCGCACGACGGCTGGGGGCATTCCGCCGCTTTGTTTACATGCCGGAATACGATCTTTGGGCCGAAAAAATCTGCCTGATTTATATCGGCTTCCCAACACGCCGGATCGGGCCACCGTCCGAGCCGGATCATCAGGCGGTCTGGCGCGGGATCGCCGACGCGACCCGGCTTGTCGGCAATCCCGGCGATCGCCATTTTCTCAAAAGCCTTGTGATGCGGGGCCTTTGAAATCCAGCAAGGCAGCAGAAACATCATCCTCGAACGTGTCTGTTTCGGCAAAATCGGACAAGGACCAGACCAGAGATTCCAGAAAGGCGAGCCCATGGCTTTGCCGGAGGCCCGAGACCATCTCTGCCAACCCTTGATCCCCAAGCTGACAATCCTGCCGGTCCGTGCATTCGCCGATGCCATCTGAATGGATCAAAAGCCGGTCCCCCGGTGCCAGCGTTATATCGAACTGTTGATATTCGGCGCCTTCGATCAGGCCGACGGGCAGACCACCGGTCCCCACAAATTCCACGCCGCCACCGCGCCGCAGGATCGCCGGGCTGGGATGGCCCGCCTGCACCATGGTGATACGACCCGAAGCAAGGTCTACATCCGCCAACAAAAGCGTGAAATAATGCTCCGTTTCGATTTCACCCAGAAACATTCGGTTGAGGAGCGCAACGGTCTCTCGCGGCGGACGCGGCCTGTAGCCACCTCCAGGCGTCGCGGTCAGCGCGATGTTCTGATCAGGCGAGGTGGACGACAGATATCCTGCCAGCCGTGCCGTCATCAACGCAGAGCTGACCCCGTGACCAGACACATCAATCGCATAGATGCCGATTCTGTCGCTGCCTGCGGGAAAGGCGCCGACAAGGTCGCCCCCAACATGACCAGCAGACCGCAAAAGCAGCGAAAGCTCGGCCACGCCCAGATCCTGAAACCGCGCGCTGACCAGCGATTGTTGCAGTTTGCGGGCCTCAAGCAGGTCACTGTCAAGAGAATCATAGAGTGTTTGCAGCTCCTGAAGGGTGGATTCAATCAACCGGTTCTTTTCCGACAATTGTCTTTGCATACGGATTATCCGCTCACCCGCCGCGATCCGCGCGCGCAGTTCCGCCGGGTTCACCGGCTTGGTCAGGAAATCATCCGCGCCCGCATCAAGGCCCAGCGCCACTTCGGCCTTTTCACTTTTCGAGGTCAAAAGGATAAAATACCCGTAGTCCTCATGGCCAAGCGCCCGAAATGCGCGGCAGAATTCCAGACCCGACATGCCCGGCATCATCCAGTCGCTAAGCACAAGGTCGGGCGGCCGTTCCCGGCATATGCGAAGCGCGTCATGACCAGAGCCTGCTTCCCATACTTCGAACCCCCATTTTTCCAGAAACGCGATGGCGATACGGCGCTGAACAAGGCTGTCATCGACAACCAGCACGGTCTGCATCGTCGGCGTATCAGCCCCCGGCACGGGTTTTGGTTTGGTCAACGAACCCAAGACATCACCTGTCACATCACTTTCAGACAGATAACCCCCAGAGAAGTTAACGCCGGCTGAAACCTTCAATTGAAATCTTTAAAAAGTAATCTTTCACGTCTTCTTAAGCACCGTGTGGACACCATGATCTGGAAAGGAGCGTTTCATGATCGACTGGACGCAGGTTGAAGTTTTAAAAAGCGAACTCGGGGAAGACGCGTTTGAAGAGGTCGTCGCCCTGTTTCTGGACGAAATGTCGGCAGAGATTGACGGACTGGCACAGGAAACCGATGCCGCACGGCTGGAAGCACGGTTTCACATTCTGAAGGGCAGCGCGCTCAACCTCGGTTTTGCCGAGTTTTCACATCTATGTGGCACGGCAGAGGCGGCCACGGCAGGTGGAGCGCCCGATTTTGGCAGCATCACCAAAATCATGACCATCTATGATGCATCTAGGGCAGTGTTCCTGTCAGGTCTTTCAAACAGGAAAGCAGGGTGATCAAATGAGGAATTCCGCTAGAATCGTGTCTGTCGTGATGTCACGATACTCAAAGCCGGCTTGCGCCATTTCGGCTTCGATCCGCCCGAAATTGACAGCATCCGTCGTCTCTATCCCGATCAGCACGGACCCGAAATTGCGCGCGGATTTCTTGAGGTATTCAAACCGCGCAATATCATCACTTGGCCCAAGAATGGTCAGGAAATCCTTCAATGCGCCGGGCCGCTGCGGCATACGCAGAATGAAATATTTCTTGAGGCCGGCGTAGCGTTGGGCGCGTTCCTTTACCTCGGGCAGGCGTTCGAAATCGAAATTGCCGCCAGATGTGACGCAGACAAGCGTCTGGCCCTTGATGCTGTCACCGATATCTTTGAGGACATCGACGGCAAGCGCGCCAGCAGGTTCCAGCACGATACCCTCGATGTTGAGCATTTCCAGCATCGTGAGGCAGATCCGGTCCTCGTCTATCGCGCGGACATCCGCAGGACAGATATCGCGCAGCCGCGTAAAGGTGCGCGCGCCGATCTGCGCGACCGCCGCACCATCGGCAAAGCTGTCGACATGGGCAAGCCGGGTTGGCGTACCTGCCGCCAGTGCCGCCGCAAGACAGGCACCACCCGCCGGTTCCACAAGTGTCAGGGGCACTGCAGGCCCGAAATAACTGCGCGTTCCAGCGGACAGGCCACCACCCCCCACCGGCAGCACCACCCGGTCGGGCAAGCGGCCCAACTGTGCCTCGATCTCGACCGCGACGGAGGCTTGCCCCTCGATCACGTCCTCATCATCGAACGGCGACAGGAAGTGTCCAGCGTTTTGCAGGCAATAGGCTTGCGCGGTCGCCAAGGTATCGTCGAAATAATCGCCAACGAGACGGACCTCAATGTTATCTCCCCCGAACTTCCGTGTTTGTCCGATTTTTTGCTGCGGTGTTGTCACAGGCATGAAAACGGTGCCACGCACACCGAAATGCCGACACATGAACGCAACGCCCTGCGCGTGATTTCCAGCACTCGCGCAAACGAAATGCAGGTCCGCCGGGACACCGGCTATCGCCTTGCGCATGGCGTTGAAGGCACCGCGCAGCTTGTAAGAACGGACCGGGCTGAGATCCTCGCGTTTGAGGTAGATGTCCGCCTGATACCTATGCGACAATGTCTCGTTCCGCATGAGCGGAGTGGGATCAAAGACGTGGCGCATCCGGGTTTCGGCGACACGGGCCAAGGTAGGAAAATCTGTCATGTCATCCTGATTGGCGTAATGTACGAGCACTGGCAAGGGGTGGACCGTCCAGCGCCTTGCCCAAACCGGGAAAACCGGCTAAGCGCCGGGCGCATATGGCACGAAAAGGGGAAGACCATGACTGCGCCCAAAAAAGTCGTTCTGGCCTATTCCGGGGGGCTTGATACCTCGATCATCCTGAAATGGCTCCAGACTGAATATGGCTGCGAGGTGGTCACCTTTACCGCCGACCTGGGACAGGGCGAGGAATTGGGCCCAGCGCGCGACAAGGCGGAATTGCTGGGGATCGCACCCGAGAACATTTATATCGAGGATATCCGCGAAGAATTCGTGCGCGATTTCGTGTTTCCGATGTTCCGTGCAAACGCGGTTTACGAGGGTCTTTACTTGCTTGGAACGTCCATCGCGCGGCCGCTTATTTCCAAGCGGCTGGTCGAGATCGCCGCAGAAACCGGCGCGGATGCGGTGGCCCATGGCGCGACGGGCAAGGGCAACGACCAGGTGCGGTTCGAACTGGCTGCCTACGCGCTGAACCCCGATATCAAGGTGATCGCGCCGTGGCGCATCTGGGATCTGACCAGCCGGACCAGACTGATCGACTTTGCCGAAAAGAACCAGATCCCGATTGCGAAGGACAAGCGCGGCGAAGCACCGTTTTCGGTGGATGCCAACCTGTTGCACACCTCTTCGGAGGGCAAGGCGCTGGAAGATCCGGCCGAGATGGCACCCGAGCATGTTTATCAACGCACGGTCAACCCCGAGGATGCTCCCGATACGCCCCAATATATCGAGATCGGTTTTGAAAAGGGCGATGCAGTCAGCATCGATGGCGACGCGCTTAGCCCCGCCAACTTGCTGACCCGGCTGAATGAATTGGGCGGCGAGCATGGTGTTGGTCGGCTGGACCTTGTCGAAGGACGCTTCGTGGGCATGAAAAGCCGCGGTATTTACGAAACACCCGGTGGGACCATCCTGCTTGAGGCACATCGCGGAATCGAACAGATCACGCTGGACCGCGGCGCCGCGCATCTCAAGGATGAATTGATGCCCCGTTATGCCGAGCTGATCTATAACGGATTCTGGTACAGTCCGGAGCGTGAAATGCTGCAAGCAGCGATTGACCACTCGCAGGCGCATGTCACAGGCACGGTGCGGATCAAGTTGTACAAAGGGTCAGCGCGGATCGTCGGGCGCTGGTCCGAGCATTCGCTCTACTCGGAGGCGCATGTCACATTCGAAGACGACGCCGGTGCCTATGATCAGAAAGACGCGGCAGGTTTCATCCAATTGAACGCGCTGCGGCTTAAACTTCTGGCAGCACGTGACCGGCGCTTGAAATAAGCTTCTTCGCAGCAAAACATGCTTTGGGCGGCGCTAGTACCCTGCACCGCCCAAAGCGCTTGCTGCGATCCCGAGTTTTGCGAACAGGTCCACTGCATCCTGACAGGACAGCGGAAATCGTTAAACAGTGGGGCAGAATATGATTGGGCATAAAGAATTTATGGCCGTTTTGCGCGGGATTTGTCATATTGGCAGGCTCCAAAACCGCGCCTGAAAGCCCGAAATCCCAGAAAGTCGGTGTTGTATAAGCGTCTTGACCGCACCAGAACAGTGTTTCGGCTTTCGCCCCCAAGCCCGAGTTTGTAGGGTTTGCGACGTAGTCAAAGGGGGGCAGGCGTGAGCAGGACGGACGTATCCGTGACGCCGATGATGGCGCAATATCTGGAGATCAAAGCCCGGTATGCCGGCGCGTTGCTGTTCTACCGGATGGGCGATTTCTACGAGCTGTTCTTTGAGGATGCGGTTGCCGCCGCCGAGGCGCTGGACATTGCCCTGACGAAGCGCGGCAAGCATATTGGCCAGGATATCCCGATGTGCGGCGTCCCGGTGCATTCCGCCGAGGGTTATTTGCTGACCCTGATCCGTAAAGGATTTCGAGTGGCGGTTTGCGAGCAGATGGAAGATCCCGCAGAGGCAAAAAAGCGCGGCGCTAAATCCGTGGTTCACCGCGATGTGGTGCGGCTTGTCACGCCAGGCACGCTGACCGAAGACAGCTTGCTAGATGCACGGCGGCACAATTTTCTCGCCGCGTTTGCTCGTTTGCGCGACAAGGCGGCACTCGCCTGGGTCGATATATCGACCGGCGCATTTCACGTGATGCCATTGGCAGAGGTCCGGCTGGTACCAGAACTTGCGCGCCTTGCCCCCAGTGAACTGATTGTCATGGATGGGGACGAGCCGGGCTTGAGCGACGTCCTGTTGGACACAGATATCCCACTCACGCCGCTTGGACGGTCGGCATTTGACAGTGCCGGTGCGGAACGACGGCTTTGCGCGCTGTTCGGAACACAAACGCTGGAAGCCTTCGGCAGTTTCGAGCGCGCGGACATCGCGGCGATGGGAGCCATCGTCGAATATCTTGAGATCACACAAAAAGGTAAATTGCCGCTGCTTCAACCGCCAATACGAGAGGCACTGTCGCGTGTCATGCAAATCGACGGGGCCACGCGGCGCAACCTTGAACTGACACAATCACTGTCAGGGGGGCGTGGCGGCTCTCTTTTGGCAACGGTTGACAGAACGGTAACAGCCGGGGGCGGACGGCTGCTTGACCGGCGAATTTCCGGACCAAGCCGCGTCTTGAGCATAGTGCAGGACCGTCAGGATGCGGTGGCTTTTGCCGTGGAACAGACCCGCTTACGCGCGGATCTGCGGGAATGCCTGCGCAAGGTGCCGGATCTGGAGCGGGCCCTGTCCCGGCTTGGTCTTGATCGTGGGGGTCCACGAGATTTGGCCGCCATTCGCAACGGGCTGACGCAGGCTGTGGATCTGGCCAGTCGGCTGGATGCGGTCGAGCTGCCCGATTTGCTGGCCCGCGCGACTCAGGATCTGACAGGCCATGACACGCTTTTGGCCTTTTTGGATCAAGCGCTGGTGGCAGAACCACCGCTATTGGCACGCGATGGCGGATTCATAGCAGAGGGTTTTGAGCCCGAATTGGATGAGGCGCGCAAACTACGCGACGAGGGACGCGGCGTGATTGCGGCGATGCAGGCCGAATACGCACAAAAGACCGGCATCACGAGCCTGAAAATAAAGCATAACAACGTTCTGGGCTATTTCNTCGAGGTAACGGCGATCCATGCCGAAAAGATGCTGTCAGCCCCGCTGAACGAAACCTTCAAGCATAGGCAGACCACTGCGAATCAGGTGCGGTTCACCACCGTGCCATTAAGCGAGATGGAAACCAGAATCCTGAATGCAGGCGGACAGGCGCTTGAGATCGAAAAGCGGCTCTATCAGGCGCTAAGACACGCCATTCTGGATGACGCGCCACGGATTTTGCAATGCTCGAGGGCGCTGTCGGAAATTGACCTTGGGCTTGCGCTGGCCGAACTGGCGCAAACCGAGGATTGGTGTCGGCCAGTGGTGGACGAAAGCCGCGCGTTGGTGATCGAGGGCGGGCGGCATCCGGTGGTTGAGGCTGCGTTGAAACGGCAAGGCGGCAATAGCTTTATCGCCAATGACTGCGCCTTGGGGCAGGGGGCAGATATCTGGTTGGTAACCGGGCCAAACATGGCCGGCAAATCCACGTTCCTGCGGCAAAACGCATTGATTGCGGTTCTCGCCCAAATGGGTGGTTTCGTGCCTGCGCGCTCGGCGCATATTGGTTTGGTCAGCCAGCTTTTCAGCCGGGTTGGGGCCTCTGACGATCTGGCGCGGGGGCGGTCGACATTCATGGTCGAGATGGTCGAAACCGCCGCGATCCTGAATCAGGCGGATGATCACGCGCTGGTCATTCTGGACGAGATCGGGCGCGGCACGGCCACCTATGACGGCCTTTCGATCGCCTGGGCGACCTTGGAAAACCTCCATGAGGTCAATGGGTGCCGCGCGCTTTTCGCAACGCATTACCATGAATTAACGCATCTGAGCGACAAGCTGGACCGGGTGGAAAATGCAACCGTCGCAGTCAAGGAACATGATGGCGACGTTATTTTCCTGCACCAAATGCGAAAGGGTGCCGCAGATCGTAGCTACGGTGTGCAGGTGGCCAAGCTGGCCGGTTTACCAAGTGCCGTTGTGGAGAGGGCGCGGGTGGTGCTCGAAGCATTGGAAAAAGGCGAGCGGGAGGCGGGGGGCAAGCGGGAAGCGTTTATCGACGATCTGCCCCTGTTCCGGGTAAACCCGGTACCAGAGCAGAGCAAGGCGAAACCCTGCCCCGTTTCCGAACGTCTGAAAGCGGTGCGGCCGGATGACCTTAGCCCGCGTGACGCCTTGGAATTGATTTATGAATTGAAGAGCCTGGGTGAGTAGGGTGGGCAGATTGCCCACCCTACCTTTGTATCAGCCCTTGAAAGACGACACGCCGACCTGCGCGGGGCGCAGGATGCGGTCATGCAGCATGAAACCCTGTGCGGACACCTGAATGATCTCGCCGGATTTCGTTCCGGGAACCGGGGCTTCGAAAACCGCCTCATGATGCTTGGGGTCGAACTTGTCACCGACCTGTGGGTCGATGACCTGAATGCCGTGTTTACCAAACACGTTGAACAACTCTCGCATTGTCAGCTCGATCCCTTCGATCAGGGCAGCATTCGCAGTGCGTTGTTCGTCCGTCACCGATTCGACGGCGCGTTTCATGTTGTCAAAAACGGGCAACATATCACGCGCCAGTTTCGAGCCACCGTAATTCTGCGCCTCGAGCCGATCCTTATCCGCCCTTTTGCGGGCGTTCTCGGCATCGGCGAGGGCGCGCATAAACTTGTCCTGAAATGCATCGCGCTGGGCGCGCATATCGTCAAGCTGCGCTTCAAGACTGTCTGGCGCATCCTCTTCGGTCAACGCCGCCTGTTCTTGTGCTTCGGCCTCTTCCACATCATCGAGAAAGGGATCTTCTTTCGAGTCAGCCATGCTTCACCTTTAGCTTCGGTCGGCAATGAGTTTACCCACCAGTTGCGCCGTGTAATCCACGATCGGGACAATCCGCCCATAGTTCAAACGGGTCGGGCCAATCACGCCCACGGCACCCACGATCTTACGGTTTGCGTTCATATATGGAGACACGACCAAAGAGGAACCCGAAAGTGAGAAAAGTTTGTTTTCCGAACCGATAAAAATACGCACGCCTGCGCCCTCGTCGGTAAGCTCCAGAAACTCGGCGATGTCGCGCTTGCGTTCCAGATCGTCAAAGAGCGTCTTGATTAGATCGAGGTCTTCCTCCTCGGTACCGGCATTGAGCAGGTTGGAACGACCGCGCACGATAAGGCGTTCGTAATTGTCCGCTTCGCCCTCCCAGACGGCCAGGCCGCTTTCAACCAGCTGATGAGCAAGCTGATCTATCTCTTGACGCCGTGATTCGATTTCACGGGTGATGACGGTGCGCAGATCCGTCAGCGTCTTGCCCTCGATCAGCGCATTCAGGAAATTCGCCGCTTCGCGCATCGAACTTGGGGTCTGGCCAGGCGGCGGATTGAAAATCCGATTTTCCACATGTCCGTCAGCAAAGACCAGCACCACAAGCGCCCGGTCATGTCCCAACGAGACAAACTCGATATGCTTGATCGGGGCCTCATGTTTCGGGGCAAGCACAAGCGACGCGCCCTGTGTCACACCCGAGAGGGCAGACCCGATCCGATCCAGCGCATCGGACACATCGTCCGAATTGGAGCCAAGCGTCGCGTCGATCATCTCGCGGTCGCTGGTACCCAGATCACCGACCTCAAGCAGCCCGTCGACGAACATGCGCAGCCCTTGTTGCGTCGGTATCCGCCCCGCGGAAACATGTGGCGAATCAAGCAGGCCGAGATATTCCAGATCCTGCATGACGTTGCGGATCGTCGCGGCTGAAACCTTTTCGGTCATGTCGCGGGTCAGCGTGCGAGAGCCCACGGGATCGCCGGTCGCAAGATACCCCTCGACAACGCGGCGGAACACTTCGCGCGAGCGGTCGTTCATCTCCTCAAGGATCTGACGGGCTTTTTCCATCTGCTCAATCTGATTGTTGCGGTCTGCCATTAAAAACGCCCCGCTCAAAAGGTCAATCGGGGTTGCGGACGGGTTTCAAGCCCTTGTATCCCGGCAACATGCGAAAAGGAGTATCGGCATGCGGCCTTCAGGTAGAGACTTAAGTGAAATGCGCGCGGTTTCAATCGAGACCGGCGTGACCAAACATGCCGAAGGTTCGTGCATGATACGGATCGGCGACACCCATGTGCTATGCACCGCGACGCTGGAAGATCGCGTGCCTCCGTTTATCAAGGGGTCTGGCCTTGGCTGGGTGACGGCGGAATATGGCATGTTGCCCCGCTCGACAACCAGCCGCATGCGCCGCGAGGCAACCGCGGGCAAGCAAGGCGGGCGCACCGTGGAAATCCAGCGGCTGATCGGGCGCAGCCTGCGCGCCGGTGTGGATCGTGTTGCGCTGGGCGAACGGCAGATTACCGTTGATTGTGACGTGATTCAGGCCGATGGCGGCACGCGCTGTGCCTCGATCACCGGCGGGTGGATCGCATTGCGGCTGGCGGTGAACAAGCTGATGAAAGCCGGGGATGTCACAAGCGACCCATTGCTTGACCCCGTCGCGGCGGTCAGCTGTGGCATCTATGCTGGTCAACCGGTTCTGGATCTGGATTACCCGGAAGACAGCGTGGCAGGTGTCGACGGGAATTTCATCATGACTGGCAGCGGCCAATTGATCGAGGTGCAGATGAGTGCCGAAGGCGCAACATTCTCTCGCAACCAGATGGATGAGCTTATGGGCCTGGCGGAAAAAGGTGTGACAGAGCTGGTCGCGGCCCAAAAGGCGGCAACCGGTGCGTAAATTCCAGGGCGATACGCTTTTGGTGGCGACGCATAACGCGGGCAAGCTGGAAGAGATCGCCACGTTGCTTGCACCTTTTGGCGTAAAGGTAATCGGCGCAGCTGAAAAAGGTCTCACGGAACCCGACGAAACGGAAACCAGTTTCGTCGGCAATGCCCGGATCAAAGCTCATGCCGCGGCCAAGGCCACCGGCCTGCCAGCGTTGAGCGATGATTCCGGGATCGAGATTGCCGCGCTTGGTAATGCTCCAGGCGTTTACACAGCCGATTGGGCCGAAACCGGCTCTGGTCGTGATTTTGTGATGGCGATGACCAAGGCACATGACTGGCTTATTGCAAAGGGCGCTCCGAAACCGTGGCGCGCGCGGTTTTGCTGTACATTGGTCATGGCCTGGCCAGATGCGCATGACGAGGTGTTTCCCGGCACCGTTGATGGGCAGATCGTTTGGCCAATGCGGGGGGATCACGGGCATGGATATGACCCGATCTTCCAACCGGACGGGTACGACATCACCTTTGCCGAGATGGACCGATGGGCAAAGAACGAGATCAGCCACCGCGCCGATGCGTTCAAACGATTGGTAAAGGGCTGCTTTGACTGAGGATTGGCGCGCAGGCGGTTTCGGAATTTACCTGCATTGGCCCTTTTGCGCTGCCAAATGCCCGTATTGCGATTTCAACTCTCATGTCAGAACTGAAATCGACCAATCCCGCTGGCTTCGAGCCTATCTGGCCGAGATTGAACGGTATGCGGCCCTTGTGCCCAGGCGGGTTCTGAACTCTGTTTTCTTGGGTGGCGGCACGCCCAGCCTTATGGCGCCTGAGATTGTAGAGGCGATATTGTGCCGTATTCGTGCGCTCTGGCCGCTTGCCAACGATCTTGAGATCACGCTTGAAGCAAACCCCGGCTCTGTGGAGGCTCGCCGCTTTGCCGGTTACGCACAAGCGGGGGTCAATCGCGTATCTATGGGGATCCAAGCCCTGAACGAGACGGACCTCAAGCGCCTAGGACGGTTGCACACCGTTGCCGAAGCCTATCAAGCGTATGATATTGCAAAAGAATATTTTGATCGCGTCAGCTTTGATCTTATCTATGCCCGGCAATATCAAACGCTGGACGCCTGGCGTACCGAACTGCGGGGCGCGTTGGAGCTGGCGGTGGATCATCTATCACTATACCAACTAACGATCGAACCGGGTACTGCGTTCGGCGACCGCGCCGAGCGGGGAAAATTGCCCGGCCTGCCGGATGAAGATACAGCGGCAGACATGTATGAGATGACACAAGAGCTTTGTTCAAAAGCGGGTCTAAATGCCTATGAAGTCTCTAACCATGCGAAAACCGGTTCGGAATCCCGGCATAATCTGATTTATTGGAACTACGGTGATTATATCGGGATCGGTCCGGGGGCGCATGGGCGTGTCACTCTG
>P_2C_Liq_2_UnCtyDRAFT_1000330_pt1 | contig 13355 bp, 13 predicted proteins | sample Pon2CUnioCityCA_FD_10236 | JGI IMG/M metagenome (IMG submission 10236) | reverse complement strand
CAAACAGCAAGGCCGCTATCCACAAGTTGGCGCGCCAGAACATCGATTTCTTGACGACGGTTGCTGATCTCGCGGCGGATGGTTGTGCCAAGCTCGGTGAGTGTTTTGCCCTCAGCCAGAGCATTGAGAAAATTGGCCGCTTCACGCATGGAGCTGGGGGTAGCGCCAAGGGGCGGGGTGAACACACGGTTTTCAACGTGGCCATCGGAAAACACCAGCACAACAAGCGCACGGTCGGCAGCCAAAGGCACAAACTCGATATGCTTGATCGCGGCCTCATGCTTGGGCGCGAGCACAAGCGATGCCCCCTGGGTGACACCCGACAGAGCAGCGCCGACACGGTCAAGCAAACCCGAGACATCGCCCGAGTTTTTGCCCATGGTTTCGTCGATCTTGCGGCGGTCGTTTGTTTCAAGCTCGTTTACTTCAAGCAAACCGTCGACAAACATGCGCAAGCCCTGCTGGGTCGGGACACGGCCAGCGCTTGTGTGGGGGCTTCCGAGCAGCCCCATGAACTCAAGGTCAGACATGACGTTGCGCACGGTTGCTGCGCTGACCTTTTCGCTCATCGTGCGGGTGAGGGTGCGTGAGCCGACAGGATCGCCTGAATCAAGATAGCCCTGCACCACACGGCGAAACACCTCGCGGGTGCGCTCGTTCATTTCGGATAGAAGCTGTGTATTGTCGGTCATTGTTGCATTCCTCGCGCAGCATTTAAGAACCAAGGGGCGCGAAAGGTCAATCGGGCTTGTGTTTTAGGGCTTTCGCCTTGTATCCCGACACGAACAAGAAAAGGAATTTCAAATGCGACCCTCAGGCCGACTACTAGACCAAATGCGCGACGTCTCCATCGAGACCGATGTTACAAAACATGCCGAAGGCTCCTGCATGATCCGTATGGGCGACACCCATGTACTGTGCACCGCCACGTTGGAAGAGCGTGTACCGCCGTTTGTAAAGGGCTCAGGCCTTGGCTGGGTCACGGCTGAATACGGGATGCTCCCACGCTCGACGACAAGCCGTATGCGCCGCGAAGCGACGGCCGGCAAGCAGGGTGGCCGCACTGTTGAGATCCAGCGCCTGATTGGCCGCTCACTGCGCGCAGGTGTTGACCGTGTTGCGCTTGGCGAACGCCAGATCACAATTGACTGTGATGTCATTCAAGCCGACGGCGGCACGCGCTGTGCCTCAATCACCGGTGGCTGGGTTGCGCTGAAGCTGGCCGTGAACAAGCTGATCAAGGCTGGCGATGTGATCTCTGATCCACTGGTTGACCCTGTTGCAGCTGTATCTTGCGGAATCTATGCGGGCCAACCCGTCCTTGACCTAGATTACCCTGAAGACAGCGAAGCTGGCGTTGATGGCAACTTCATCATGACGGGCAGCAAAAAGCTGATCGAAGTGCAGATGTCTGCCGAGGGCCAGACCTATAACCGTGATCAGATGAACCAGCTTATGGACCTCGCTGAAAAGGGTGTAAGCGAGCTGGTTCTGCTTCAGAAGGCTGCGACGGGTGCGTAAGTTTGACGGAGATCAGCTGGTCATTGCTTCGCACAATGCTGGCAAGCTGCGCGAGATCGCAGAGCTGCTTGCGCCCTTCGGGGTGAAGGTCAGCTCTGCGGCCGAACACGGCCTCGCAGAGCCAGAAGAGACCGAGGATACCTTTGTTGGCAATGCGCGCATTAAGGCGCATTTTGCCGCCAAGGCCACAGGGCTGCCTGCGCTGTCTGATGACAGTGGTATTACCGTTGATGCGCTGGACGGCGCACCGGGCGTCTATACAGCTGATTGGGCCGAGACCCCAAATGGCCGGGATTTTGCCATGGCAATGGAGAAAGTCTGGACATTGCTCGACACCAAGATGGCGCCTTTTCCGCGCACTGCGGCGTTTAACGCGACGCTGTGTCTGGCTTGGCCAGATGGGCACGACGAAGTTTTTGAGGGGCGTGTAGAAGGACAGGTTGTCTGGCCGATGCGTGGCACGCGCGGATTTGGCTTTGACCCGATGTTTCAGCCAAATGGCAAAGCCGAGACATTTGGAGAAATGGACCCCGCCGAGAAAAACGCGATGAGCCACCGCCAAGTCGCTTTTGACAAGCTTGTGACGGGCTGTTTTGAATAACGACTGGCAGAATGGGGGCTTTGGCATTTATGTGCATTGGCCCTTCTGTGAGGCCAAGTGCCCCTATTGCGACTTCAACAGTCATGTTGTGCGCAAAATAGACCAGTTGCGCTGGCTTAGAGCCTATCTTTTAGAGATAGAACGCTACGGTGAAGCGCTTTCAGGGCGCGTTGTTTCGAGCATTTTCTTTGGTGGCGGCACGCCAAGCCTCATGGAGCCAGAGGTGGTTGCCGGAGTGATCGATAAGATCAAGGCAACTTGGCCCGTGGCCAACGACCTTGAAGTTACGCTCGAAGCAAACCCCGGATCTGTTGAGGCGGGGCGCTTTAAGGCCTATCGCGATGCGGGCGTGACGCGTATTTCGATGGGCGTGCAAGCCTTGAATGATGACGACCTCAGGCGCTTGGGGCGGATACACACAGTCGCAGAGGCGCAAGCTGCCTTTGAAATTGCGCGCAAGAGCTTTGATAAGGTCAGCTTTGACCTCATCTATGCGCGGCAAGGGCAAACACCCGAAGCATGGCGTGACGAGCTAAAGCAAGCATTGGGCTTGGCTGTAGATCACCTTTCGCTCTACCAGCTGACCATCGAACAGGGCACAGCCTTTGGAGACCGCTACAACGCAGGCAAGCTGCGAGGGCTTCCAGACGATGATGCCTCAGCCGAGATGTATGAGATCACGCAGGACATTTGTGGCGAAGCGGGCCTCTTGGCTTATGAGGTTTCCAATCACGCGCAAGTCGGCTCTGAATGCAGGCACAACGAAATATACTGGCGCTATGGCGACTATGCTGGCATTGGCCCCGGGGCGCACGGCCGTATATCTTTACCAAACGGGCGCTTTGCAACAGAAGGCTTCATGCAGCCCAATGCATGGCTGGAAGCTGCAGAACGCGGCAATGGCGAGAAGCTGCGCGAAGCTCTGACGAACGATGATCAAGCGACAGAATTTCTCCTGATGGGGATGCGCCTGTCAGAGGGTGTGAGCCTTGATCGCTTTGTGAGCCTGTCTGGGCGAAGCCTGAAAGCTGACGCCTTAACGGACCTTCAGGAGCTTGGAATGGTGACGCGTGAAGGCGAACGCCTCAAAGCAACCCAGAAGGGACGGTTTGTCTTGAACTCTGTTCTGGCACGGCTGTTGGAGGACTGAATGAAGNTTCTCTGGGTTACCTTCGGNCTTCTTTGTNTCGGGCTCGCCTTTGTTGGCATTGTGCTTCCACTTCTGCCAACGGTGCCGTTTCTTTTGCTGGCGGCCTTCTGTTTTGCGCGGTCATCAGAACGGCTGCACAACTGGCTTGTCACTCACCCCAAGCTTGGGCCGCCCATAGTTGACTGGCAGACGCGTGGCGCCATCACACCCAAGGCAAAAAAGCTCGCAACTCTGTCTGTTGCCGTAGTTTTCACGCTATCGCTTATACTCGGGCTAAAGCCCTTCGTGCTGGTCATCCAAGCGATAACGCTTGGATGTGTCATGCTGTTTATCTGGACGCGGCCAAACTAACTACGACAACTTGCCACAGAGCTCATCCAACTGATCGAGCGATGTATAGCTGATCGTGATCTGGCCGGTTTCGGCACCCTCTGAATGATTGATTGAGACCTTCATTCCCAGGCTTGCCGAAAGATCACCCTCAAGCGCGATCGTATCTGCATCTTTTGCGGTGGGCTTGCCGCGTGGCTTTGAGTCGGTTGCGGGCTTACCCGCTTTTTTCACAAGCTGCTCTGTTGCCCGAACGGACAACCCCTTGCTGACGATTTCACGCGCTAGCGCCGCTGGATCATCGGCGGTGATCAACGCACGAGCATGGCCGGCTGAAAGCTGCCCTTCAGCCAAAAGCGACAAGACCGAGTCGGGCAGTGCGAGAAGGCGCATCTGGTTGGCGATGTGGCTCCGGCTTTTGCCAAGCGCTTGGGCGAGCTTTTCTTGTGTGTGGCCGAATTTTTCGATCAGCTGACGGTACCCAACAGCCTCTTCAACTGGATTGAGGTCGGCGCGTTGGATGTTTTCGATGATGGCGACTTCAAGCACCTCAACATCATCAAAATCTCTAATGATAACAGGTACTTGGTGAAGCTGGGCTTTTTGAGACGCACGCCAGCGACGCTCGCCAGCCACGATCTGGTAAACCCCGCTTTCATTGGGATGCGGGCGCACGATCAGAGGCTGGATAACACCCTTCTCACGGATCGATTCAGCCAAGTCAGCCAACGCAACAGCATCAAATGTGCGCCGCGGCTGATCGGGGTTGGGTTTAACCCGCTCAATCGGCACCATGATATCGCCGCGCGGACTTTGAACCGCGGCCTTCTCTGTCTCGGCTGGCATTTCGGCCATAAGCGCTGACAGCCCTCGTCCGAGGCCGCGTGACTTGCTCTTCTTATCGGACATGGCTGGCTCCTATCTCTTTGTTTTCGCGTTATTTTTGAGGACTTCTCTGGCAAGCGCCCGATAGGCCACTGCGCCCTTGGAATTGGGGTCATAGCTGAGTACGGGCATCGCAAATGATGGTGCTTCGCTCACGCGGACATTTCGAGGTATCAGTGTCTTAAAGACCAGATCCCCCAAATTTTCGCGGGCATCTTGCTCAACCTGCTGCGACAGGTTGTTGCGCCGGTCATACATCGTCAGAACAATGCCTTCGATACGGAGCGCAGGATTCGCTGTTTCTCGCATCTCTCGAATGGTCAGCATAAGCTGTGATAAGCCTTCAAGCGCGAAAAACTCGCTTTGCAACGGCACGAGAATAGAGTCAGCCGCAACCATCGCATTTACTGTGAGAAGGTTCAGGGACGGCGGGCAGTCAATCAGGATGTAGTCAAACCCGAAACTGTCGATGTCCGTCTGCTTGAGGGCGTCTCTCAGAAGATGACTGCGCTTTTCGTTGGAATAGAGCTCGATATCAGCCGAGCTCAGATCCACTGTTGCTGGAATGATGCTGACATTCTCAGTCTCCGTTGGGAGGATGATCTCCTCAAGAGGGGTATCCTCAAGAAGAAGGTCATAGGTGGTGTATTCACGATCTTCACGGTCTATCCCAAGGCCTGTGGAGGCGTTTCCCTGCGGATCAAGATCAACAAGCAGGACTTTCTCACCCGTTTCGGCCAGAGCAGCTGCCAGATTGATCGCTGTCGTTGTCTTGCCGACACCGCCTTTTTGGTTGGCAATCGCAATGATTTTTGCAGCAGGCGGGCGCGACAAATCAGACACGTGTTAATCCTTTAATCTCAAGCAAAACAGCGTCTTCGCTTGTTTCACTTTGTAACTCATTAAACTCGAAATGCCACGACTCTTGCGCCTTGGCCAACTCACTGCGCCAATTTCTGCCTTTGAGAAAGACAGCCTTGCCCTCCGGCGCCAGATGGATATTGGCATAATCCAAAAGCAAAGCAAGGTCGGCCAATGCCCGCGCTGTAACAACATCAGCGCTCTGTGGCTCAGCCACTTCGATCCGCTCAGTAAGAACGGTGCCAGAAACACCTGTTTCACGCAGCACAGTCCGTAGAAAAGCCGATTTCCGTTGGTCACTCTCTATCATCGTGACTTTGGAGGGGTAACCGTGCTCCGCAGCAGCAATTGCCAGAACAAGCCCCGGAAAGCCACCGCCACTTCCCATATCAACAAGGTGGCCCGTTGAGGCAGGAATGAGCGCCAGCGCTTGAAGTGAATCTTGAATATGGCGAGACCACAGATCTGCAACCGTGGACTTGGCAACAAGGTTGATACGCGGATTCCACTTCTTCAGCGTCTCCGCATAAATCTCGAGCCGCTCCAATGTTTCACGTGAAACATTCAACGCAGCGCTCATGCCGATCTCTCCTTCGTTGCCTGTCGAATTTTCGCCATGAGCAAAGCGATTGCTGCCGGTGTCATCCCATCAATCCGCGCTGCTTGCGCCAAGTTCTGAGGCTGCGCGGACGTGAGCTTCGACTTGAGCTCATTTGAAAGACCATCGAGAGGTGCGTACTCAAACCCGAGCGGTATCGCATGGTTTTCATCCCGCTTCATTGCCTCTACGTCCTTTTTCTGACGCTCGATATAGATAGCGTAAAGCGCATCTTTCTTGAGCTGGACTTGGGTCTCGGGCGCTATGCCCCCGAAATCCGGGTCAATTTCCATGAGGGCGGGGAAATCAACTTCTGGGATCGCAAGGAGCTCGTAAGCTGTTCTGCGTGTCCCATCTTGTTTGATGTTCAAATTGGCGTTCTTCAATTCATTCGTCGTGAAGCTTTTCGTTTGCAGCAGCNCCTTACCCGCTTCAAGCGCATTCAATCGCGCGTCAAAGACAGCCTTACGCTCATCAGAGACGCAGCCNAGCTGCAAGGCCAACGGTGTCAGGCGTTGATCAGCATTGTCAGCTCNCAACGAGAGGCGGAATTCTGCGCGCGAGGTAAACATCCGATAGGGCTCTGTAACACCGCGAGTTACAAGATCATCGATCATCACGCCTATGTAGCTCTCAGCGCGGCTGAACGTCACCGCTTCTCTGTTGAGGCAAGCCGCCGCAGCATTTAGGCCAGCGACAAGGCCTTGAGCCGCAGCCTCCTCATACCCCGTTGTTCCATTGATCTGGCCAGCGAGAAAAAGCCCGTTAACCTCTTTCAGCCTTAGAGCTGTCGTCAGCGCTCTGGGGTCAATATAGTCATATTCAATCGCGTAACCTGGCTGCAGGATTGTTGCGTTTTCCAGCCCCACTATAGAGCGTACATAATCGTGCTGCACATCTTCGGGGAGAGACGTGGAAATGCCGTTTGGATACACCGTGTTGGTGTTAAGGCCTTCTGGCTCAAGGAAAATAAGGTGGGATGTCTTATCAGCAAAGCGAACAACTTTGTCTTCAATCGACGGGCAGTAGCGCGGGCCAACACCTTCAATATGACCACCATACATAGCAGAGCGCTCAAGATTGGCCGCAATAATTTCATGTGTGCGCTCATTGGTGTGAGTCATACCACAGGAGATTTGTCGCGCTTCGTGCGACTTGGACATAAATGAAAACAAAGATGGCTCTTCGTCCCCCGGCTGCATCTCAAGAATATCCCAGTTGATGGTCTTACTGTCGAGACGGGGAGGCGTCCCTGTTTTGAGCCGTCCTTTGGGCAGGCCGAAATCATCCATACGTTCCGCAAGCTTGATGGACGGCTTGTCGCCCATGCGGCCGCCAGCATACGACACATCACCAATGTGTATCAGGCCGCGAAGAAATGTGCCTGTCGTTAGGATGGTTTCGCTGGCATGGACCTCGGAGCCGTCGGCGAGCACGACACCCGCTACGCGACCAGACTCCATAATGAAATCAACAGTCTCACCCTCAATCACTGTCAGGTTGGGGCGTGCGAGTGTCTCCGCGAGCATAGCCTTTTGATAGAGCTCTCGATCTTGCTGGGCGCGGGGGCCTTGAACCGCCGGGCCTTTGCGACGATTGAGCAGGCGGAACTGGATCCCGCCCTTGTCAGACATCCGGCCCATAACGCCATCCATCGCATCGATCTCGCGAACAAGATGGCCTTTGCCAAGCCCACCCATAGCCGGGTTACAGGACATTACACCAATATCGTTCAGTCGCAGTGTGACCAGAGCTGTAGTGACACCCATACGCGCGGCAGCATGTGCCGCCTCTGTGCCCGCGTGACCGCCTCCAACAACGATGACATCAAAATGTTTCACGTGAAACACTCCTACTTGCCCAGACAAAAGCTGGAAAAAACCTCATCGAGAACATGCTCGACATCAACCCGCCCAATAAGCGAATTCAGTGTATCATACGCGATGCGCAGCTCTTCTGCAGCAATATCTGTGGATTCGAAGTCAGACGCAATGAGCTGACGCGCTGCCACTAGGGATGCTATGCAGCGTTGCATAGCCGCTTTGTGCCGCTCGCGCGTGGCAAGTCCTGCCTGAGCGCTCTTGGCTGAAAGAGTGTCGGCGATCTGGCGTGTGAGTTGCGACAAACCCTGCCCAGTTTTACCAGAGACCGCCCCTACATCATCACTCAACAGGTCACCTTTCGCCGTGATGACAATATCGTCGGGCAGAGGCGTAAACTCAGGTACAGCGCCGTGCTCTACGAGAAACACGCGCAAGTCTGCTGCTCGGGCACGTTCCATCGCGCGTGCAACACCAATCTTTTCGACAACATCATCCGTCTCGCGCAGACCAGCTGTGTCGAGCAGTGTGACGGGCAAACCGCCAAGCTCCATACGCACTTCTATGACATCCCGCGTCGTTCCGGCGATCTCCGATGTGATCGCTGCATCGCGGCCAGCAAGTGCGTTGAGAAGGGTGGATTTGCCTGCATTGGGCGGCCCGACGATAGCCACCTCATAGCCCGTTCGGATACGCTCAGCCGCGCCGAACCCGTCGAGCTGCGCCTGCATGCCAGTCTGTACCTCATCAATGAGCGCGAGAACTTCTGGCGAGACATCAACAGGGACATCCTCATCCGCAAAATCAATGGTGACTGTGAGAAGTGCACTGGCCCTTATGAGACGCTCACGCCAGGCTGACGCCAGATCACCAAGACCACCCGAAAACAAGCGTAGCGCTTGCTGCCGCTGTGCTTCGGTTTCTGATGCGATAAGGTCAGCCAAACCCTCGACCTGTGCCAGATCCAGCCGACCGTTGGCCAAAGCGCGGCGGGTAAATTCTCCAGGCTCTGCGAGACGAAGACCGTCTTGTTGGCCTAGTTCTGCCAGCACTGCGTTGACCACCGCGATAGACCCGTGAAGCTGTAGCTCGACCGTTTCTTCACCCGTAAAGCTCGCTTTATCAGCAAAGCAAAGCACCAGAGCCTCATCAAGCTTTTCGCCTGAAGCGAGCGGACATCCCTTAGAGCCGCTTTACGCGGAGACGGCAGATGCCCACACAAAACACGCGCCGCAGAAAAAGCCTGTGGCCCAGATATCCGGACCACAGAGACGCCAGCTTTACCAGCCGCTGTGGCTTGGGCAAAAATCGTGCTCATTTCTCATAACCTGTTGTTATTGAACAGATTTTAGGTGTTCATTGAGTCGAAGAACTCACCATTTGTTTTGGTTTGCTTAAGCTTTCCAAGCAGGAACTCAATAGCATCGGTTGTACCCATCGGGTTGAGGATACGCCGCAGAACGAAGGTTTTTTGCAGGTCTTTTGACTCAACAAGCAGCTCTTCTTTCCGTGTACCAGACTTGAGAATATCCATCGCCGGGAAAACACGTTTGTCTGCCACCTTACGGTCAAGGACGATCTCGGAGTTGCCCGTGCCTTTGAATTCTTCAAAGATGACTTCATCCATGCGTGAACCCGTGTCGATGAGAGCTGTCGCAATAATCGTCAGAGAGCCACCTTCCTCGATGTTACGTGCGGCCCCAAAGAAGCGCTTGGGGCGCTGGAGTGCGTTGGCATCAACACCACCCGTCAGAACCTTACCTGACGACGGCACAGTCGTGTTAAATGCGCGACCGAGGCGCGTGATGGAATCGAGCAGGATCACCACATCGCGTTTGTGTTCAACAAGGCGCTTGGCCTTCTCGATGACCATTTCTGACACGGCGACGTGGCGCGTTGCAGGTTCGTCAAATGTCGAGGAGACCACCTCGCCCTTAACAGAGCGCTGCATGTCCGTAACTTCCTCTGGGCGCTCATCTATCAGCAGAACGATGAGATAGCACTCAGGGTGGTTCTTTTCGATGCTGTGGGCGATATTCTGGAGCAGAACAGTTTTACCAGTACGCGGCGGTGCCACGATGAGCGAGCGTTGGCCCTTACCGATTGGCGCAACCAAGTCGATGATACGCGCTGATTTGTCCTTAATCGTCGGATCTTCGATCTCCATTTTCAGCCGCTCGTCCGGATAGAGCGGTGTCAGGTTGTCAAAGGCAATCTTGTGGCGCGCTTTTTCAGGCTCTTCGAAGTTGATTTTGGTCACGTGAGTGAGAGCAAAATAACGCTCGTTGTCTTCTGGCTGCTTCAGATGACCTTCGATTGTGTCACCTGTACGCAATGAGAATTTACGCAAGATGTCTGGTGACACGTAAATATCGTCAGGACCGGGAAGATAGTTGGCCTCTGGCGCTCGCAAAAAACCGAAGCCGTCTTGCAGCACTTCAAGAACGCCTTCACCACCGATCATCCAGCCTTCTTCAGCACGCTCTTTCAGGATCGAGAACATGATCTCGCCCTTGCGCATTGTCGTGGCGTTTTCGATCTCGAGCTCTTCTGCCATTGTCACCAGCTCTTTAGGGTGCATGGCTTTAAGCTCGGCAAGGTGAAGCTGTTCTTGGGTTTCTTCTGTCATAGGAATACCTTTACGCCCTCAATTGAGGCGATGTGCTGGTTTAAATCTGGAAATACCTGTTCTCCCAGAACGGGCAGGCTTGTGTGTGGAATACGCTCGGGGGGCGCTTGAGTCAATGAATTAGAACTTTACGACCACTGAGAGCACAATCACGATCATAAGGACTGTCGGTAGCTCATTCATCATCCGATAGGTACGGCCAGTATGGCTATTAACCCCGTTCACAAAGTCTTTGCGGCGAAGGCCTAACCACATGTGGAACCATGTCATAGCCAATACGCTGATAGCTTTTGTCCAAGGCCAGATTGACGACCAGTCAACAATCCCTGGTGTAAGGACAAGCAGTAGACCGAAAAGCCAAGTTGATATCATAGCCGGGTTCATGATGAGCTTGAGAAGCTTCAGCTCCATCATTTGAAACAAGGCATCCTTTTCATCGCCTGTTTCGCTTTGTTCGGTGTGGTGGACGAAGAGCCTGGGCAAATAGAACAAGCCTGCCATCCATGCGAGCACAGACATAATGTGAAACGACTTGGTCCAAGGGTAGAGCTCAGCGAGAAGATCAGACATATCCACCATCCTTTCTATCTCCCCTTATAAATAAATATAAAAGAAGAAAAGGTTGATGATTAAGTAGGGATTGCCTTGCCTGTGGATTACTGAGTTATCCTAGGAGTTACCCATATGTGAATAATTTAAGTTCATTTCGAGATATCTGTGGGTATGGAATTTTTAACAATATGATTTCGTTAACTAAATGTAAAAACCTAGATCAGATTCGGTTGTGGAGAATCTGTGTATGAGTTGATTTGAGATACACGACCGGGCAATGCACAGTTATTCTTATCCACTTGAGGTTAGAAAAGGCAAAGCTTGGTGAAATGGCTTAGTTTTCCTCATATCTGGCTGTGGCGTTGATTGTGCTCCTGTTTGTGCATTAACTGTTCCACAACTTTACTGGAGTTTTCCACATGGCACGGCAGATCATTTTGGCCTCTGGCTCTCAAATCAGGGGGCAGATGCTTCAGAACGCAGGCATACCCTTTGAGAGTGTTATGCCACGCGTTGATGAAGAGATGCTTAAAGCAGCCCTGAAAGCCGAGGATGCAAGCCCCAGAGATATGGCCGATGCGCTCGCTGAAGCTAAGGCGCGTAAGGTGAGTGGCAAGCACCCTGAAAAGTTGGTTGTTGGGTGCGACCAGGTTTTGGACTTTGAGGGGCAGATTTTTTCCAAACCAGCGACAGCAGAAGAAGCTATCGCTCAGATAAAGGCGTTGCGCGGCAAGCGACACAGCTTGCTCTCAGCCATTGTTCTCTATCATGAGCTTAAGCCGGTTTGGCGCCATGTCGGGCAAGTGCGCCTGTATATGCGTAATGTTTCGGATGCTTATCTTGATGACTATGTCACGCGAAACTGGCCAAGTCTGCAAAGTTCGGTTGGTGGCTATAAGCTCGAAGAAGAGGGTGTGCGGCTTTTCAGCCGTGTTGAGGGGGACTATTTCACCATTCTTGGTTTGCCCCTTATAGAACTCATTAACCATTTAACACTTGCGGGAGATCTTGACGGATGAGCTTGAACAAAATTCCTTTGGCGGGGGTCATCGGTTCACCTATTGCGCACTCCAAATCACCGGCTCTTCATACACATTGGCTCAAATCACTGGGTATCGCTGGGCACTATATTCCGATGGATATTGCCCATGAAGACCTTGAGCAGGTTGTTCGGATGCTCCCAAAAATGGGGTTTGTCGGCGTGAATGTGACGGTTCCCTATAAGGAAAAAGTCATGGAGCTGGCTGATCTGGTGACAGACCGTGCCGCGCTAATTGGTTCGGCCAATACGCTTATCTTTCGTAAAGATGGGAAGATCCACGCAGACAATACGGACAGCTACGGGTTTATTCAGAATCTGCGGCACAAAGCGCCGGACTGGGACCCGAAAGCCGGGCCAGCGGCTATTCTTGGGGCAGGTGGCGCTGCACGCGCCGTTATTGCTGCGCTTGTCGAAGTGGGAGTGCCAGAAATTCTTATTTCAAACCGTACAAAGGGGCGAGCCGAGCAGTTGCAATCGGACTTTGGCAAACGGCTTCGTGTTGTTGACTGGGTGCAGGCTGGCAACATGCTTGAAGAAGCTTCAACTGTTATCAACACGACATCTCTTGGAATGGTGGGTAAGCCGCCTCTGCGTGTGCCGCTTGACGGGTTTCAGAAGGGCGCTTTGGTGACAGACCTTGTCTATGCACCCTTGATGACCCACTTCTTGAACGAGGCCGACAAAGCGGGCTGTGTCACGGTTGATGGTCTTGGTATGCTGCTCCATCAAGCTGTACCTGCTTTTGAACGTTGGTTTGGGGTGCGCCCACAAGTGACAGACGAAACACGCGCGGCGGTCTTGCGCTGATGGCGTTTTGGCTTGGTCTTACGGGCTCTATCGGCATGGGGAAATCCACCACCGCCAAGATGTTTGCGGCCCAAGGTTGTGCGCTCTGGGATGCTGATGCAGCCGTGCATAGGCTTTATGCAAAGGGTGGAGCGGCTGTTGGCCCAATGGAAGACGCCTTTCCAGAGGCTGTTTTTGATGGCGAGGTTTCGCGCGCAAAGCTGAAAGAGATACTTTCTGCCAACCCGACGCGATTAAGCGAAATAGAACAGATCGTTCATCCTCTTGTTGCGGCTGACCGCGCCGCATTTGCCAAGGCTGCAGAGGCGGATATCATTGTTTTTGATATTCCGTTGCTGTTTGAGGGCGGAAACGAGGGCAATATGGATGCCGTTGTTGTGGTGAGCGCCGATGAGGCAAGCCAACGGGCCCGTGTACTTGAACGCGGCACCATGACCTCTGAGCAATTTGAGCTTATAAAGTCCAAGCAAATGCCAGATGTGGAAAAGCGTGCGCGAGCGGATTATATTGTGACAACTGATACGCTTGAAAGCGCTGAGGCGCAGGTGGCAGAAATTGT
>P_2C_Liq_2_UnCtyDRAFT_1000327_pt1 | contig 13425 bp, 11 predicted proteins | sample Pon2CUnioCityCA_FD_10236 | JGI IMG/M metagenome (IMG submission 10236) | reverse complement strand
TTCGGGGTTGACGATCGCAAACTCCCGAGCCGTAATCGAGGCTTCGAGGCGTTGTCCGTCTTCTCGGAGGGTTTCGGCCAGCATTCGCGCCAGTTCATAGGAACCGGGGAAGCGAGTGGTGGCGTCTTCGAGGAAGGCGATCGCCTCGTCGGTGTCTCCCTCATCGAGATGGCGTTGAGCAATGAGAGTGTACGGAGGTGCAAAACCGGGGGCTTCTTCAAAGAGCAGATCTAAGGAGGCTTCTAGCTGAGACTCGCGATTTTCGGCCAGGCCTTCTTGGACATTATCCCAATAGACGCGACCGGCTGGGGAGAGTTGCTCCTCGGTGATCGCATCGGCGATTTCGATCGTTCCTTCAGCGGGAAACTCGGGTTTGGCTTGACGATAGAGCCGTTCGGCTTCGCGGAGATTTCCTTGGAGATAATAGCGATCGCCCTGGGCCATCAAGGCTTCTCGTTCACTGAGGGATACCGGAGCCGGGGTTCGCGTCGTTGCATTGGGATCAGGTTTTTCCTGAGCGGTATTCCTTGACGTTTCTGTAGCATACACGGCAACTTGATAGTCTCCCCGGCCGCGAGAATCGAGGGCGTTGGCCACAAGGCGATAGGTTCCTGTGGCCGGCAGATTGAGGACCAGTTCTGAGTTAGTGTCTCCCGAGGTGCGATCGTCATTTTCAGCTAACGGCTGATCGTCGGGGCCAATGAGAATCAGATAGGTGTCAAACTCAGAACTTTCGAGTTGAATGCGAACCTCTTGGCCGGCTTCTCCTGAAAATTCATAGAGATTGTAGCGACTCCCGTCTCGTAGTCGGGAACTGCGGTTGGTTAAACGGCCTTGTTCTTGGAGGATGGGCCGTTGGGCCAGTTGGCGATCGCCGCCCCCCTCCAATCCCTTCAGGGACTTCGTCCCCGTTATTTCTACTTCAGGATGAGTTTTGAGGCTGATGGACTTGTGAACCACCAGATCGCGGCTGACATCAGATTGAGCGGCAACGGCTCCCCGCAGCAACAGAGGAATGTTGGGCAAAAATAGGTTTAAGCTTAGGAACAGGCTTGTCCCTAATAGGAAGCACAATAGGTTTCGTAAAGGTTTCATAATCATTCAGATGAGACAAGGGCCAGTGTGACATCGTGCATATGGGGCTGAATCTCTCACGAGGGAGTCCAGGACAACATAAAGGTATTGATGGCAAATGGGGCTTAACTGTTTCGCGATCGCAGCCAGTTTAGCAATTGGCGTGACGGACACCCTTCGGCGATCGCATTTTGTTTCACAAAACTAGGGATTTGTCAATATATATCCCAAAATTCTTGCCCATTATGCCCCTAAACTTAACAAGAATTTACAAGTTGTCCCAACAGTTCTCTCAAATCCCTGAGGTTAATAAGAGTTTAATTTTAGCAAAAAGCATCTTAAACGTCCCCTGTGGAAACTGTGGAAAAGTCAGATGAATTACCCTTCATTCTGACATTCGAGAACCAGACAACTGTGGAAAAACGGTGGAAAAATCACCTTAACAAATCCCATCTTAGCCAACATCTCAAGAGGGAACGCAACCGCTCACTCCCTCAAACCAATCCCGACTGGGATGACGCTAAAAACGACGAGGGAGATTCGAGACGATGACCCAAAATCATCAAGTCTCGTTCAACCCCATCGAGTTGAGCAATCCGAGGTAGATAGCCCCATTCCTGGAACTTAGCCTGCTCAAATAGACCTAAACTCGCTAAATTATGGGCAAAAACGAAGGCCAGGAGTGTTTTCAACTGTAACATCGGGCCATTCGCAACCGCCAAATCTAACAAAAAACGGCCCAACCCCTGACCCTGATATTCCGGGTCAATGTAAATCGCCAGTTCCGCCGTCGCCGCATAAGCCGGACGACCATAAAAGGGGCGAAAACTCAGCCAACCCACCACCCGCTCATCCCGTTCAGTCACCCAGAGTGGATAACGTTCGGGAGAATGACCGTTAAACCAAGGGTAACGACTTTCAACAGACACCGGCGAGACATCAGCCGTAGCCATTCGTCCCGGAATTGCGGCATTATAAATGCCCACAATAGCAGACAAATCATTCGCGCGAGCATGACGGACATTCATCAGTAAATTTCATCAGTAAATGGCGTAACGGAATCTCATACCCCAATCTCGTACCACGATCAACTCCCCCAACCCTCCACCATCACCCATCCCAAGACCCCCAGACCCACCCAGAAACGCAACAACAGCAGCCGATTCCAGAGGAGGCGAGCGTCTTTTAGACAATCATCTTCGGTCGATTTGTGATCTTGTACACTAACCTTAAGACAGTAGAGCCTTAAAATGTAACAGGTACGTCCTACCTTTTGCAACCTATCCTAACTAAAATCCGGCAATAGTAAAACTATCTTAAAATTTTCCGATATTGCCCGAGAGACCAGTACACTAAAGCCAAGGGAGGCTGATGAATGAGTCAGTCTTAGGCCTGGGAGAGCAAAACCGGTGGTTAATTCGCCAGAAATCTTGATGTCAGCAAATTTCTGGCGAATCAACCTGAGTCCTTTGCGCCCATCATTCACGGCACTTAATCACCATTAACCTGTCCAGAAAAACAGTTTTAAACGGAGAAAACTTATGGTTACTCAAATCCCCTATAAAACCGATCCAGCCCATGATGTTCTGCGATCGCAAAGTGATTTACTACAAGCCATCTTCTCCCCGAACAATGTTGCCGTCATTGGTGCGACAGAAAAAGACAACAGCGTCGGGCGAACCTTACTCTGGAACCTGATTAGCCATCCCTTTGGTGGTACCGTCTTTCCCGTCAACCCGAAACGCAGCAGCGTCTTAGGCATTAAAGCCTATCCCGACGTCGCCTCAGTTCCGGCCCAAGTTGATTTAGCCGTCATCGCTACCCCCGCGCCAACCGTTCCCGATCTGATTCGCCAATGTGTCGCCGCTGGAGTCCGGGGGGCGATTATTCTCTCGGCCGGCTTCAAAGAAGTGGGAGAAGCAGGCGTCGAACTCGAACGACAAATCCTAGATGCGGCCCGAGGCAAAATGCGGATTGTCGGGCCAAACTGCTTAGGAGTGATGAGTCCCTTGACTGGACTCAATGCCACCTTCGCCGGGTCTATGGCCCGTCCCGGAAGTGTAGGTTTTATTAGCCAAAGTGGTGCCCTGTGTACCTCCATTTTAGACTGGAGTTTTCAAGCCAATGTCGGCTTTAGTTCCTTTGTTTCCTTGGGGTCGATGTTGGATGTCGGGTGGGGAGATCTCATCTACTATCTCGGCGATGATCCCCGAACCGAGAGTATTGTCATCTATATGGAGTCCATTGGCGATGCCCGGTCCTTCCTGTCGGCGGCCCGGGAAGTTGCCTTAAGTAAACCGATTATTGTCATCAAAGCCGGACGCACTGAGGCCGCTGCCAAGGCCGCCGCCTCTCATACGGGGGCCTTAGCGGGCAGTGATGAGGTCTTAGATGCCGCGTTCCGACGCTCGGGGGTGTTACGAGTCTATCACTTGGCCCATCTGTTCTATATGGCGGAATTGCTGGCCAAACAACCGCGCCCGAAAGGTCCGCGTTTAACGATTTTGACGAATGCAGGGGGTCCGGGAGTTCTGACGACGGATACTCTGATTAGTGAAGGGGGTAAGTTGGCGGAATTGGCCCCGGAAACCTTGGACCGTCTCGATGAGATTTTGCCGCCGCAATGGAGTCATGGCAACCCCATTGATATTTTGGGGGATGCGGACCCCGATCGCTACGCCAAAGCTTTACAAGTCGCCGTCCAAGATCCCAATAGTGATGGCTTAATTGTGGTGTTAACGCCTCAGGCCATGACCTCGCCGACGGAGACAGCCGAGAAACTCAAAGCCTGTCCCATGGAAGGCCGCAATAAGAAACCCATTTTCGCCAGTTGGATGGGTGGGGCCGATGTCGAAGCCGGGGCGCGGATTCTCAATCAGGCCAATATCCCGGCCTTCCCCTATCCCGATACGGCGGTGCGGATGTTTAACTATATGTGGCGCTACAGCCGTAATTTACGCAGTTTGTATGAAACGCCGATGTTATTAGAGGATGAGGAAGGGGAAGCCTCGGGCCGCGATCGCCCCTCGGCTTACGCCATTATCCAAACGGTACGAGAGGCTGGACGGACGTTGTTAACAGAGTTTGAGTCGAAGCAACTCCTGGCCAGTTATGGCATCCCCATTGTGGAAACTCGCATCGCCAAAACTCTGGAAGAAGCCATGGCCGCCGCCGCCGATCTCGGCTATCCGGTGGTGTTAAAACTTCTCTCGGAAACTATTACCCACAAAACTGATGTGGGAGGGGTCCAGCTAAACTTGAATGATGCTGAAGCCGTTGCGAAAGCCTATCAACGAATTCAAGATCGCGTCAGTCAACTCCATAGCCCCGAGGACTTTCAGGGCGTCACCGTTCAGCCGATGCTGAAACTCGATGGCTACGAGTTGATTATTGGTAGTAGTTTAGATCCCCAGTTTGGCCCGGTGTTGCTGTTTGGGACGGGGGGACAGTTGGTGGAGGTGTTCCGCGATCGCGCCCTGGGCCTACCGCCCCTCAACACCACTCTGGCCCGGCGTTTGATGGAAAACACCAAAATCTATACGGCCCTCAAGGGGATTCGTGGCCGCGATCCCATTGACTTAACCGCCCTCGAACAGCTATTAGTGCGCTTTTCCTATCTGGTGGTGGAACAACCCTGGATTAAAGAGATTGAAGTCAATCCACTGCTGGCCGGCCCGGAACGGTTGATTTCCCTGGATGCGCGGGTGGTTCTCCATCCGGCGGATACAGATGTGGCTGAGTTACCGAAACCGGCCATTCGCCCCTATCCCAGTCAGTATGTGGGACGGTGGACGGTTCGCGATGGACGGGAGGTGACGATTCGCCCCATTCGCCCGGAAGATGAACCGATGGCGGTGAAGTTCCACGAAAGTTTATCTGATGAAAGTGTCTATCTACGCTACGCCCATGCGTTCAAACTCAGTCGCCGGGTCACTCATGAACGACTCTCGCGCCTCTGTTTTATTGATTATGATCAAGAAATGGCCCTGATTGCGGACTATCGTAATCCTGAAACGGGTCAGCATGAACTCGTCGGGGTGGCCCGCTTGAGTCTAATTCACGGAACCCGTGATGCGGAGTATTCTCTGTTGGTCAGCGATTCTTTCCAGCATCAGGGGTTAGGAACCGAAATGACACGCCGTTCGATTGAAATTGCCCGCGCAGAAGGCTTTGATTTAGTCTTTGCTGAAATCCTCTCGGATAACCGGGCCATGCAACGCATTTCTGAGCATCTTGGCTTCAAGATTGAACGAGTTTTAGGAGAGTCGATGGTTCGCGCTGAGATGCGCTTAACGGGTGACGAGTCATGATGTTTAACGTTAAGGTCAAACCTAATTCCAAGCAACAGGCAATTATCCTCGAAGATGATGGCAGTCTCACCGTTCGGCTGCAATCTCCGCCGGTGGATGGAAAGGCCAATAAGGAGTTAATCCAGGTTTTGGCGGAACGGTTTGGGGTGCGCAAGTCTCAAGTCTCGATTCACTCTGGGGAACGGTCTCGGATGAAGCGAGTGGAGGTGGATGAAAGCTCCTAAGTTGGGTTAGTTTGGCTTAGGATAGGGTATAGGGTTAGTCTTGGATCAACAGGCTGGGTCTATGCCCTATTTGGTTTTGTTTGGTTTTGGTTTTGGTTTTGTTTTAATGAGGACTCCCCATGGTCACACCGACACAAGTTTGGACGATTCGCGATCTCGATGTGATGCCCGATGATGGGGGCTGGACTCGCTATGAAATTCTTGATGGAGAACTCTTTGTGACTCGCGCCCCTCATTTTCGTCATCAAGCTGTCGCCACCAAGCTTCAGGTTCGCCTAGAAGTTTGGTCCGAAACAACTGGATTGGGAAGTACATTTCAAGCCCCAGGGCTGATTTTCAGTCCTCGGGATGCGGTGATTCCTGATTTGGTCTGGATCAGTCAATCCCGGTTAGAGACTGGGGTGGATGCGTCGGGACATTTTACGGTGGCCCCGGAGTTGGTGGTGGAGGTTCTCTCTCAAGGGGAAACTAATGAACAGCGCGATCGCGAGGTGAAGTTAAAACTCTATTCTCTCTATGGGGTTCAGGAATACTGGCTGGTGAATTGGTGGCTGAAAACTCTGGAGGTGTATCGTCGTCAGGATGCCCAACTTCAGCGGGTTCAGACGTTGCTAGAGGGCGATCGCCTAACCTCGCCTCTATTTCCTGAGTTTGAGGTAGAACTCGCCTCGATTTTTCCCTCTGAACCCTCCGGTTCGTGAATCTATGAAATGCAATTGTAGCCCAACAGGACAACATGACTATGGTGGTAACATCAACGCAAACCCACACCGCTGCTGAGTATCTGGAATTAGAAGAAAATGCTTCAGTTCGCCATGAATATCGCAATGGGGAGATTGTTGAAATGACCGGAGGAACGCCAAATCATAATGAACTGATCCGGGCCTTAACTGTACTTCTGAGTCTGACGCTGGCTGGAAAGCCCTATCGTCTATTTTTAGCAGATCAGCGCCTTTGGCTTCCTCAAGCGAACCTTTATACTTATCCTGATATTATGGTTCTCCCGACTCCTATTGAACTTCAACAGGGTCGAAAAGATACGGTCATCAATCCAGTTTTCATTGCCGAAGTCCTCTCAGACTCAACCCGAAACTATGACCTCAGCGAGAAATTTGCCGCCTATCGAACCATTCCCACGTTTCGAGAGTATCTGTTAATTGACCAGTCTAAACTGTATGTAGAACAGCATCTTAAACAAAGTTCTAATCAATGGTTGATGACTGAATATCAAGACCCTGAACAGCCTGTCGTTTTGGAATCTTTGGACATTCAACTGAGTTTAAACAATTTGTATCAAAACATTGACTTTGATGCCTAAACATGATTTAGATTAAAGGTGATAGTCGCCCCCAGATCCATAAGTCCACGCATCTGACCAACGATTAAGATAATAGCGTTGACGGGAGTNGTCCGGGTTAAAGGGAGAGTTNCCGATCGCCCGCCCCAGAGAACTCAGGGCCTGATAGCCCCCCAACGCCAGATAGTGACGTAGCCAATCGAGTAACGGGGGAATCCCCACTTGAGGAACCACTTTAGCTACCGTTAGAGGGCTAGAAATCGAAGTGCGAAATAGGGCTTGAGATAAACTGCCAAACTGGACGACATCTTGCAAAAAGGGACGTAATACCTCATCTCCCGCCGCTTCCATGGCTTGAAATACCGCCCCTAATAAATCATTGATGGCCTGGTTATTTTTAACGGTTTCCGTTGCGCCCACGGTCATGGTTTGTTGGAATAGCCAAGTGACCGAAAGATTGGGTTGATAGGGTTGTAGCAGGGCCAGGGATTGGACATCTAAACAATCGGCGGTTAAGGCCTCACTCACTCCTTCAGTTAGCCGCTTCAGGTGACGAACCATGGCCCCAAAACCGCCGAAACTTAAGGGCGATTGACTTCCGCTACTGTCGCCAATGGGGAGAAGCCGGGGAAAGGGCGATCGCACTGGAGAGTTGCGATAACTGGGAAACATCCCAAATAAGGCCCGTTTGAAGTCGAGTTGATCCAGTTGACACTTTTGGTACTCAGGGAGGAGTCGTAGATACTCGTCAAAGAAAAACTCTAAGCTAAAGCGATCGCGATGGGTATCAACATACGTAAATAGATAGGTGGTTCGTCCATCTCGGGCCGGGAAGGCTTCCCAGAAATACTGACATTGATTGAGAATGGGGGTGAAGGAGACAAATAAATCTCCCGTCTCATTGTTCGGATAGCCCTGGGCGCAGGTTCCCACCACCAGACAGACACTATCGGGCTGTTGCTGACCGCGAATCTGTTGGATAATTGGCGAAAAATGGCCCATTGCATCGAGGAGTAGGCGACTGGTGAGGGATTGGCCATCGGTGTTAATCTGCACTCCATCCGGGTGAATCTCGGCATTTTGGAAACTCGTCTGTTCCAGAAGTGTTCCCCCAGCGGCGAGAAATTTCTGTTTCAGGGTTTCTAGGAGATAGACGGGATCGACGCCAAGGTTGAGGATGTCGCGCACCCAAATGTCGGGACTTCCGGGAAAGGCGACACGGGCTGGGTTATACTCGCTGGCGATCGCCCTGTCCAATTCCTCGGGGGTTAACAGATCCAACTCGACAAAGGTTTGCAATTCACTGCGGGAGATGTTCCATTCCTGGTCCCGACCTTTGAGAACGCCTCGTTCAATAATCGCCACTCGCCATCCCCGTTGCGCTAAACTCGCCCCCAGGAGGATTCCCAGGGTTCCGCCACAGATGACTACATCCCAATCGGTATCGCCGAGGGGTTGAGAGGAGTCCTGAACCACCTGAGGACTGGGGGGAGGGGTTTGACGCAGTTGACTCCAGCGGCGATCGGCGTTTTGTAAACCTCGCCAGGGATTACCGGGAATTTGCGTGAGAATGTCTTGGCTTTGGGACATGGGGATGACTGGCTGAGGATAGGCGGTCTGACTCTCTTTAGCTTAGGGGAATTTGGAAAAATGCTACGTCTGTTATTGATACGATATACTAATTATCCCCGATAATGAGTCCCGTCTCGGGAGGTGGCTTAATTCTCTTAAATGCCCGATGGTGTGACAGTCTGTCCAAGTTTGACTCTGACCCGTTGGGCGGGGTTTTGGGCAGCTTTATTACAAATAACTATCAATTAAATGACGGGAGACCCAGCAAATGGCGATGCAGGACGTTTCCTTGGGATAAATGAGCTATGATGACCTGTTCATGAAGAGAGCGCAATGCTACAGTACAGCCAGTTAATTCAAGACCAGCGATCGCAGGATGTCCAACGGCTGAAGCGGCTGTTATGGGTCTGTTTTGGCGGGTCGGCGATCGCCCATAGTTTGGCGATCGGCGCTGGGCTAGTGACGCGATCGCCCCATCTCCCTCAAGTTCACGCAGATGAACCGCTGGAATTGGTGATTCTCGAAGATGTCGCCCCCGCAGCGGTTGACCCTTTAGACTCAACCCCCGATCCAGTTAACGCCAATTCTCCCCTGGAGGCGAGTTCTCTGGAGGCGGATGTAAATTTCACTCCCGATTTTCCGACTGAGGTCGCCGATGAGTCAACACTGGCTGAGGTGGTTGGTGATCAGACTCCTGAATGGTTCCCAGACCGAGACGATGCCCCAATTGAGGACTCTGTCACCGAGAACTGGGAGGGTGAAGACTCCATGGCTGACAAAACGGTCGCTGAGGACTCCGTCACGGAGGACTCGGTAACGGAGTCCTCCTCAGAGATGGCGGCGAAACCGCTTGAGGAGGGAGAGATGGAAGCCGTTGAGGCAGAGTCGGGACCCTCGGAACCGAGAGAGACGGAGGTGTTAACGGGAGAGTCTTCCTCAGAGGCGGAGTTGGACGTGGCGGAATCTGGGGACAGCCAGGACGGTGATTCGTCTGGAGGAACCTCAGCCAACGCCGCCCCGATTACACCTGGACATTTAGCGACGAGACTGTTTAATTCGGGGGGTGAGTCCTCCCAAGAGTCATCAGCGGGGAATGATGAGACGGGCGATCGCCCCCAAGCCCTGCGATCGCCTGTGGCCCCCAGTCGCCAAGGTCGGCCATCAACGCCCTCAGCCCTCTCGACCTCAGAAACAGGAACCGGAACTGGAGGCGGCTTGGCTTGCGCGGAAGGCTGCGAAGGAACCTATGAAGCCTCTGACTCGGAGAGGGTGGAACGAGATCCCCTGATTCGGGCTCGTCGTAATGAACGGGGAGAATATGACTATGAGTTGGTTGAGTCCAGTGGAAGCGACGCCGCCGATCGCGCCGCCCTGGAAACGGCCCGTCAATCTCGTTTTGAGGGCGATCGCGATGAGTTCATGATCCGGGCGCAAGTGGCCCGGGATGAGGAGGAAGCCCGGCGATCGCGCGAACGGGTTGAACGACAACGGGAACGCGCCCGACAAGCCGCTGAACCGACTCCTAGCCCCGAGTCTCAAGAGACGGTGGTTCAGGAGTGGGACAATCCCCCCAGTTCAACGGTGAACTCCGATTGGGAGGAGGAAGTGACCCCGGAACCCCTGGCGGAACCCCCGCTTGAGGAGAACGTTCCCCAGCCAGAAGCCACCCCCACGCCGGAACCGGTCTATCAGGAAGCGAAAGAACCGGTTTATCAAGAACCCGTCTATCAAGAACCGATGCAGAAAAAATAAGACTATCCTAACCGCCCTTCAGGGAGATAAACCCTCAGCATCCATGGGTTTGTCCGGGGGTTCATATTGTTCATATTGTTCATATTGGGTTGAAATTGAGTTAACTTAGGGTTGAGGTAACGACAACAATCATGACTTTAAATATCTTGACATCGAGTGGCATTGTTGCCATTCCTTTATTGGTTTTTTCCATATTATCCTTGGCGTTGATTGCCGAACGCTGTTATTTCTGGCTTCAGCTTCTGCGGCAGCAAGACCGGATTATTAAAAAAGCATTTCGGCTGCTAGAATCGGATTGGTATTCGGCAATTCAATTGCTGAAAAAGAACTTAAAGTTTCCCATGTGTCGAATTTTCTTGGAGGCGTTGGAGTTAGAAGATCCCACCATTGAGGAATTTCAAATCGCCCTGGAAACCGCAGCCCGCGCCGAAGTTCCGGTGTTACGCCGCTTTAATACGGTGTTTGATACCATTGTTGCTGTGGCCCCGTTATTGGGGTTATTGGGAACGGTGTTAGGATTGATGACATCTTTTGCGTCGTTGCGTTTAGGAGATGTCAGCCAAAGCGACACGATTGGGGTCACGGGGGGGATTAGTGAAGCCCTCGGGTCAACGGTTTTAGGGTTGATTGTGGCAATTTTTACGTTGCTGTTTTCGAATGCTTTTCGCAGTTTTTACCGTCGTCAAATGTCTCTAATTGAGGAATACTCCGGTCGCCTAGAATTGCAATTTAGGAAGTTGAAAAATACGTCACAAGTCTCAGTACAAAATTAGAGTTATAATCCTGCTAATTCACCCCATATTGAGCCATGAAACTCCTTGACGACGACCCCGATATTCCCGCACAAATTAACATCGTCTCCGCCATTGATGTAATTTTTGCTATTTTAGCCTTCTTTATTATCTCCAGTTTGTTTCTAACTCGAAATGAGGGCTTACCCGTGAACTTACCCCAGGCCCAGAGTTCCCAAGTTCAACAAGAAACCCGCATTACCGTCTCCGTCACCGCTGATGGAGAGATTCGCGTTGACGAGGATGGGGTCACTCTCGAAGCCTTGCAAGACCGAGTGAGACAGCAGATGGCTGAGGTTGACACGACGTTAGTGGTGTTGAACGCTGATGAAGCGATTCCCCATGGTCAGGCGATCGCCATTATGGATCGCTTGCGTCAAATCGAAAACCTACGCATGGCGATCGCCACCCAGTCCCACCGCAACCCGTCTGAGTAGATGACTTCACCTGTTAGCTATCCCGCCAAGTCCCCTCAAATTCAGGATTCTCGGGGGTTCTTGGTCATCAATGATACTAACTGTCAAGACCTAGAACGCGATGAGTAGAACGCCATGAGGGGAACCCCAATTCGTCCATCTAAAACAGGGAAGACTGTCCCGATCGCCGCCTCTGACCTAACTGGGGGCTACAGTAAACAGGCGATTATCAGGGATATTTCCGTAACTCTCCATGACGGTGAATGGCTAACCCTGATTGGGGCCAATGGGTCTGGGAAATCCACTCTACTGCGGCTGCTGAGTCGTTTGCTTCCCCGTCAACGGGGCCAAGTGTTTCTGGCCGGGGACTCCCTCGACGAACTCTCGAATCAGGCGGTGGCCCGAACCTTGGCGGTTCAAACCCAGCAACAGCCCCCCGTTCCCCCAGGGATGACGGTTTGGCAATTAGTGGCCATGGGGCGATCGCCTCATCAGCCTTGGTGGCAATGGGACAGTAGCCCAGAAGACCGGTTTTGGATTGAAAATGCCCTAGAATCGACGGATTTACGGGATTTTGCCGAGCGTCCTTTGGCACAGCTATCTGGAGGCGAACAACAACGGGCGTTTCTCGCCCTGGCCTTAGCCCAAAATCCCCAGGTGTTGTTCCTCGATGAACCCACCACCTTTTTGGATGTTCGCTATCAGTTGGACCTGTTGGAGTTGCTGAAACGCTTAAATCGCGATCGCCGTCTCGCCATTGTCACCGTCCTCCATGACATCAACTTAGCGGCCCGCTATAGCCATCGTCTCGCGTTAATCCAACAGGGGCAAATTTTAGAGATTGGCCCCCCCAAAGACGTATTAACGCCAGAGAATCTCAAGCAGGTGTTTGATATCGAAGCCTTAATCCTCGATACCCCTGTTGGCTTACAGGTTTGTCCCTTACGTCCGGCCCAGTCTCACTGAGGAGTCTGTAAGTCAGGATCTGGCGACAGGTTGCGATGGGATTTCTTCGGTTTCTTCTTGGGAGTCATCGCGAGGTTGGAAGTAATGGAATAGGTTAGCAAGGGCAAATTCGGAGGCTTCGTTAAGGTACTGAGGAATTAGGGTTCGATGACCTTCTTGCTGGGCGCGATCGCAAATATAGTCAATACAATTAACCCGTAACTGGGGCTTCATCATCAGCCGAATCTGGTCGCATAGTGCTAAGAGATGGGATTTTGTCTTAAACTCTTCATATTGGGCGATCGCCGGAAGTTGAGAAAGTTCCTCATCGGAGAGTTCGCCCTCAGAGTCCAGCGTCTCACTAATGTCTAGGGATTGCAATTGTTCTTTGTCTTCTGGGGGGAGCGATCGTACCCAATCGAGTTGATTGCGTTCCACATTCAAGAAGGCTAAATCGTTATCATGGATATGCAGTAATTCAGGTCCCACAAAATCCAACTCTGCTTCTGTTTCACAGCGATCGATAACCTCAACTCCATCCTCACGAATATGCTCTTCCAAAGTCAGTAAAGACTGAGATGAAGACCCCAATTGATTTTGTAGGGAATAGCTACGAGCAATTTCATACTCAATCAGCCAAGCACATTCAACCCGTCTTAAGTATCCAGGAGCCTTAACATCGCCTAAGATATTGGGATTACGATAAATGGATAAGGCTTTCCCCAACATTGACCGAGCATTAGCTAAATCCGCATTACGAATTGACTCATCATCACAGGATAAACCCGTTTTAATTAATTCGATTGCACCGCAAAATTGTCCATAGGCTTTCACTAACTCCAGCCGATGCTGCTGAAATGTAATATCGTCAGCCACTCGGTCTAACTGTTCTTGAATGGCTTGTCCTTGGTCTTGAATGAGTGAGGTAAGGTCCAGAAAACCTTGCTCAATTTTGATTCCTAGCTTTTCAACATCTTCTCGCAGTTTGAAAATTTGCCTTAGGCTGACTACACCGAGGGCAACATTTGCCGCAATTCCCACGCC
>P_2C_Liq_2_UnCtyDRAFT_1000326_pt1 | contig 13445 bp, 16 predicted proteins | sample Pon2CUnioCityCA_FD_10236 | JGI IMG/M metagenome (IMG submission 10236) | reverse complement strand
CAGAGCCTTATTCGGGTCTAAATCAACCCGAACGACGGGACTCCCTTCACAGATCCAGACTGCATCGAAGTAGCCAGCCCTGGGAACGATTTGCAGTTCTCTAACCTTCCCCCAGTCAAGATTGCTCGGGAATGGCAGAAAGATTTCTGGCAGGTTGAACCAGACCTTGCAGGCTGTACCCATAGGAACCCTAACCATGCCTTCTACCCGTTTCAGCCAGCGTTTTGGATAGCTGATCTGAAAAAGCCCTCCAGAGGTTCGATAGTTGGGAGGTTTTGGTTTTTCCGCCAATTCACCTTTACGCCATAGCTTTAGCAGTTCCTTAAAACTCTTAAAAGCCTCTCCCACAGAGATGCAAGTTTGCTGAGCTGCACTGGTATAAAGCGCTTTCAGGTGAGGATTGCGCTTCATCTGAGTGGACAGCCAGCGCCCGTTGGAGAATTTGTCCGCCTTAAAGTAAAGCTGTCGAGCTAAGTACAGAGTGCAGTTGTAGAGCTTATTGGACTCTCGGCACAGATACTCCAATGCCGCTGACAACTCTCTGTCTTCAGGTAGCCGATTGACTTGTGCTGCAAAGGTTTTAGCCATAAAACAATTATACTGGAGTTGTAGATAAATGGGTAGCCTTCAACAATGCGAGATGAGTCTATTAATTACCGTCACGGCAATCACTCGGTAGGGCTGGCCCATGTTCACCTAGTCTGGATACCGAAGCGGCGGAAGAAGGTTTTAGTTGGCGATGTCAAGCTCAGACTTGCCGCAATACTCAATGAAGTCGCCCTAGAGAATGGGTGGCTAGTCAAGGCTCTAGAAATAGCCCCCGACCACGTTTACATTCTGGTAGAGCATGGCTCCCAGGTTGCCATTCATCAAATAGCCAGGGCAATGAAAGGTCGTTCTTCCAGGTTGCTCAGACAGGAGTTTCCGCACCTGTGCAAGCTACCCTCCCTGTGGACTCGCTCGTATTTCTTCGACACGACTGGGAAGGTCAACACCGCAAAGATCGTGGCTTACATCAACGACCCCCACCATTCCTGAAGGCGGCTGAAGCCGCAGTTGTTAGTGGCATTGCATTACCTTCTCTAAGACCCGCGTATGGGTAGGGCTTAACATCCCGATGAGGGCAGTCGTGCGTAGCAAAATTGCAGGCGCAAAAATGTCGATAACGAAGTGGCCCGGCGGCGAGAGGTACAAGGTAAGGCAAAGCAAAAGTAACTGGGATGCAACGCACCCCAGCAAGAGGCGTTTTGACTTCGCCTAAGCGTCTGAGGTTATGGGATCTACCGCATGTCGATCCGATCAGAAGTGCTGAAACTCCCTCCGGGGAATCCCCGTCGCATGATTCGCGGGGAGTAGTCAAAGGAATACCCCCAGCGGAGTCCGTTGGGGGCTTGTTGCAGCGCATTGATGACCTCACCTTAGAGACGACGGGAACCTTTTGGCACGCTAATGGTGAGGTTCTGCCCTGGTAGGGGATTAGACCAATGCTGGTTGTTTTTCCCAACGTCCGACGGCATTGCCGATGACGGCTAAGTCCGCCATCAGGTCTTCAAATTCCTCTGGGGTTAGGGATTGGGCGCCGTCGGAGAGGGCTTTTTGGGGGTTGGGGTGAACTTCCACCATGAGGGCATCGGTTCCGGCGGCGACGGCGGCTTTGGCCATGGCCGGGACGAGGGGCGCCCAGCCGGTTCCGTGGCTGGGATCGATGGTGATGGGCAGATGGGTTAGGCTGCGTAACACGGGGATGACGGAGAGGTCGAGGGTGTTACGGGTGTAGCGGCGATCGAAGGTGCGAATGCCTCGTTCGCAGAGAATCACGTTGGGGTTCCCGGCGGCGAGGATGTATTCGGCGGCCATAAGCCATTCTTCGATGGTGGCGGAAATGCCCCGTTTGAGGAGAACGGGTTTGTCTTGGGCACCGATTTTTTTGAGGAGGGCAAAGTTCTGCATGTTGCGCGCCCCCACTTGTAGGACATCGGCCACTTCGGCGATTTTCTCGATGTCATCGGCATCCATGACTTCGGTGATAATCCCCAGTCCTGATTGTTCTCGGGCGGCGGCCAGGAGTCCGAGGGCGCTTTCGCCATGACCTTGGAAGGCGTAGGGAGAGGTGCGCGGTTTGTAGGCCCCACCGCGCAGGAATTTGGCCCCGGCGGCTTTGACGTTGAGGGCGGTTTGCACGATCATCTCTTCGCTTTCGACGGAACAGGGACCGGCAATGGTGACGACGGGTTGATGTTCTCCGAAGAGGACGGGTCCCTCGGGGGTGGTGACGGAAATGTCGCTGGGTTCTCCGTGACGGAATTGGCGGCTGGCCCGTTTGAAGGGTTCTTCGACGCGCAGCACTTGTTCAATCCAAGGGCTGGTTTCTTGCAGTTGCAAGGGATCGAGTTCGGCGGTGTCTCCCACTAAGCCGATGACGACTTTGTAGCGGCCGAAGATGGTTTCGGGGGTCAGTCCCCGTGAGGACATTTCTTCGTTGAGGCGATCAACTTCGTCTTGGGGAGTCCCCACTTTCATGACGATGATCATTCAGATTTTCTCCTATAACATGACAGGCAACGGTTAACAGTGGTTTGTTAACCGTTGACGGTTGACAATTGAAAAATTTGTTTTTTTGGGGAGGTCGGTTGCTTTGGCAGCCGATTCCATTGGGCGATGGTTCTGTTCCCATTCTAGTGAACCTACTCCAGATTTTCCCAGGATTGAGTTTATTGACAAATTAGCAAAAGTATGGTAATNGGGCAAAAAAGAGAGGAGGCAAGCCCGATGGACTGACCTCCAAATACGGTTAATCGTTTAACCCTCGATTATTCTTTTTTCCAGGCTTGTCGCATTCGTCCAAAGTTGGTTTGAAATTCGCGCCAACCCAGTTTGCTGCCGGGATCGGCTTCATCCCAGGAGGCTGAGAGGAGTCCGTAACTTAGTCCGAGAACTCCTAGGCCAAAGAGTCCACTGCTGACGAGTAAGACGGCGATGCTGGGGAGGGGGAACCAGTCTTTTTGAATGATGAAGTAACTGCCAACTAGACTCAGTACGCCTAGGCTGGTGGGGGTTCCGCTGAAGAGGGCCATGCGCGTGATCATGCGCCGACTGACGGTTTCGGGGATGGGGGCTTTTTGAGGCTGGCCGGAAGGGGAGGCGCTGGGTTTGGCGGCGTTTTTGGGGTTGGGGGATGGTTTTGCCGATTCAGAACGATCCGCCCCCGAATCGGCGGCTGGGGCTGATTTGGGGGCTTTGTCTTTTTTGCGCTTTTTCGCGGGTTCAAAGGGGAGGCGATCGCGCGAGGAGTCGGAAGCCATGGTGAGGTTGAGGGTGACGGCAACGGAGACAGTGGATCGGACTTGGGTGAATCGGACTGGGGGAGGCGGTTTAACCGCGAATACCCAGGCGAGTGATCAGGTTGCGATACTCCTCTTCGCTTCTCTTGCGGATATAGCCGAGGAGACTTTTACGCTGACTAATCATTTTCATCAGTCCTCGCTGGGAGGAGTAGTCTTTTTTGTTGCTGCGCAGGTGCATACTGAGACGGTTGATGCGCTCGGTGAGCATGGCAACTTGGACTTCGGCTGACCCCGTATCGGTGTCGTGGGTCTGGTATTGGGAAAAGATTTCTTGTTTTTCGGTTTGGGTCAGAGACATAAGATAGGTTTAGAGGCTCGGTTAACTCAGCAATAAACCAATATAGCACAGGGGATGAGGTTGCTGAGGATTTCTGGTGCGGGTCTAGCGTTGTTCTCGTTTTTCGCGATCGCGGCGACGGCGATCGCGCCATTCGGCAAAGGTCAGATAGGCAATGCCACCGGTGACGAGGGCAAGGAGAACTAGGGCGGCTACAGCCAGGCCGGTGAAAATGGGATTGGTCATGACAGGTTACGGTGAGGTTTACGGTGAGGTTACGGTGAGATGGGCAATCGGTGCATCATCTTTTGGGCATTATGCCATTGAGCTGGGGGAGGGGTGAAGGTGATCCCGCTCAAGATGCTAGGGCAATATCACGGTAGGATTGGAAGGATTGACATCCATCTATTGCTCGGTAACTTAGTTTTATGAATCGATTGGTCTCACGCCTCTTGGCACTCTTACTCGTGGTGGTGGTCGGACTAACCGGCTGTTCTTCGGCTGGGTCTAACTTAACTGGAGACTATCGCCAAGATACTCTGGATTTGGTGAGTAGCTTGCGCGAAGCCATTGAACTCCCGGAGGGAACTCCTGAGAAAATGGAAGCCCAAGCGGAAGCGAAAACCCGTATTGATAACTTCTTCTCTCTCTATCGCCGGGATTCTTCGGTGGCCAGTTTGCCCTCGTTTACGACGATGCACACGGCGTTGGATGCCCTAGCGGGTCATTATCGCTCCTATGGTAATCGTCCTCTGTCGAACAAGCTAAAAACGCGTTTGGAACAAGAGTTTAAACAAGTTGAAATGGCGGTTCAACGGGGTCGCTAGTGACTCGGGTGATGGGCGATCGCCCGGTTTTTAACGGATTCATGGCGCGATCGCCTGCATTTGGGATTAACGTTGTTTCCTCCACTCTATTGGCCCTATGGTTGCCTTGTTTTCTCCCGGGTTTTCTGCCGGGTTTTCTGCCGGATCGCCCATCGCCGCTAAGGTGATGGGATCTTTGGTTTGTTGTCTCTCTCGTGGGCTGTCGGGACAGATTTCTTCGATGGCGATGGCTTTGTCGCTGGGGCTAACACCGCTGCTAAGCTCTCCTGAAGCCGCCACGGCCCAATTTGCCCCTTTAAATCCTTGTCGTCTCCCAGCCGAGGCGATTGTTGAGAAAGAAACTCTACGTCAAGCGGCTCTGCAAGGGGATGCTGAAGCTGAAGCTGAGTATCAACGACAGATTCAACTTCACGCCACAGATTTGGAGAACTGTCGCCGCGAAAGTTGGCCGCAAAATTTAGCGATTTGGCTACGACTCTACTCCTGTGATGCTTATCCGGGAGTGTTGGACGAAGTCCTCGATCGCATTGTCAGTCGTGGCTACAACGAGATTTATGTCGAAGTCTTCTATGATGGCCAGGTGTTATTGCCCCTGAATGATAATCCCACGGTCTGGCCGTCGGTGGTGCGATCGCCGGAGTTGGGCGATCGGGACTTGTTAGCAGAGGTGATTCGTAAAGGCCATGAACGAGGACTGAAGGTCTACGCTTGGCTGTTTACGATGAATTTTGGCTATTCTTACGGACAACGGGGCGATCGCGTCAATGCCGTTGCTCGCAATGGGGACAACGAAACCACCCTCAATCGCACTCGCTCAGAAGATACGGCCTATGACAGTGAACTCCATAGTTATGCTTCCCAAACCTTCATCGACCCCTACAGTCCCGAAGCTCGACAAGACTATGAATGGCTCCTCCATACTGTCCTAGAGCGACAACCGGATGGGGTCTTGTTTGATTATGTCCGCTATCCTCGACTCCCTGGTAGCGATTCGGTCGCCAGTAATGTTCAACAACTGTGGATTCACGGGGAAGCCTCCCGCAACGCCCTCTTAGATCGGGCTAGTAATGATGTGGCCCGCAGTTTATTAGACCGCTATTTAGAGCAAGGCAATCTCACTCAGCAGGAGATTGAACAAATTCGCCAACAACATTCTGACGAAGATCAACCCCGTTGGCAAGCGGTCAGCCGTCCGGCGGTTTCTCTACAAAATTATCTCTGGAATTTGAGTGTGGCTCACGCGGTACAAGGGATTCTTGATTTTGTTCATCGGGCGGTGGAACAGGTGAATCCTCATAATATCCCCTCGGGAGCGGTGTTTTTTCCCTATGGCAATCAACCGGTGGGGGAACAGGGTTTTGATTCTCGTCTCCAGCCCTGGGACCGCTTTTTGCCCTCGATGGAGTGGCATCCTATGGTGTATGGGGTTTGTGGCGATACCAGTTGTTTAACGGACCAAATAGAACGGGTGATGGCTTTTGCGGCTGAGGAAACTCGGGTTGTGCCGGCGTTGGCTGGGGTTTGGGGAGAATCGGTGACGAATCGCCCCTCGTTGGAGACTCAGATGTCTGCGATTCGGCAAGTGGCCCCGAGTGTCAATTCGGTGAGTCATTTTGCCTATTCTTGGCAGTTTCCTGAGTCCGATCGCGATCGCAAGGCTTGCACCATCCCACGACCTTAAGCGATTGGACTTTAACCGATTGGACTCTAACCGATTNGACTCTAACCGATTAGACTCTAACCGATTGACGGACCCTAAGTCATCTTTCATACTTGAATATGACTCTCAAANATGACTTAGGTTGTCTGTCAACAGCCTCGTTCTCCCTGCCTGACCTCCAAATCCCGAACGAGCCATGGAACTTTTCAGCATTGGACATTCCAACTCCAGCATCGAGGTGTTTCTCAATCTCCTCAAACAGCACCAAATCACGGCTCTTGCTGATGTGCGATCGTCTCCCTACAGCCGTTTTTTGCCCCACTTTAATCAGACNAATCTTAAGGCATCCCTAACGAATGCGGGGATTCATTATGTTTTTTTAGGCAAACAACTCGGGGCTAGACCGGATAATTTAGCCTGTTATGTGGGCAAAAAAGCCCTGTATGAAAAAATTGCCGCAACAGAGGAGTTTCAGCAAGGAATAGAGCGACTGATTACGGGATTAAACACTCATCGCATTTCCGTTATGTGTGCCGAAAAAGACCCACTCACCTGTCATCGCGCTATCCTCGTCTGTCGTCACGCCAAACAGGTGAATCCTGACATCAACGTGAATCACATCTTACAAACTGGCGAGTTAGAATCCCAGCATCAGTTAGAAGAACGACTCCTGATTAAACAGGGATTTCAGGCAGTCACAAGTCAGCCGACTCCTGCGGTTCAGTTGTCTCTTTTTGCCCCTCCCGATGAGAAACTTCCCAGTCGAGAGGAGTGTTTAGCACAAGCCTATGAACGTCAAGGACATGAGATTGCCTATGTTGAGAAATAAACCAAGGATAAATCCACTCTCTCTCCTCTCTCCTCGTGTCATGGCTGAAGCCGTGACACGCCCTCTGGCGGCTCTGCCGCCTGTTGTACTCGGGAGGCAGAGCCTCCCAAAAGGCATGACTTGGCTTCAGCCAAGTCACGAGGAATGGGGAGTATAGGAGTATAGGAAAAAAGCCAGGAGAAACGAGCAAATAAACCCTTTAACCCTATCCCTAAAATGACTAAATCCATTCAACTTTTTACCATTGGCTTCACCAAAAAAGGCGCAAAAACCTTCTTTGAATCCCTACAAAATGCTGGAGTAAAACGACTTTTAGATATTCGCCTAAATAACGTCTCCCAACTCGCAGGATTCGCCAAAAAAGCTGATTTAGAATACTTCCTCAATACCATTTGCGACATTGACTATGCCCATCTTTTAGACCTCGCTCCTACCAAAGAAATTGTGGACGAATACAAGAAAAATAAAGGAGATTGGCAACANTACGAAGTGCANTTTTTAGAGTTAATTCGCCAACGGAAAATTGAAGACAAAGTTTCCCCCGATCTCATTGATGGAGCCTGTTTCCTCTGTAGTGAAGCCAGCCCCAATCATTGTCATCGACGTTTGGTCGCTGAATATCTCAATCAACAGTGGGGAAATGTTGATATTCAGCATCTTTGAAGATGTAAAACTCGACTTAGATGGCTATGACAACACTCATTTGCCTTGCGAATTCTTGGAAACATCAGGGACGATGTCTAGCGGGAATCAACCCCGAAACGGGGCAGTGGATTCGACCAGTTTCTGACCTAGAGGATGGTCGCATTCCCCAGCGAGTAGGTTCGATTCGGGTCAAAGATATTAAACTCCTAGAGGTTTGGGAAATTCCCTTAGCGGAAACGGGGCCAGATTTTGGTTTCGCGTCGGAGAACCGACGGATTTTGCCGGGAAATTGGCGCAAATTGGGGACGGTGACAGTAGAGGCAATCTTGCCCTATTGTGAGACTGAGACTGAGATTTTGCATAATAGACGACCCTATGTGACGGTTCCTGAGCTTCAAGCGTTACCCTTTGAGCAACGACGAACCTTGCAGTTGGTGGAGACGCAACGGTTTACGACGGATGTGGCTAAAGTTCGTCAACAAGGGGGTCATCAATGGAAGGGCGAGTTACTGACGACGGGAGGACAGCGGTTACGGGGACGAATTACAGATCCTGAGTTGGTGAAACGGCTCGATTGGGGCTATGAACCGAGTCATCATTGTTTAGTGACGGTGAGTTTGGGGATGCCCTGGGTTCCTCCGAATTGGCAGGGAGAGGACCCTTGTTGGAAGTTGATTGCTGGGGTAATGAACGGGGAATAGGGATGAGAGTGCCATTGACGGACTTGTGATAATATCGGCTCGTGCTTTAAAAAATAAAGCATAAGTTTCAGTTATCTTGGACTGTGATGCCGATGGGGGTCTTTCAAAATATGGCCCCATCTCGTTCGATGATTTGCGGCCCCTTCTGCCCAATATCGAGTTACCCTCCCAGATGCGGAAATAGATTCATCTAGCGCCCTGTCATGCTCCCTCTGAGATACCTCAAGGGAGGGCATCCCCGGCTTGAACCACTCGGGTCTTTGACAGGGTGTCTTTTGATTTCTGTCGTCTCAAAATACGACAATTCTTGGGCGATCGCTCACCGGTGATGAATACTCCCCGATGTCTGATGCCAGCCAGGTGACGTGATCAACCCATGTAGCCATCTATTGTGCAGGTGAATCTCGTGTCCCTCCATCAATTTCCGATCAGAGCGTCTATCCTAATCCTCGTTCTGCAAAGCTTGGGACTCATTTTGGGCTGCACTTCAGTCCCGACGACTGAACTTCAGGAGGGACAGGAAAATGCAGAATTAGCTCAGGGTGACTCTCATGATCACGATCATGCCAACCCCGATCATGGTGATATGGAACACCATCATCACCATAGCCATGAACCTCTAGAAATTCCTGATGGACAGCCGGTTCCAACGATTACTCTAAGAGCGGATCGTGACCCAATGCAAGGCTGGAACCTCGAAATTCAGACGACTAACTTTCGCTTTGCCCCGGAGGACGTGAATCAAGAGAACCAGCCGAATGCTGGACATGGTCATCTGTATATCAATGGGGAAAAGGGGGCTCGGGTTTATGGTTCTTGGTTGCATTTGCCTGAACTTCCTCCGGGCCGCAATGAAATTACTGTTAGCTTGAATGCTAATAATCATCAAGCCTTGACTCACGACGGACAGGCTATTGAGGCTACGGTTGTTGTTAATGTCCCTGAGTGAATCAGGGGAGCGTTTTCCCCCTAACGCCCGATCATCCTCTGAGACGAGGGATTGGTCTGGCTCTCATCACGTCTTAACCCGATGTTCCCTGCCAGATTGGGGGAGATCGGGTCTTTTTATGAAGTTTTGTAACAATTCAGGGCGGATTACGTAAAACTCGCCTGTTCATCCCGACAGACCTATAGAGCCTCTGNNGAGGTTCGCTGTCTACCTCAGCTTCTCTCCTGACTCGGATGGGCTGAGGACAAGTCACCGTCAGGGAGGAGCCAGTCCTATGAGTTAACGTTGTCAGCTATCCACAAAGTACATTGATGATTAGCTAAGTCTAACACCTCCGTAATTATTCGTAGNTNATACGGGTTGAATGTCAGGATTAGCTAATAGATGAAAGAGGCGTTTCTTTCGTCACTATCTGCGCTGTTTTTTTGTAATTTTACGAATATAAAGTTTATGTAAATTCGGTAACTTAGGGTTGATTCATCTTGGAGGATCGGCTAAAGTTGTACAGGGTGCTTAACTGCTATATTCCGATTTATTTAGGGGAATTAACCCATGAGTACAGCTTTTCAACAGCGTATTTTTGATCTGACCAATCAGTACCGTATCGAACGTGGTGTTTCTCCACTCGTCTATGATTCTCGCCTCAATATTGCGGCTGAAAAGTACAGTGAATCTATGGCGATTGGAGATTTTACTGGTCACACTAGCCCCAGTGGTTCTACACCTACCTCCCGTGCTAATGTTCAAGGTTTTCCGGGAGGAGTGGGTGAAAACCTCGGCTATGGCTATCGTTCCCCTGACGAGGCTTTTCAAGGTTGGATTAATAGTCCAGGTCACCGTGACAATATTCTGAATCCCGACTATCAAAGTATTGGTATTGGCTATTATCGCCTAGGTAATGATACAGGCAATGCCAACTGGAATGACTACTGGACGCAAAAGTTTGGCCTGGCTGCGGGTGATAATTCGAGTCCCGTTGATATTCACCCAAAACCAACGGTTAATCGCTTTTTTGACTCTTTAACTGGGACTCACTTCTACACGACTGACCTAGATGAAGTGAATAGTCGTAAGGCTGATCCTCGCTACAGTTTTGAGGGAGAAGCTTTTGCTTCGACTGGAAGTGATACTGTCGAACGCTTCTATAAACCTGGTAGCCAAACCTATTTCTATACCATCAGTCCGGTGGAAACGGAAGTTGTTAAACAGATGCCAGAGTTTCAGTATGAATCCGGACAGGGCTTTGACGCATCTTTAACTCCACTTTCAGGATTTGACCCGGTCTATCGCTTCTTTAACACTCAAACTGGGGTTCACTTCTATACGCCGAGTTCTTTTGAGGCAGATAGTGTAAGGTCTAATCTTCCCAACTTCGTCGATGAAGGAATTGGCTTCTATGTTGACCTGGGATAACTTGACATTGGAGTAACTCAATCGGTCTTGAGTCAGTGATGGCGGACTAACTGGGCCGCTGACTTTATTATTTTTCACTACACTATAGCATTCCCAAATCAGTTGTGAAAAAACTTCATAATAATACCATTTTTCGATAACTTTGCTAGACATACGACACTGAAACATGGCGACCACAGCTCGGCGATCGCTGCGAGGGCGTTTTTTGTCCTATTTAGACTAACTTTTGCCATATGAGTTAGAGTCGTCGGCTATCTACAAAGTACATTGATGATTAGCTAAGTCTAGCATCTCCGTAATTATTCGTAGGTAAAACCAGTCAAATCTGTCTTTCCTCGTGGTTTTTGCTGATTTTGTGTCATTTTGCGAATATAAATAACGTTTCTGTAAGTTTGGGAACTTAAGTTTGAATTTACATGGATTTAAAGCTATAAACATGGATAGCGATTAAACAATTTAGCTAAGGTTTTCAAATCATGGTTTTGAATATTCTCACGGATGTTGGGTTTGGGTTTGACTTCGGGATTGCCACAGGCGCGGGTGATCAGGTCATCATGGCTCAATTGCCAGCGGATGAGTTAAATCAGTTATTTATTTCGCCGGGTAGGGATGCGATCGCCCTCGGGGGAGGGAATGATGTCTTCGAGAATAATGATGCGGGACGAATTGTCTTTGGCAACACTGGAAATGATAGCCTGGTGGGCGGTGTTGGTGGAGATACGATTTATGGTGGTCAGGGAGAAGACACAATCCTTGGCGGGGCCGGGAATGATGTCTTGTCGGGCGATCGCAACTTCGATACCCTAACTGGTGGCGCAGGAGCGGATGAATTTATCATGTCGTCATCGAGTGAACATATCGATACCATTACCGACTTCCAGCCTGGGGTTGATAAACTTCGTCTTCCTGATGGGGTCGCCTTTACCGATTTACAGCTTCGCGACTCTGCCAGTAATACCGAGATTGTCCGTAATGACGAAGTCTTGACAGTTCTCAATGGGGTTGTGGCTTCTTCGATAACAACCAACGACTTTATTGGCGAGATTGGCGAGATTGAAGAGACTGAAGAGACTGAAGAGACTCCGCCTGTGGAAGTGACTCCTGGTTTTAGCCCTAGCACCGCCGGTGATTTAGGGGTATTGAGTGGAACGGCTACTGTCCAAGATTCTCTTATATTGGACACCATTGAGTATTACCGTTTTAGTTTGGATCAAGCTCGTGATGTTGAGCTTACATTATCTGGCATGACAAGTAATGGAGATCTGCGGTTATTTCTTGGTGAGCAACAACCAGATGGCTCGGTCGACATTGGCAATGAAATCGAAAGTTCAATGAACCCTGGAAGTCAAGATGATTCTATTGCTCGTTCATTGGAACCCGGCACGTATTTTGTCTCAGTCGATGCATTTCAGGGAGTTATGACAAACTATAGCGTGACTTTCGACGCGACTTAACCCTTTTTCAAAACTCGTGCTATCGAATACCAGACACCGGGTTTCTCACAGAAACTCGGTGTCTCAACGGGCCTTCCCTCACCTCGCCATACCCGTTTTTATCAGGATTTTGAGCCTGAATCTGGGTCAAAGATGTTGCGTTCAGGCATCTCTAGCATGACGTCTGAAAATTGGTATTAAAGCGGGAACGAAACAACCAAGACGTTGTAGGAACAGTTAATCGTCATGATTAACGCCCCATCATCCCCCCACTGAGACGACGCAGAGCGCGATTCGCCACATTAGAATAGCGCAACTCCCCACAGAGGATTTTCAACATAATCTGAGTGGCGATGGGTTGCTTAATCGCCACCTTATAGGCAATCCCAGGGAAACGATACAACGCCGCCGCCAGACGGGCCGCCCAAGCCATATCCGCCCCCCAAGTCTCCTGAACCGTTTGACTATACCCCTCCAGGGCGTTGATATCCCCAGAAAGAGCCTTGTCAATGGCCTCAGCGGCCGTCATGCCACTATACAGACAGGGACGAATCCCCTCAGCGGTGAGCGGATCGACAAATCCCGCCGCTTCACCAATCAAGAGGGCATTCTGACTGTGCAAGGGTCGATCGCCATCCCAAAGGGCAACCGAACTCTCCCGCAACTGNCGATCGCCCTTCGGTAATCCCACCGTATCCGCATACTCCTGCAAAACTTTCGGTAGCTTCTTATTCTCCCCCCCCAAAAAGGTACTCGTACTAATCGAAAAGCCATCAGCCTTGGGAAACTGCCAGATAAAGCCATTCTTCACCTGGCCAAAGGCAAAATCAATCGGGGCCGACTCCGCCTGGGGACTCGACACCTCTAACGTGGCCGCTAAACGAGTTTTCGGGGTTTTTAATTTCAACCAGGGGGCCACCGGACCCTTGGCCCCATCGGCCCCAATCAGATAGCGGCCAAAGCGGGGTTCGCCGTTGGTTTGGATTTGCCAGCGATCGCCATCCCAGACAATCCCCGTCACCTCCACTCCCGTCTCCAGGGTAGCCCCTTGCTCAACGGCCTGATCCAACAACAGTTGATCAAAGGCATCCCGACGTACCATCCACATCGGTTCAGCCGTCTCGAGTTCCACCAATACCGGGTCCTCATACTTCCAGGTATAGCGAACCGTCTTCACCTTGCGGGAAATCACCGGGGAAAAGTCGAACTCAAACCAGGGGGCGATCGCCGGAGAAACCCCTCCAGCACAAGAAGCCTGGCCCGGTTGGGGGTGTTTATCCAANACGAGAACCGATCGCCCCCGCTTCGCTAAATGATAGGCGGCGGCCCCTCCCGCTGGGCCGGCACCAATGATCACACAGTCGAAC
>P_2C_Liq_2_UnCtyDRAFT_1000325_pt1 | contig 13460 bp, 8 predicted proteins | sample Pon2CUnioCityCA_FD_10236 | JGI IMG/M metagenome (IMG submission 10236) | reverse complement strand
GCGGTGTTGAGGGGGACGAATTTGACCTATAGCTATATGTTTGGGGCTAATTTGACGGGGGCGCAGTTACAGGGGACTCGCTTCTATGGCTGTGATTTACGGGGGGTACTGTTTCGGGGGGCGGATTTGACGGAGGCGGATTTGACGGATGCCATTATTGAGGGAGCCGATTTTACCGATGCAGTTCTCACTGGGGCGACGATTCCCCAGGTTTAGGCTTTGGCCAGGACAAACACACTACCGACGTTCCCTCGGCCGATGCGGAGGGTTTCGTCGAGATAGGTGATGTCAAGCCAGCCTTGGCGATCGCTTTGGATTTGGGAATCGAGGGCTAGGAATTTTTGTGAGGATTCTAAGGCGTTGATGAATTGGTTGGGGTTGCGGTAGTTGATGGCTCGTTGCAGGCCGACGACGAAACGCTGAAATTTGACGCTGACGCGGATGGGGGAGGTGGGGGTGAATTGGGCGGCGACGCTGACGAGGCCGTCGAGNTAGGGGAGGCCTTGCAGTTGGGCGATGTTGTAGATTTTACGGTCTTCTAGGCGGATACATTGGTAAATCTCCCCCAGGTTGTAGAAGGGGAAACGGTCGATATTGAGAAGTTCGCGACTGGTGGTGTAGAGGAGTCGCCAGTTGCCGTCTAGGAGGGCTGGGGCTTCGAGGGGTCGGGGGGTGGGGTTGCGGTCTTCGAGTCGGGCGATCGCACTGAGGATGGCGGTTTTGTCGGTGTCGCTGGCGTCGAGTCCTCGGTTTTGTCCGGCGATCGCACGCATTAAGTCGTCTTTATATATCATATTTTGTTGAGTTTGTCAATAAAGATTCGTCAATAATACAGGGGCGATCTCGTGGCTCTAACGGCCGATGCACCTCTCTAGGATAGCAAGGCCACTCAATGCTAAGAGAGAGTCATGGGAGGGAACCCGAGGAAATCGATAGAATACCATTATCAGCCCACGGCTTTGGCGGTGAGGCGGGAGTGATGAGGGGATTGAGGCCCCAGCTCCCAACAGGCTTGGTTGTACCGCACAACGAAAGGCCTAATGCTAGCCTCGAAAGACTAGCTCGAAATACGGTAGGAGGGCGAAGACGGGTTTCCGGGTTCCCCCCTCCATGGTTCTGAACTACAGTGGCGTATGGCTGGGTTCAAGGTTCTGTCTGAGTCGAAGTATTATTGTGAAAATCCTTTTAGTTGAAGATGACGAATATCTCGCTCAACTCCTCAATCAATATCTGAGCGATCGCAACTACATCGTCGATGTAGCCGTTGACGGAGAAAGTGGACTCAACTACGCTCGCACCTTTGACTATGACTTGCTGGTGCTCGATGTGGTGCTGCCGAAACTCGATGGAATCACGCTCTGTAAGACTCTACGCTCAGAACATTATCAAATGCCGGTGCTGTTGTTGACAGCCCTCGATAACAGCCGGGATAAGGTCTTGGGTTTAGATGCAGGGGCCGATGACTATGTGGTGAAACCGGTGGGCCTCGAAGAACTCTTGGCCCGGATTCGCGCCTTAGTGCGACGGGGACGCTATTCTCGCCCACCCATCCTGACCTGGGGACCCCTGCAACTCGATCCGGCCACCTGTGAGGTCAGTTATGATGGTCGCCCCTTATCTCTGACACCCAAAGAATACGCCCTTCTCGAACTGTTTTTGCGATCGCCGACTCAAGTCTTCTCACGAGACGTCATTATCGAGCATCTCTGGTCCCTCGAAGAACCGCCCACGGAAAACACCCTACGCGCTCATATCAAAGGCCTGCGCACCAAACTCAAAGCCGTTGATGCACCGCCAACACTCATCGAAACCATCTATGGTGTGGGCTATCGTCTCCAGGATTGTTATGACGACCCCCCCAATCCTGACCCCAATGCTGCAACTAATCGCAATGCAACAACCCTCAATGCCATTCAGGCCCTCTGGAAACGGATTAAACCCAATGTCCTCAAACGGGTTGACTTACTCGAAGAAGGCATTTCTGCCTTAGCGGCCCATGATGAAAGTTTACAGGGAACTGCCCGTCAGGAGGCCCATAAGTTGGCCGGTTCCCTCGGTACCTTTGGCTATCACTATGGGTCTAGCCTAGCCCGCAAAATTGAAGAGATGTTGTTGCAAGAACGGGCCTTCACCCAACCCCAACTCGATCAACTACAACAGTGGTTAATGGAGTTGCGGCAGCAGTTTCAAGGACATCCCACGGCGGTTGTCCCGGAACCGCCGACTTTACCTGATCCTGAACAACGCCGCTTACTGATTGTTGATGACGATCGCCTCCTGGCTCAACAAATTGCCGAAGAAGCCCAAACTTGGGGCATGGATGTCAAAATTGCCACCACAGTCCAGGAGGCCCGCCCGGCCATCATCACCTATTCGCCGGGGTTAATTCTTTTAGATCTCAATTTTCCTGAACCCGGAGAAGATGGCTTAATGCTACTCGAAGAACTGGCCCGCAATCGCCCTGAGATTCCGGTGGTGGTCTTGACGGTGCGTGATAGTTTCCAGGATCGCCTCTCGGTGTCGCGTTTAGGAAGTCAAGCGTTTTTACAAAAGCCGATCCCGATGCCGCAAATTATGGAAGTGGTGATGGAAGTGATTCAGCGATCGCACCAGGCGGCCAAGGTCATGATTGTTGATGATGACCAGCACGAATTGCAAGGCTTAAGCACCCTCCTGAGTCCCTGGGGACTGCAACTGCAAAGCCTCGATGACCCCCGAGACTTTTGGCAGGCCTTAGAAACCTTTATGCCGGATTTGCTAGTCTTGGATTTTGAAATGCCCCATTACAGCGGCATTGAAATCTGTCAGGTGGTTCGCAATGAACCTCAATGGCGTAAACTGCCGATTTTGTTTCTGACGGCCCATACAGACTCGGCGACGGTGGATCGGATTTTTCAAGCTGGGGCCGATGATTATGTCAGTAAACCCATTTCTGGACCGGAACTGATTTCGCGGCTATTTAATCGCCTCGAACGGACGAAACTTCTACAAAACCTCGCTGAACTCGATGCCCTGACGGGCCTGGCGAATCGCCGCAAGTCTAGTTATGATATCGCCAACTTGTTGCGGCTGGCCCTACGCAACGACCGTCCGGCTAGTTTTGCCATGTTAGACCTGGATCATTTTAAGCCCGTGAATGATACCTATGGCCATGCCACGGGGGATTTAGTCTTGCACCGCTTTGGCGAGATGTTGCGGGATGCGTTTCGGGCCGATGATGTGGTGGGCCGCTGGGGGGGGGAGGAGTTTGTGGTGGTGATGGCTGATACTTCGGCCGTCAGTGCCGTTGAACGGTTATCGCTGGTGTTAGAACAATGGCGATCGCAGGCGTTCGTCCTCGAAGATGGGGTTGAGTTAAATGTGACCTTTAGTGCCGGCGTGGCTGAATTTCCTCAACATGGGGATGATTTACCGGCTCTCTATCGTCGGGCTGATCAGGCCCTCTATCAAGCCAAAGAAGCGGGCCGGGGACGCATCGTTCTGTATGCTTGGTGAGAGTGAGGAGGGATTGGGGAGTTGATCCCAACCGACGCATCGTTCTGTATGCTTGGTGAGAGTGAGGAGGGATTGGGGAGTTGATCGCGATCGTGTCCTTAACCATGGCCTACAATGGAGGGAACGACCCAGCCAAGCAAGGCAATGAACCAACCCCGTCGTCTGTTTCCTCCCGTTCGCGGTTGACGTTTAAAGGGAACAAGGGTTACGGCTGAACCGAGGTTAAGCATCATGGATACCCGCTGTATTTTGATTATTGATGATGAAGAGGATATCCGGGACGTCACCCAACTGACCTTAGAACTCGAAGGCGGCTGGAAGGTTTTAACGGCAGAATCGGGGCGTCAGGGGGTGGATTTGGCTCGGTTTCACCATCCTGACGCCATTTTGCTCGATGTGATGATGCCGGATATGGATGGCTTGATGACCGCCAAAGTCTTACAAGAGTTTCCGGACACACAATCGATTCCACTGTTGCTGTTAACCGCTAAAGGTGCCGCTGAGATTATTGAGAATTTTCAAGGAATGGGGATTGCGGCTACCATTTCTAAACCGTTTGATCCCTTGCAGCTTGTCCCCCAGATCAAACAGATTTTAGCTTGGACTTAGAAACTCGGAGAACCGATGAAACTCCCCGTTGATATCCTTAAGCCGCTGTCGCTCAATCTCGTCAGCCTCGATCGCAATTGTTATAATCGGAATAACCCTGGGTTCGTGACCCGACAGGAGTTCCCAAGGAGACCTGAATCTATCAAGTCAGTCCGGCAAGACCATGACTGAATTTTTCCATAGTCAATCAGTAACTATTAACTATTAACTATTAACTATTAACTATTAACTGTGACAATGACCCTTGATGCTGTCCTCATTTCGACCCTCGTTGCTCGTCTCGAACAATTAGAACAGGATCAGCACATTCATCGGGCCATTGCCGACAAGTTACCGGTTGCCTACCTTTATCTTGACCGCCATGGGACGATTCATTTTGCCAGCCAGGTGGTGGTCCAACAACTCCATTGCGATCGCAGTGAATGTCTAGGACGCTCCCTATTATCTTGGCTGTCCCCCCGGGATGGCGATCGCCTCCTCGCTGAAATCGCACAGCTTAACTGGGAACCTCTTCAAGACTGCCAACCCTTCCACCAACACCTGCATATCCCTGGATGCGGTGTTCGAAGGGTGATGGCGACCCTCTCACCGCTGCCGAATTCTAGCCACTCAAGTCCACTGATCCTGATGCAGTGGGAACCCGACTCCACCCCCTCCCTTTCCGTGGATTTAAGTGACTTTGAGCCTGAGTTAGATCTCGGCGATCTCGACAACGATGACCGTCGCAGTCGCCTGCAACAACTGGCTCTACATATCCGGGGCATGATTTTTGACTATATCCTGCATCCCGATGGTCACGATCAAATTCCCTACGTCAGTTCCAACTGTCAAGAGATTTTCGAACTCTCCGTCGCTGAGATTCAAGCGGATACTGGTTACCTCTGGAGAGTCATGGATGCGGCGGATATTCCCTTTGCACAACAGGCGATCGCCCATTCAGCCAAAACCCTCACCCCCTGGAACTTTGAATGGCGTATTAGCCTACCGTCAGGTCGTCGGAAATGGCTTCAAGGGATTTCTTACCCCCATCGCCACCCTGACGGCCGAGTGATTTGGAATGGCATGATTTTTGAGATCACCGATCACAAACAGGCCGAGGATGACCTCTATGAACTCGCTCAACGACTCCTGACCATTATCGAAACCGTCGAAGAAGGAATCACCCTCAGCGATGATGCCGACAACTTTGGTCTTTTTAATGCCAAAATGTCGGAAATCACCGGTTACAGCGGCGCCCAAGCCCAAGAGAGTGAGAATTTTTTGGCCCAGCTCTACCCCGACTCCCAAGCCTTCGCTGAAGCAGCTCAGCGCTTAGTGGAGGTGCGGCAAAAAGGCTGTCTGCGTAACCTCGAAACCACCATTCGTGCCAAAGATGGTAGCCTCAGAACCCTACTCGTCTCAACCACCTATTTTCCCCTATCGGAACGAAATTGTTATCTGAGTGCCTATCGAGATATCACCGAGCGGCGACAGGCCTATGAGCAACTGCGTCAAAGTCAGGAGTTTATCGAAGCGATTGCCAATGCCTCACCCCAGATTCTCTATACCATGGATGTCCAAAGTTTGGTTATCCTCTCGGTCAACGGTCAAGTCGAATCCATTTTAGGCTACTCCTCTGAGTGCCTATTACAGCAAAGCTTTGAGCAATGGCAACGGCTGTGCCATCCTGAAGATGTTCCCCGGTTGCAGGCCTATTTTGCCTCCTGGCAAGATCTGGCGGAAGGGGAGGTCAGTGAATGTGAATATCGCTTGCGTCACGCGGATGGGAGTTATCGTTGGTTGCGATCGCGTGATGTGGTCTTCAAACGGGATCAGACGGGGACGGTGCGGCAAATTCTGGGAACCGCAAGTGATATCACGGAACATCAATGTGCTGAGGCGGCCTTACGGGCCAGTGAAGCGGCCTTGCGGGCCAGTCAGGAACGACTCAATGGGATTCTCGGGTCCCTCGATGATGCGGTGTGGTCCATGTGTCCCCAAACCATGCAACTGTTGTATGTCAGTCCAGCGGTGCAACGGCTTTATGGACGCTCTGCTAAGAAATTAGCCCGGATGAAAAATCCCTGGATGCGTAACATCCATCCCGGCGATCGCGCCAGCTTTGTGCGTCAATGGCGACAACTCAAACTTGAGGGAAGCGTCGATATTGAATATCGGATTTTGCTGCGCCGCAGCGAGGATGACTCCCCCGAGAGCCTACCTGGACAACGGCGGCCCAATCGCCAGGAACGCTGGGTCAGACTGCGAGCGCGGCTCGTCACCAGCCCTCAAGGACACCCGTTACGCATTGATGGTATCAGTAGCGATATCACTGAATTAAAGCAAACAGAAATTGCCCTACGAGCGAGTGAAGAGCGGTTTCGTTCCCTCGTGGCGAATGTTCCTGGTGTGATTTATCGGGTGTTGCCCAATCCTAGTTGGACGACGATCTTTGTTAGTGACGCCATTGAAGAGATGACCGGCTATAGCCCCCAAGCCTTTCTCGATGATGCCCAGTTATGGCAAAAAATTCTTCATGCTGAGGATTTACCTCGAATTCGCCAAATTATTAACCAGGCCATCAGTCGCCGTCAAGCGTTTGCTTTTGAAGGACGAATTGTTTGTGCTGATGGTCAAATTCGTTGGGTTTATGAACGGGGACAGGGGATGTGGGACTCTTGGGGCAATTTACTCTATTTGGATGGCGCTCTCGTCGATTTAACCGATCGCAAGCAAAAGGAGGAAATTCTGCAACGTCAGGCCCAACGCGATCGCCTCTTGGCGACTCTAACTGAACGTATCCGAGAATCCCTCAATCTCGATGAGATTTTAGATCGCACGGTGCGGGAAGTGCGCCATTCTCTCAATGCTGATCGCGTCATCATTGTCCGCCTGCAAGGATTAGCCGGGAGTCAAGTGGTCAGTGAATCGGTGGGGCTTCCCTATCTAAATACCTTGGGGTTGAATTTTTATGATAGTGAACTGCCCCAAACCTGTTATCAGGAGTATGCTCAGGGACAGCCTCAGATTATGGTTGAACCTAACCTTCATTGTCACTATGGGACCTGTGTCAGCCTCTTGGGGACAATGCAGGTGCGCTCTCAGGTGGTCGTGCCGATTCTCCATTCCTCGGCGTTGGGAGAGCATCTCTGGGGGTTGTTAATCGCTCATCAATGCTCTCAGCCACGACCTTGGCTCGATTGGGAAGTTGAGATGTTGCGACAACTGGCCGATCAAGTCAGTATTGCGATTGGTCAGGCCAATCTCTATACTCAGGTCCAACAAAGTGAAACCCGCTTACGGACAATGTTTGACCAGGCGGCGGTGGGGATGGCGATTTTAGATCCTCAAGGGCGGATTTGCCAGCAGAATCAGACCTTGATCGAGATTTTGGGACTCCATCAGCCGAGCTTACAACTGGAAATCTTTGCCGCTAACAGGAATTCCCCGTCATCGGAACGGGAGTGGGAACAGGGTTATCAGCGTCCTGATGGCTCTTGGGTTTGGGTGCAGTTGAATTTGTCGTCGTTCCCGGAGAAAGGAGAGTTGGCGGGCCATTTTTTGGCGATTGTTCAGGATGTCAGCGATCGCAAACGGGCTGAACAGCGGCTGCAACAACAATTAAACTTTGAAACCGCCTTAGCTCGCTTTTCGAGCAGTTTAACGAGCAATGAGGCGGCGGATTGGACTCATTTACTGGAGTTGATTGGGCGATCGCTCAACGCCAATCGGGTTCACATCACGCGCCTGGATTGGACCACCAGCAGCGCCTCCTGGATTGGTGAATGGGCCGAAGAGACGGTTCCCTTGTTTTTAGATCAGGTACAGAACATCCCCTTAGAGAAAATTAATTGGTGGTTGGAGCAACTGCAACAGAATCAAAATTTTTTGTTAGGACAAGTTGATGAACTTCCGCCGCAGGCTTCTACAGAACGCCAACTCTTGCAAAAGATGGGGATGCAATCAATCCTAAAGGTTCCCATTTGGGATCGTTTGGGACGACTTTGGGGCTGTTTAGGGGTCAGTATGACCCGCTCAAGTTCCCGCCATTGGTCTGATGAGGAGGCGCGATTGTTGCGGGTGGTGGGGGAGATTATTTATAACTACTGCGATCGCCGTCGCGTTGACCAGGCTCTACGAGACAGTGAGGAACGCTTCCGCGTCACCTTTGAACAGGCGGCGGTGGGAATTGCCCAACTGGACTTTCAGGGCAATTTTTTGCGAGTGAATCGTCGCTATGGTCAACTCCTTGGCTATGACCCCGAGGCGTTGTTGCAGCTGAATATGGGTGATATTCTGCATCCCGATGACTTGGCCAGCTCCCTAGAGTCGTTGCGACAGATGCAGTTGGGAACCCTCAATAGCTGTTCGATGGAGAAGCGACAACGGCGACGGGATGGGTCCTGGCGCTGGGCGCAAGTGACGGGCCAGGTGGTTTTTGAGGGGACTGCTCCGAAGTATATTATCTGTGCGGCGGCTGACATCCATGACCGCAAACAGTATCAGGCGGCCCTAGAACGGTTGCGTCACCGCTATGAATTGATTTTGAATGCAGCCGGGGAGGGAATTTGTGAGATTAATTTACGCCAACAAATTATCTTTTGTAATCCGACGGCGGCCAGGATGTTGGGGAGCGATCGCGTCGCTGAGATTATTGGCTTGTCGTTATATGACCTGATTGACCCGTCCCAGTCCCTGAACCAGACGCTGCACCCTGAGACGGGGCCGTCCCCCTTTTGGCAAGAAATTTGGCAAACTCAGGTCTGTCAACTGAAACAGTCTACCACCGTTGAGACTTCCCCCTCAATTCATCAGGCTCAATTCCGCCGCTTGGATGGGTCGAGTTTCCCCGTTGATTATATCTGTACGCCGATTGTCTTAAATGAGCAACATCTCGGGGCCGTGTTGACGTTTAAAGATATTAGCGATCGCCTGGCCATTGAAAAGCTCAAAAATGAGTTTCTCTCAATGGTGAGTCATGAGTTGAAAACCCCGTTGACCCCCATGCAGGTCGCGTTAGGCTTACTTAATAGCGGTAAGCTCGGCCCCCTATCTGAAAAGGGACAACATCTCGTCTCCATTGCGCTGAGTAACACCAATCGCCTACGCCGCTTAATTGACGATCTCTTGGATTTTCAACGTCTCGAATCAGGACGAGTCGAGCTACATTGTCAACAGCATCCCTTGCTCGACTTGCTGCAACAAAGCTTAGATACCATGCGGGCCATGGCTGAGCAGGATGACATTGACCTCGAAATTGCCCCGATGACCGAGACCCTACAACAATGCCAGATTTGGGCGGATGGAGATTTATTGATTCAGGTCTTGACAAATCTCATCAGTAATGCTATCAAGTTTTCAGCACCGGGGTCTCGGGTCAACTTCGGGTTACGTGATCCGTCTGAGCCGGGGGAAATTGGGTTACAGGTCTGCGATCGCGGTCGCGGGATTCCCCGCAACTCCCTAGAGCGGATTTTTGACCCCTTTCATCAAGTCGATGCGTCGGATTCGCGCAAGAAAGGGGGAACCGGTCTCGGTTTAACGATCTGTCGCCGCATCATTGAGCAGCATGGGGGCCGGATTTGGGCCGAAAATCTCCCCGGTGGGGGGACGCGCATTTCCTTAACTCTCCCGGAAACTCAACCCGATGGTGGGCCGACGTCTCCCCCTTAACCGGATCTCGACCTCTACATTCCCATAATTTCGTAGCCAGCATCGACATAGACCACTTGACCCGTAATCCCACTGGCCAAGTCGCTACAGAGGAACGCTGCGGTGTTCCCCACTTCAGTTTGGGTAACGGTGCGACCCAGCGGCGCGGTTTCTTCGACGTGATGAATCATATCGAGAATCCCTCCCACCGCTGATGAGGCCAGGGTGCGGATGGGACCGGCGGAGATGGCGTTAACCCGTAGTTTAGCAGCGCCAAGTTCAGCGGCTAAGTAGCGCACATTCGTTTCTAAGGCGGCTTTGGCGACTCCCATGACGTTGTAGTTGGGGACGACGCGCACGCCACCGAGATAGGTCATCGTCAGTAGGCTTCCCCCCTCGTTGAGCAGCGGTTTGGCTAAACCCGCCATCTGCACGAGAGAGTAGGAACTAATTTCAAGCGCTCGTAGATAGCCTTCACGGGAGGCGTTACTGAAATCACCGCTGAGTTCATCTTTCCCGGCGAAGGCTAGACAGTGAATGAGAATATCGAAGTTTCCCCATTTGTCCTCAATTGTCTTGAAGAGTTGACGGGTTTGTTCCTCATCCTGGACGTTGCAGGGTTCAATCAGGGTCGGTTGTAGCGGTTCGACAAGGCTACGCACCTTGGTCTCGTGACGACCGCGATCGTCGGGGAGGTAGGTTATGGCGAGTTCGGCTCCCGCTTGGTGGAGTTGTTGTGCAATCCCCCAGGCGATGGAGCGGTTGTTGGCAATTCCTGTGACCAGGGCTTTTTTTCCGGTAAGATCCAGCATAGTTTATCCTGAGTGACAATCAGCTTTGTACCATATTTTCGGGCAAAATCACGCCTCGATAGGGGAAGGACGGGGAAAATCTCAACCCCTGATCCGGACCTCTCATTGGGATTAATGGGCCTGAAGGTAGCGAATTTGACGAATTTTTACTCAAAATTCAATTTTAGTGGTCTCAGGCTCGAATTTGGGGACTGAAGTTCCCCGATGAGGCGAGGTCAATGGCAGAATAAGGGTGGGCGATCGCGCCTGCTGGATAACGGCAATTTTGAGGCATGAGATAGGGAGAGGACGATGGTAGCCATGCAGGATAAACCACTGGCGGCGGTATTTCACCAGATGGGAAGCGGTTCATTTCCGCCGGTTGTTGAAAATTATGAACGTGGAAAAACCATCTTTTTTCCCGGCGACCCCGCTGAACGCGTTTATTTTTTGGTTAAGGGTGCGGTCAAACTCTCACGCGTCTATGAGGCGGGGGAGGAGATTACGGTGGCTCTGTTGCGCGAAAATAGCGTCTTTGGGGTCTTGTCTTTGATTACCGGACATCGCTCGGATCGGTTTTACCACGCTGTGGCGTTTACGCCGGTTGAGTTGCTCTCGGTTCCCATTGAACAGGTTGAAAAGGCCCTGAAGGAAGACCCGGATTTATCGATTTTGATGTTACAGGGGTTGTCATCCCGGATTTTACAGACGGAGATGATGATTGAAACCCTCGCTCACCGAGATATGGGATCGCGCTTGGTGAGCTTTTTGTTGATTCTCTGTCGCGATTTTGGTCTTCCAAGTTCTGAGGGGATCACCATTGATCTTAAGTTATCTCACCAGGCGATCGCTGAGGCGATTGGCTCAACTCGGGTGACGGTGACTCGTTTATTGGGAGATTTACGCCAGGATGAGATGATCTCGATTCATAAGAAGAAGATCACGGTTCATAATCCTGTGGCGCTGAGTCAACAGTTTACCTGATCGCTGAGGTTGACCGAAAACCCGTTAAAATGGCATCCGCCGCATTTACCCACGGCGGCGATCGCTCCTGTGTCACCATGCTATCAGCGGCGATCGCCGCCGTTTTGCGGTGAGTGACGCCGCTCTCTCTCCCGAGGAGTCCGAATCGCACAGGAGGAGCCATGACCACTGGATATGTTTTAATTTTGGCCATGTTGGTTCTCGGTTGCGCGATCGCAACGGTGGGGGATCACATTGGAACCAAGGTGGGAAAGGCTCGCCTAAGTCTGTTTAACCTACGTCCGCGCAAAACCGCCACCCTCGTCACAGTTGTCACTGGGGGCCTGATTTCGGCCTCGACGTTGGCTATTCTCTTGCTACTCGATCAACGATTGCGGACTGGTTTGTTTCAACTTGAGGAAATTCAGCAGGATTTATATTCGGCTCGCCGGGATTTGCAGGATACACAAGCGGATAAAATTCGGGTTGAGTCGGAACTCAGCGCGGCCCGCGATCGCGCAGTGTTGGTTCAGGAGCGTCTCGATGCACTCAATCGCTCCCTCGAACGGGTATCTCAAGATTTGACTGAGGCCTTGGAGGAACAGGTTGCAACTCAACAACAATTACGAGAGACAGAAACTCAACTACTTACCACAGAAGATGAACGCCGTCAAGCTGAAGTTGAACGCCGTCAAGCTGAAGTTGAAATTCGTCGTATTGAGTCCCAGTTACTCGACACTGAGGCTCAACGACAGGCGTTACAGTCAGGGATTGCGCAGCTACAACGCCAACAACGACAACTCCAAGCCGCAGCCGAACAGGCCCGGCGACAACTTCAGGCCCGCGATCGCGAACTCCAACAGAATCGCCAGCGTTTGATGACGCAACAGGGAGAGTTGGCGCGTCAGCAGAAGGAACGAGCGCAACAGGCCCAGGAATTGCAACGCCAGCAGTTGGAACTCGCAGAACGCGAAGCACTCCTAGCTAGTCTCACTCAACAACAGATGGCTCTACAAGAGGAGTTACAACGCATTGGCCAAGACTTTCAATTGTTACGAGAACGGCGTTTAGCGATTCTCCAGCAACAGGTGTTGACGTCGGCCCGGGTGCGAGTCCTTGATCCGACTCAGGTCGATGAGGTGGTCTTGCAAATTCTCCAAGAAGCCAATCGCGTTGCGACTCAGGTTCTTCGTCCCGGAACTCCTGAGACGGAGGAGGCCACGTTACGGATTGATTCTCAGGAAGTCCGCAATTTGACGGAACGTTTGGCTGATGGTGAGGACTATGTGGTTCGGGTGCGATCGTCTCGCAATTATCTCCTCGGGGAAGTTCTCGTACGCGGCTTTTTTGAGGTGTTACCTAATGAGGTGGTGTTTGAAGCCGATGAGGTGGTGGCTGAGGTCACGGTTGATTTAGATGATAATCTCGATGAGGTGGGAAATCGGGTCTATTGGTTGCTTGAAGCGGCTCGTTTTCAAGGGGAGCGCGAAGGTATTTTGCCGGCACAAATTCAAATTATTGGTGGTCGTCCTCAGGAGTTTCAAGATTTCTTGGAACGTCTTTTGGAACAGTCGGGAGAGGTGACGATTCAAGCCGTTGCTCAGGAATTAACCTATACAACTGGACCTCTATTTTTGAATATCAAAGTTCTGCAAAATGATGAGGTTTTATTTGAGCTAATGGTTAATGATTTGCCGGAGTAGGGGGGACTGCAAGTGCGCTTACTCTCTTAGTATTTAGGGCTTGCAAGATTGTTAAAAAAATGGTATAAAAATCGAAGATTGCATTTGGATACTAACTGGGGAGAAAATCCCCTCTCTGTTCCCTGTTCCCTGTTCCCTGTTCCCTTCTTGTCCTACATTTTTTGTCCTATTTAATACCAATTTTCGATATGTTTGCTATACATCAACACTGGGAGAGGGCGACCACAAGGGTTCGCCCCTACGGCTATCTATGGCATGAATTTTGAAA
>P_2C_Liq_2_UnCtyDRAFT_1000324_pt1 | contig 13467 bp, 9 predicted proteins | sample Pon2CUnioCityCA_FD_10236 | JGI IMG/M metagenome (IMG submission 10236) | reverse complement strand
TGACGTGTCAGCGGTGGGGTCTTTATACCGCAGTTTCACCAGCATCATCTCCTGGGCCGTCTCGGTATCGAGATCAAGATCGTCTCCATCCGCCGAATTTTGATAGCGTAGGTCATCGACTTCGGGCAGTTCCACCTCCGAGTCCACTCCCACCGGAATCACCTCATAGAGCGCCGTTACCGAATGGCCGGCCCCCAGTTCCCCGGCGTCGCGGCTGTCGTCGTTGAAATCCTCAGCGGCCAGCAGACGATTTTCATAGCCGATGAGTCGGTAGGCCTGGACTTTGGCGGGGTTAAATTCCACCTGAAGTTTTACATCTTTAGCCAGCGTCAGCAACGTTGCCCCCATTTCGTTGACCAGGACTTTGCGAGCCTCCATCAAACTATCAATGTAGGCATAGTTGCCATTGCCATGGTTGGCTAACTGCTCCATTTTCGCATCCTGCAAGTTCCCCGTCCCGAAACCAAGCACCGTCAAGAAAATATCGTTGTCCCGCTCTCGTTCAATCAGGCGTATTAATCCCGCTTCGCTCGAAGTTCCCACATTGAAATCGCCGTCGGTAGCCAGAATGACCCGGTTGTTGCCGTCTTCGATAAACTGCTCTCGGGCCAGTTGATAGGCCAGTTGGACACCTTCACCGCCGGCGGTGGAGCCTCCCGCTTCGAGTTGGGCGATCGCATCGAGAATGGCATCATTTTCGTCCCCCGCTGTCGGTTCGAGGACGACTCCCGCCGCCCCAGCATAGACGACAATGCTCACGGTATCGTCTTCATCGAGTTCGTTGACCAACAGACTAAACGCCGATTGAAGTAGGGGCAGTTTGTCAGGAGAGTTCATAGAACCGGACACATCGAGAAGGAAGACCAAATTCGCCGGGGGCAGATCTTCACTCGGGATAGATTGACCTTGTAGGCCAATGTGGACAAGCTGATGCTGCGGGTTCCAGGGAGCGGCTGAGAGTTCGGTTATGAGGGAAAACGGCTCGTCGCCATTGGGTTCAGGATAGTCGTAACTGAAATAATTGATCAGTTCTTCAATCCGCACCGCATCGATGGGGGGACGTTGGCCGTTGCGTAGGAAGCGGCGCACATTGCTGTAGGCTGCACCGTCAACATCGATGGAGAAGGTGGACAGAGGGTTATTGCGAGCCGAGAGGAAGCGGTTTTCGGCGATGGGGTTGTACCCTTCCCGGTCATAGCCAGGTGGGGACTCTGGAGCGGGACGACCACGCACGTTCCCAGTTTCGTATTGAGCGGGGGCGTTTTGCAAGGTTGAGAGGGCGGGTTGAGGAGGTGCTAGGTTCGACTCTCGCATCGACGAACCGTCGTCTGCGGCGTCGCCACTCGCGAGCTGGTTGAAGATGCCGAATTCACGATCAAGGGTTTCGAGAAGTTGGGAGTCGGCCTCGGATAGCTGACTCCAGAGATTTTGCTGTTCGAGGAGTTCGACGCAGCTTTCGACGGCCTCGATGAGTTCTTGGCGTTGCAGGGGACGGCGGAAGATGGGGGAACCGTCGGCGTAGCGTACGGGACAGCCGTAGCGATCGCCCAATTCCACGAGGCGATCGACTTGGGGGTGGTTGGCGGGGATGCGATTTAGGTCTCCGAGTGCTGGGGACTGTTGACTCAAGCTGATCGCTCCTGTGCGGATGAGGATTCCTCCAACGAGGCCCCCGAGGGCGATCACCCCCAGCACCCGTCCGATAGACCGTTTGCGGAACCGGTGACGAGAGTTAGACATATTAGTTGAGGTTTTTGAGGTTGGACGGCGCATGATTTTGTCCTCACAGGAGATAGAAATTTAGGATATTCGGTTAGATGCGTCCCTTCTCTATTGTATGTATGTTCATTTCTGACGAGGATAGCTCAGAACCATCACGATTATCGCCGAGAGTGCAGCCTGTACCGTCTCCCGAAACCAACAATCAGGACGTACCGGGGAGTACGTCCTGATTGGCAAGGTTCAGCGGCTCAACCGTTAGCGGTTCGCCCGAGTCAGTAATACGGCTTGACTATCGCTGAGGGTGAGGGTTCGTAAATCGCTAATCTCTAACCCTGGGGAGGTCAGAGCAATTTCCCACTCTTCTAAATCTAGTTGTAGCCAATCTCCTAAGGTAACGGTCAGGGGATCACCGCCCATGTGAGTGGCGATCGCCACCTGTTCCGTTTCATCAGGACTGGTGCGGAGTCCGTAATAGAGCGTCGCCGTCTCTTCATCGATATGATTGAAGCGATCGCGAGCGCCAAAATTCTCCCGCAACCAGGGACGATCTAAGCGGAACTGTCGCAATTGCCGATTGTAGGCCGTCTGTTGCGGATCGAGAAACTGCTCGTGGTTCCAAACATTGCAGATTTCATGGGCATCTTCCATAAAATTCATAGCGAACTCTTTGAGTGTCCCCACATCCAACTCTTGCAGAATCGGCGACTTCTCAGGCACATTAAGTTTTTGCCATTGGGCTGCCGACGTTAGGGTTTTAGCTTCCTCCTGGGCCTCAGCAGAATCGGAACTTGCCCCTAAATGACGCTGACAAATCTCAGCCACCTCATCGAGGTCATAATCCGTCTCATCAATGGCATGTTGCAAGCCACGCATAAACTGCCGCAACTCGCCCAATTTCTTGAATCCCATCCGCTTGAGACGGGGAAAGATGCCCGACAAGTCATACACTTCAGGTTCAACTTGCCAATCGAGAAATCCTGTTTCCTCGGCGACCACTTTCACCCCATAGCGATCGTCAGTATTGCGAAGAAACCCCCAAGGCGCGCGCATTGTGCAGTTAATAAAGTCCATGGGCAATCCCGGACTAAACCCATACACTAACATCGTAATCGCCGGATTGTCATAGGCATTATTAATCACCTCTGGCAAGGTTTTACCTAAGTTCCAGTTAATGGGCATCTCGGGTTCCACCTGTGTTCCTCGCCGTAGAGTATCGTGGTTTCCGCAGCCGGTAATCCAATTGGCCCCCACCTGCATCACTTCACAAACCCGCGTCCATTTGCGGCTCCAGAACTTCTGTAAACTGGGGGTATTGTGGGCAAACACCAACGGACCCCATTGGAAACTTTCAGGCAGAAACTCGATAATATCTCGATAGGTCGAAATCTCTTCCCAACCTTCAGCGGGCCAAGGCCGACCATCTTCAAAAATGGTAAAGGGATAGCGAGAACTCTCGGCAATGTCTTGCGGAACCCGCGCCATTTCTTGTAAGTAAACATCATCATACTCTACCCGACCCGACATCGGATTAAAGTATTTGAAATCCTGAGCGCCATCGACGCGAATGCCGTCAACCCCAGTATCAGACTTACGGCGCTGCATTTCTAGGAGAATTGCCCGCACTCCTGGGTTTTGGTGATTGACATCTTGCCCATACATATTGGGTCCTTTTAAAAAGCGACCATTAAGGAGATTGAGGGCTTGGTTATCGGCATGGCCATAGACGATGTCATAAACCACTTGAATCGGTCCCGTGGAAAAGTTATGGAGGGTTTCAATAAACTCCACCACTTCATCAGGACGTTGAGTTTCCAACACCGAAGGGTTGGTCGCCGCCATGCCAAAAATAACAATGTCATAGCCCCAATTTTCGGTATCGGGTTTCTTGAGTTGTACCCGAATTTCATCGGATTCATATTCAATGGATTCACTGTCGGGGTCCATGCGTAAACGATCTTCGTCACTACAGGAGAAAAATCCCTGACCATGATCTCGATGGCCCAAATATTCAACGGTGGGTTCAATGGGGAGTAATTGTACTGCTTCATAGCCGACATAGTTTTCCTCAGCGGGGGTGAGGGGGTCTCCCTTGGCCAGCTTGTCGGAAATCCCCTGAAAGAGTTGGGTTAACCCCGACAGATAGCCGTTGGGGGAGGCGGTGTTGACATGAAGCTGCAAAATGTTGGTGGGGGGGGTGACTTTGACGGGCCGACCATCGTCGCTGCGGAATTGTTGGAAATAGGCCGTATCGCGGCGATCGCGTTGGAGTTTATCGCGATCGTACAGTTCCGCTGGCGCATAGACTCCATAGGGCAGAGAATCGGCGAGAAAGTCGCCAATGGTGTTAATATCGTTGTCATAGTCGAGATATCGCAGCCAATAAAAAGACCCAAAGTGGTTCGCGTCTCCGGCTTTCATCCCCGACAAGACCCCCCACATATATTCCCCATCCCGTTCTAAGTTCACATACTCGCGACGGAACTTAACGGTTTGTAAATCCTCTTGGGAATGAACATCCTCTAGGGGCGTGAAAATTTCCAAATAGATATTTTTGGGTTGAATCTCCCCAGGACTGAGTTCGGGGACCCAGAAGCCAATTTCTGTCAAGCCATCGGGACGATAATAGGCCCCTAAACGACGAGCAATCTGTTGAGATTTATGGAAAATCGTTTCATCAGAGGCTTGAACCCCTTGCACCCAATCCAGTAGCTTTTCGGTTTCATCAGCAACAAGAGTAATTTCGGCGGCGCGACGAGTGGTTGTAACCATAAGTTTTTAGGGTGAAATGATTGTTCAAGATTTGTCTAAAACGGAATCTGCATAGTACAGATCCCTTTTGGGTGGTACTAGAGCGGGAACTCTCTCGTGGGAGGTAACTCTCTCGTGGGAGGTAACTCTCTCGTGACTTGGCTCTAGCCGAGTCATGCTCTTGGGTAACTCTCTCGTGACTTGGCTCTAGCCGAGTCATGCTCTTGGGTANGCTCTGCCTCCCGAGTGCAGGCGGCAGAGCCGCCTAAGGCCCGTGTCATGGCTGGAGCCATGGCACGAGGAAAAACATGGCACGAGGAAAAGAGGAAAAATGGCTGGAGCCATGGCACGAGGAAAAACATGGCACGAGGAAAAGAGGAAAAATGGCTGAAGCCATGGCACGAGGAGAGTCGGGATTAGGCGTCGGGCTTATATTTAAAGACCATGACACTTAACGGAGGCAAACATAGGGGTAGAGCCTGACTCCATTTCGGATTCGACCAATCCACGGTCGCTTTCCCCCCAGCATTACCCATGTTGCTACCGCCATAGGACTCAGCATCACTGTTGAAAATCTCTTCGTAGAAGCCGCCCTGGGGAACGCCAATCCAATAGTCATGGTGGGGAACCGGCGTGAAGTTACAGACGGTGACAACAAACTCGTCGCTGTATTGATCTTTGCGGATAAAGGAGACGACACTGTTGTCAGCATCGTTGCANTCAATCCATTCAAAGCCNTCNTCNGANAANTCNTGAGTATAGAGGGCCNGTTGGCTGCGATAGATGCCGTTGAGGTCTTTAAAGAACTGCTTGAGTTTCTGGTGAGACTCCTGATTAAGCAGATCCCATTGCAAGTCGCCCCAAGCATTCCATTCTTTATATTGCCCAAACTCCATGCCCATAAACATGGTCTTTTTGCCGGGGTGGGTAAACATATAGCTGAACAGACAGCGCAAATTCGCAAACTTCTGCCAATCATCGCCGGGCATCCGGTCCCAAAGGCTACCTTTGCCGTGAACCACCTCATCGTGGGATAACGCCAACATAAAGTTCTCGCTGAAGGCGTACATCAAACTAAAGGTGATGTGGTTGTGGTGATAGCGGCGATGGATGGGATCTTCGCTGAAGTAGTCCAGCATATCGTGCATCCAACCCATGTTCCATTTGAAGTTAAAGCCTAAGCCGCCGAGATAGGTGGGCCGGGAGACGAGGGGCCAGGCGGTGGATTCTTCGGCAATTGAGAGGATGCCGGGATAGTAGCCAAAGATGAGATAGTTCAGTTGGCGTAGGAAGTCGGCGGCTTCAAGGTTTTCATGGCCGCCGTAACGGTTGGGAACCCACTCGCCGTCTTCGCGGTTGTAGTCGAGGTACAGCATCGAGGCGACGGCATCGACGCGAATGCCATCGATGTGGTACTTGTCGAACCAAAATAGGGCGTTGGAGACGAGGAAGTTGCGGACTTCGTTGCGACTGTAGTTGAAGACGTAGGTTCCCCATTCTTTATGTTCGCCTTTGCGGGGGTCTTCATGTTCGTAGAGGTGGGTTCCGTCGAAGTAAGCCAAGCCATGGCTATCTTTGGGAAAGTGACCGGGAACCCAATCGACAATGATGCCGATGTCGTTGGCGTGACATTGGTCGACGAAGTACATGAAGTCTTCGGGACTGCCGAAACGGGAGGTGGGGGCGAAGTAGCCGGCCACTTGATAGCCCCAGGAGCCATCGTAGGGATGTTCGGCGACGGGTAGGAGTTCGATGTGGGTGTATCCTAGGTCTTTGACGTAGGGAATGAGTTTTTCGGCGAGTTCTCGGTAGGTGAGGAAGCGTCCTTCGGGTTTCTCGGAGACGCGCACGACGTCGCCGCTGTCGGGGGGATGTTCGGCACCGGTATGGAGCCAGGAGCTGGCGTGGAGTTCATAGACGGAGATGGGCTGGTCGTGGGGGTCTCGCTGACGGCGTTGTTGTATCCAGGTCTCGTCTTGCCATTGGTATTGGTTGAGGTCTACGACTTTCGAGGCGGTGTCGGGCCGGACTTGTTGGGCGAAGCCGTAGGGGTCGGATTTGAGGTAGATGTGGCCTTGGGGGTTTTTGATTTCGTATTTGTAGAGGGTTCCCGAGGGAAGTTGGGGGATAAACAGTTCCCAAATGCCGGTTTCGGTGCGTTCCATTTGGTCTTTGCGTCCGTCCCATTCGTTGAAGTCGCCGACGATGGAAACGTTGCGGGCGTTGGGTGCCCAGACGGCGAAATAGACGCCTTCGATGCCGTTGAGGGTGACGGGATGAGCGCCGAGTTTTTCGTAGATGCGATGGTGGTTGCCTTCGGCGAAGAGGTAGCGGTCAAAGTCGGTGAGTTTGGCGGAACGGAAGGCGTAGGGGTCGTAGAAGACGCGTTCGCGATCGCCTTCTTTGACTTTCAGTTGATAGTTTTTGAGTTCTGGGGCTTCAATTTCGCATTCAAAGAAGTTGGGATGATGGACGCTGTGCATGGGGTAGCTATCCCGCTCTTCGGGACGAACGACCCAGGCGGCGTCGGCTTTTGGCAGGTACGCTCGTACGACCCAGGCGCTTTTGCCGTTGTTGTCGGAGAGTCGGTGAGAGCCTAAAATTTCAAAGGGATTTTGATGTTGATTGTTGGTGATTTTTTGGATTTGTTCGGTGGCAAGGGTTGTCATAAGGGTTGAGATAAGTTTGAACGTAGGTGAGCAAGTTAGGGCAATATAATCCCCCAAGTTTGAATCAGGAGATTACCCCTAAGGTTTGAATTTAGGGATAGTTTTTAAAAATCTCTCAGTCTGGGGTGAGGGGTCTGTTGGCGCGAAAAATCATTGGCCCCTCGCCGGTTGAGACTTGATACTGATGGCGCTATTGTTTTCAGACAAATTTGATTCTGTCAAGGCGCAATCGAGAGTAATCCCCAACGTTTAAGGTGAATTTTAGATTTGTTGAGGTGTGAGGATTTACAGGCCAGTCTACCGTTAAGTTGCCATTCTCAGGATAGGATGACCTCTATCAAGAGATAGAGTCGTGTTAAGACTTGCGTTCGACGCGATCGTAAACTTCTTCGACTTTCTCGATGGTTTCGTCGGGATCTTGTTCGGCGGCCCGTTGCACGTAGTTAATTTTCACTTCTTGGACGACGTTGGAGATCAGGCTTTGCAATTCATCAAGGGTGGCTTGATCTTGGAGTTCCTGACGTAAGGCGGCTTGGAACTGTTCGGTGAGGTCTTCGAAGCGTTCTCGTCCGAGTTCGTCGGCGTAGGCGTTGGCGAGGGTTTCACAGGTGGCGTTGGCGAGGTAGTTGGCCAGTTGATCGCTGACATCGGTGGGGAGATGGCCTAAGGCGGGGACACGTTCGACGAGTTCGACGAAGGCGGATTCTCGCAAGGCTTCGGAGAGGGAATGGTTGAGGAGGGATTTGAGTTCGGGTTGGACTTGGGGGAGAACTTTATAGATGGTGAGTTCGAGGAGGCGATCGCTGATGCGTTCGAGGCTATTGATATCACCAACGGCGACATAGTCTGAGGGGTTGAGTAAGCCGCGAGCGAGATCGCCGTTTTCAATGGATTCCTGAAATTGGTTGAGGGTGCGGATGGTGACAAATTCGGAGATGTGATCGGACAGGTAAATGGCGGGTTCGTGAATCATCTGGGAGAGGATATATTCGATGTTGGCGACTTTTCCCTGATGTAGCCGCACGGTGACGGGGAGAATCCGCAGCCAACGCCAGACGGGGATGAACAGAAACCAGTCGTACCAACGCCGTAACATGGCGTCAAACCAGGTTAACCCCACGCGACGACGGGAGGCGATGAAGGTTAGGATCAGAAATTCTAGGGCGAAAAAGCCGATAAACCAGATGTCAATACGCCAGTAGGCGTCGTAGGGTTGTCCGTTGTCGTCGATTTGTCGGTAGTAGTTGGTGGCCAGCAGGGGAATGATTTTGGTTTGAAAGAAGTTGAGTTCGCTGGTGATGTCGTGCGATCGCAAATACTCGGGACTCCAAAATTCCCGAAAGGCCATGGTGACGGAGTCTTGGTTGAGGCGATCGGTAATGCGACGCTGTAATTTAGCGAAGGTACTGAATTTACCCGAGGCGATGAAGGGATTTTCGTCGATGAGGGCCTCACTTTGCTGTTTGAGGCGTTGTAGGGAAGTTTGCACGTCTGGGCCATCCAGTCCGGTTTCGGAGACTTGGCTGAGGAGGCGATCGAAGTTCTGTCGGTATTGTTCGGTTTGAGGATGAGGTTCTATCCCTTTGACGGGATCATAGACTTGTACCACCTGGGGAAGGTAGCGAAGATAGATATCCCGCAGAGGGACATAACTGGCGTTAAACAGGGCTAAAACTAAATTGAGCAGAGCGAGAATAGCGGTACATTTTATCCAAATTGACATCCACCGTTTATCGGGGAGTAAAGGTGTATTCATGGACTTTAATAAAGGATTATTAGAAACAGGTTAAAAAGAATAATAAGCAGAGACACGGGGCGATCGCATCTCCACTTTATGGTTAGGGATTTCCCAGAACCGTTCGGCTAAGGTTAACCCTTAAATTACACCCGGGCCTTTACCACGGTCGTCGTGATCGGCTTCGAGTTTACCGGCTTCGTTGGTTTGGTTGACGGTTTTGAGTTCCTCGGCTCGCTCGGCTTTGAGGGCTTCTTCCTTCTCGCGCAAGTCGCCGCGCTCTTCGTAGTACATCTCAGGCTCGACAGCGTAGTTATTGGCCAGGCCTTCGCGGTCTACGGTGTAGCCTTGGGTTGTGTCGATGTGACCTTTGTCGGGGTCTTGGGCCGGTTCAGGGGTTTTCTTGAAGTTATCCCCCTCTTGTTCCATGCGATCGCTCACTTCAGGCGGGGTAATCTTGCGATCGTAGTTAGCGGCTTGTTGGTTAGTATTTTGGTCGGTCGTCATAAATAAAACTCCAATGGATGGTCAATGTTTTGGGAATTAGCTTGAGACTCAATTTGGGAGTCTTAAGAACTTGAAAAAACGTTTAGATTACTGATTAGTATCAATATCAGGAACGACGTCAGGGCGTTCTTTGTCTTCCCAACCGGGCGGACGTTTGGAGTTGTACCAAGCTAGGGAGCCGAGGCCAACTGCGGCGATGAAGCCGACAACGCCGATAATCACCCCGGAAATGGGATAGGAAAAGGCTTGTTCAGCGCCTGTGGTTAAGAAGTAAGTCATAGGTAAGTTGCTATTAAGGTCTTGTGTTTACCGCTACTACTATAATAAGGGGGGATAGTGGGTCAGTGCATCTACCTACAAGTAGAGGTTTAGGCAAAATGTGCCTCAGTCTGTGGTTAGAGTCCTTGGGGAAATGGCAGATCTTGGGTTACAGTAGCCAAGGCGCGAGTGAGTTGTCGAGATCTCGGAGATCTCGTGCGATCGCGACGACCGATAAACATCTAGACTAGCGGGCCTCACAAGTCCCGTTCAAAGATTATCCGTCAACAACCCAACACTAAACGGAGTCCCGTTAGAGTGTGGGCTTGAAAATAGCCCCAGTTGACCAGTCTCAGTCCTTTGCGGACTACGTTATTGGTAAGTGTTAAAGTTCCTACCCTGGGATGCGTCGCTAGTCCCANGCCCTAGAACCAAAGGATTAAACAGGTNTAANGGGTTAAACCAGTGTCCTCTCGATCGTACCGACCAATAACATTGACGAAGCGAACATTACCCAGAAATGGAGAATCCATGTCGAATTACGTTTTCGTTATCGACACAGACAAAAACCCTTGTGATCCAGTCCATCCCGCCCAAGCGCGATTATTACTGAATCAAAACAAGGCGGCCGTCTTTCGTCGATATCCCTTCACAATCATCCTCAAGGAGACACCATATGCCAACCCGACACCTCTAACTGTCAAAATTGACCCCGGCTCCAAAACCACTGGACTTGCCATCCTAAGAGGGGAGGATGTGATTTGGGGAGCCGAGCTGTCCCACCGGGGGCAACAGATTAAAGCGAGTTTAGATTCCCGCCGGGCTATTCGCCGGAGTCGTCGCCACCGTAAAACCCGCTACCGCCCCGCTCGTTTCCTGAATCGCAAGAAACCAAAAGGATGGCTGGCTCCGAGCTTGCAACATCGGGTAGATACGACCCTAACATGGGTGAACAAGTTAATCCGCTATGCCCCGATTGTCGGTATCGCTCAAGAGTTGGTACGGTTTGACTTGCAGAAAATGGAAACTCCCGAAATCTCTGGAATTGAGTATCAGCAAGGGGAATTGCAAGGCTACGAAGTGCGGGAGTACCTACTTGATAAGTGGAACCACCAATGTGCTTATTGTGGAGGAAGGGATATCCCTCTTCAGGTGGAACATATTCAGCCAAATGCAAAGGGAGGAACTAATCGTATTTCTAACCTTTGTCTAGCCTGTGAACCCTGCAATATGCGCAAAGGAACCCACGATATCAAGGATTTCCTNTCGGGTCAGCCAGATTTGCTAAGTTGCATCCTTAAGCAAGCCAAATCACTACTCAGGGATGCGACAGCGGTCAATTCCACTCGATGGGTGTTGTTTAACGCACTGAAGGGAACAGGTAACCCTGTTGTGACAGGGAGTGGGGGTCAAACTAAATTCAATCGGACTCGACTTGGTTTCCCCAAAACACACTGGCTCGATGCCGCTTGTATTGGGAGAGTTGACTCACTCAAACTCCTCACATCCCAACCTTTGCTAATCTCTGCCAAGGGACACGGAACCCGCCAGATGTGTCGGACTGATCAATACGGTTTTCCGTCTCGTTATGTTCCCCGGCATAAATTTGTCAAAGGCTTTCAAACTGGTGATATCGTCCAAGCGATTGTTACTCGTGGCAAGAAAGCCGGGGAGTATCTGGGGCGAGTTGCAGTCCGCTCTCAAGGTTCCTTCAATATCACCACTAATCAAGGGTTGATCCAAGGTATCAGCCACAAATACTGTAAACACATTCACAAAAAGGATGGTTATTCTTATGTCGCATAACGGGTTGTCCCCCTTTTCCTCCCAACACCAAACGGATTACCGTTATGGTGTGGGTCTCCAAGGGGGTTGAGAGATGACGGCTATTTTGCAAGAAATTCAAACTCGCCTGGTTCAGTTAGTGGGTGAAACCGTCCAATTGCTGCCAGCACTTCTAATCGCGTTCCTGATTTTGGCCCTAACCAAGTGGGCGGCCAAAAATGTACAACAGGTGGTGCATAAAGGGGCGCGTCGTTTGCTGCGGAGTCGTTCTCTCCAGTCGTTGCTGTCTCAAACCAGTTATGTCGCTTCCTGGGTGGTGGGGGTTTTAGCGGCGGCGGTGATTGCTTTTCCCAACTTAGGATTAGGCGATCTCGTGGCCCTACTCGGGTTAGGGTCAGTGGCCATTGGTTTTGCCTTTCAGGATATTTTTAAGAACTTCCTGGCCGGGATTTTATTGTTATTACAAGAACCCTTTGAACTCCACGATCAGATTATTGTGGGCGATTATGAAGGAACCGTTGAAGAGGTGGCGATTCGCTCAACCCAGATTCGCACCTATCGCGGCGAGCGGGTGGTGATTCCCAATTCGATGGTGTTCACCAGTCCGGTGGAAGTGTTGACGGCCTTTGTGTCTCGTCGTACGGATTTAGCCATTGGCGTGGATTACAATACTCCCTTACCGATGGCGGTTCAAGTCTTGAAAGAGGCTCTCGATGGGGTTGAAGGGGTGATGGACGAGCCTGATGTGGAGGTGGACGTTGTGGGCTTTGGAGATAGTTCGATTGATTTGTTGGTGCGCTATTGGACGTTACCGCAACGGGCTGAGGTGCGCCGAGTGCAGACGCGAGTGATGATGGCGCTCAAGGCGGCCTGCGATCGCGCGGATATCAGTATTCCCTATCCCATTCGCACGGTGTATCACTATGATCAGCGGGAGTTTAATGAGTTGTTCTCCCGTTCAGAGAGTCAGAATTAGGAATGTCGTGATCAACTCACCAAACGTCCTGTCGTGACTATTTGGGACTTGCTGAAAAAGTTGGCAAAAGGTTGGGGGTAAAATGCACAAGAAGCCGGCCTTCTTAAAATATAACCCCAACTTCACTCAATTCATTCACATCAATACTCATACCATTTTCCTAAAATCATGCTACGGTGCAATGTGACGAACTTTGGTCGTTTGTCGACCACAAGGGCAACAAACAATGGGTCTGGTTAGCCCTCGATGCTGAGACCCGCGAGATTATCGGTGCTTATGTCGGTTCTCGCTCTGCCGAAAGTGCGCAAAAACTCTGGGATTCCTTACCCAACGTCTATCGGCAATGTGCTGTGATCTACACTGATGCCTGGGAGGCTTATCGGCAGGTGCTTCCCAGCAAACGACACCGGGTCGTCAGTAAGTCGAGCGGCAAGACCAGTTACATTGAGCGGTTCAACAATACCCTCAGGCAAAGAGTTTCACGCTTTGTCCGACGCAGCTTAGCCTTCTCCAAGAGTCTCCGTAATCACATTGGCCTCCTGTGGAACTTTATTCACCACTACAACGCATCATTACCTCTTTAGGACTACCAGGCTGGGAATCTTTTTCTTGATGTCGTAACTAGATAGTCCTTTCCCAGTCTCCTTGTAGGTTTGGTTCATCCAGTTCAGACCCGAGTTCCACAGCCATCTGCAATTGCCGAAGGATTGCTCGAGGGATTGCTTCTGCTGCTTATTTGGGTAGAGTCTGATTTTGACGACTTTAAGCATTAGGGCAAATTAGATTCACCATAAACACTCTACCATCATAAGTTACTGCCGCAATTCATCTCACGCTTCAATCAGAGATTTGAAGCGGAGGATTCTTGCGGGTTTTGCTAAAAAATGCCAATAACGCTCAAAGAGACTGAAGTTCCACTGTATAGCCGCGTCTCACTTCGGCGCGATGGGATTGTAAAAGGGCGATCGCCTCTTGACGTTTTATTTCTTTTATGGTAAATGGATTAGCCATAGCTTCCCGCTTCTTTTTGCCGTTTAGCTTAGGGGAGGCGGAGCCTCCCCCAGAGC
>P_2C_Liq_2_UnCtyDRAFT_1000323_pt1 | contig 13484 bp, 13 predicted proteins | sample Pon2CUnioCityCA_FD_10236 | JGI IMG/M metagenome (IMG submission 10236) | reverse complement strand
GCCGGGTGGAGGCGGATTTGGGACGCAATAGGAGGACGGGGGCGGCGATCGCCTCAACCACTTTGGTGGCGATGTTAACGTGGGGGGAAAAGAAAAATTGTTAATCGCGATGGGTTCGGGCCGTTTATAACTTGTCAGTCAATGCCCAAACGGGTTACAAGCCCGAACACATCCTACTACCCGTGGTTCCTATTTCCCTTTCTCTGGTCTTATGAAAAAACTATCTCTACTATTAGCCAGTTTGTTGGCCATTCTCTCGGTCAACAGCATTAGTCTTAGAAACTCGGCGGTTCACTTTAACCTGGAATTTGGGATTGAGTTAGCCGAGGCCCGTCGAGGCGGTGGTCGCAGTCGAGGAGGGTCTTTTAGTCGCCCCAGTCGCACTTCCCCGAGTCGTTCTCGCGGGTCTGGTGGGTCTTCCGGGGGGAGTCGCCCATCACGAAGTACACCGTCACGGACAACTCCATCGCGGACAACTCCATCACGAAGTACACCCCGAAGTACACCCCGAAGTACACCCCGAAGTACGCCCCAGAGTACACCAACCCCGTCATCGGGAGGGGGGTCAACGGGGGGACGAGTCCGAGGCGGCTCGTTCACAACGCCAACTCCGGCCCCTACGCCGGACAGTCGCCCGGGAACAGCACCGGCGAGAGTTCCCGAACGGACAACTCCAACCCCCACCGCGCCTCCTACTGCGCCTCGTGCTGACTCTTACCGCGATGAGACTCAGCCCCGTGTGGAACGCTCTCGCTCGTTCTTCTTTATTCCGCTTCCCGGTGGGGGAGGTGGTGGCTCAACGGGGTCTTCGGTGCAAAATCAAGGCTCTCAGGTTCAAGGAGAGACTCAAGGGGGACAACTCACTCAGGAGGCTCAGACGAGGTCTCAGGAGAGTCGTGGGAATGGTTCTGGTGGTTTTCTACTGTTCCTGATTCTCCTGGTTGGAGCGGGGATTCTCATGTGGTGGCTCCTGAGTCGTCGTCGTTCCGATGCGGCGGCTGAGTCGCAGCTGACGGTGACGAAGTTACAGGTGGGGTTGTTGGCTCAGGCTCGTGAGCTTCAGTCTCGTCTGACGGAGTTGAGTTTGGAGGCAGATCTCGCGTCCTCTGAGGGACTCAAGGAGTTTCTTCAGGAATGTTCGTTGTCGTTGTTATCTCACCCTGATTACTGGACTCATGCTCAAGGGGAGTCGCAAGGCTTTGCGAGTTCTCAGGAGGCGGAAAAGGCTTTTGAGCAGTTCTCGATTCAGGAACGCAGTAAGTTCAGTGAGGAAACCCTCTCGAATGTTGGGGGCCGGATTCGTGAACGCTCGGCGGACGTGGATGAGGACTCTGATCCGGGTGAGCATATTGTGGTGACGTTCTTAGTGGCGACACGGGGCCAGGAACCGCCGTTTGAGACGATTTCGGCGGCGGAGGATCTTCAGTCGGCGTTGCAAACTCTGGCGGCGGTTCCTACGGAGTCGCTGTTGGTGTTTGAGTTGCTCTGGACACCTCAGGCTGAGACGGATTCTCTGACGGCGGATGATTTGTTGAGCTATTATCCCGATTTAGTGATCCTTTAGTCTGCCTCTGAGAAAGGTCTGGAAACCCTGGAAATTTAGGGGATGCAGAGGGAGGCGATCGCCGTCAATAATCTGGCGATCGCCTCTATTTTTTGGAAAATTTGCTGGAAATTTGCCTAGAAATGTGAGAAATGTGATATAAAAGGTAAAGTTTTTTAACGCTAACTGAGAGCGCATTTCCTTTGCCGTTGCTGTCCCTGTTCGGGGTGGGCGAGGTTGGAGTGCGATCGCTTTTTTTTGTCTCAAAATTTGCGGATCTTGGCTTTTTAAAGTCTTAATAATTTTTTAGCAAAATGACGGCGGAAAAAGTTGACAAATCTCAAGGTCTAGTGTATCAATCAGCAGAGAGAGTTTTATGACAGCATCGTTGAGCGAAACATCGGCATCGGCCACCCCTTCACTTGATGCCGATCTTCGGATTAGGGATATTTTAAACACATTACCCAAGTCAGTTTTTGTTAAGGATCGTCGTCGAGCCTGGATGACAGTTGGCCGGGATATCCTGTTAGCGGCGGTTGGCTATTTGGGAATTGCGATCGCCCCAATCTACCTACTACCGTTGTTATGGATCGTTCAAGGAACCGTGTTAACCGGCTGGTTTGTGATCGGTCATGATTGTGGACATCGCTCTTTTGCTCAGCGCAAATGGGTGAATAATTGGCTGGGTCATTTAATGTTTTTACCGCTACTCTATCCTTTTCATGGCTGGCGGATTCAGCATAATCATCACCACAAACATACCAATAAACTTGGGGTCGATAATGCCTGGGACCCTCTAACGGTTGAAACCTATCAATCCTTACCGGCGATCGTCCGCTGGCTCTATACTCGGGTGCGGGGACGCTTCTGGTGGATCGGCTCTATTGGTCATTGGTTAACAGAGCATTTTATTTGGACGCAATTTTCCGGACAAGAACGCCAACAAGTTCGCTTTTCCGCCCTATTTGTGATCCTAGTTGGCGGGGCCGGATTAGTACTGCTCGGGACAAACACCGGTTTGTGGGGAGTCGTAAAATTCTGGCTGATGCCTTGGATGGTCTATCACTTCTGGATGAGTACCTTCACCATTGTTCACCACACCATCCCTGATATCCATTTTCAACCCCAGGATACCTGGCATGAAGCCAACGCTCAACTCTGCGGAACCGTTCATTGTACCTATCCGCGTTGGGTTGAGTTTCTCTGTCACGATATCAATGTTCATGTCCCGCACCATCTCTCAACGGCGATTCCTTGGTATAACTTGCGTTCAGCCTATGAGGTGATTCAGCGAGATTGGGGAGAGTATACCGTAGAACGAGAGTTCTCCGTCGCCTTGATGCGAGAGATTACCGATCGCTGTCATCTCTATGACTCTGAACACGGCTATCAACGGCTTTAGGGGAGATGGGGATAGGAGGGAGAGCGGGGAAAACTCGCAAAAATTCCTGAATTGGGGAGCTTTTTGGGCAACTCTCGCGTCACAATAAATGTGATTGAATTCGATGAGGCCAACGAGAGATTCTATGAAACCTGTTCTGAAATGGGCGATCGCAGCCCTTGCGGCGCTTCAACTCCCCCTCCTAACCCCCAGTGCGGCTCGTGCAGATGAGACGATTAACTCCTTTGAGTGTCGCACCAGTGATGGTGTGAACTTTACCGTGGCCCTCTCCAATGGTGGCGAAGAGTCAGATCCGATTATTGTCTGGACCAGTGATGCGTTTACCCGAGCCGGTTATCCCCCGGCTCGTCGTTGTGAAGATGTCACTGAACGCTTCAATACCCTATTACGGGACAATGGCAATAGTCTGGAGAGACTCTATCTCACCGTGGGACGTGTCAATCGACAATCGGTGGTTTGTGCCGTTAATAGCACCCGTTTAGGCTGTAATGCTGAGAATGTTCTGTTTACCCTCAGCAATAGCCAGCAGACTCCCAATGAAGTCATGGCGAGCCTGTCGGCGCGGACAACGGGAACCTCGATTCAAGAGTCGGGGGGAATGCCCTATGTCAACTTGCAACAATTGGTGAATAATCTCTTTCAACGGTAGGGTTTAATCTTCAGTTTGAGACCGTTGCGCCCCCAACAGTCGAACAACACTCGAACCCAGGATGATGTTCACACGGTTCCCCATGTTATGACACAGAGATGGCTGCGTCCCCTGGCGACGCTGACGGCGATCGCCCTGTCCCTCCCTCTGACGGCAGCACAAGCCCTCACCGAGGAAGAAATTGATGCGGTGGCCTCGATGACCACGGTCGTCATCGGTCAGGGCTTAGAAGAAGGGGATGTTGAAGCCCGCGCTGAATGGCGACCCGGGTCTGGGGTTCTAGTGGCTCGGGAGGAGGAATCTTACTATGTTTTGACGGCTCTGCATGTGGTGCGGACTCAAGGCGTGGAATATGGCATCCGCACCAGTGACGGCAAAGTCCATAAAGTCGATCTGCTCGAGCATCAAGACAGTATTTTCTATTTCGGCCAAGAGGTCGGAGACTATGGAGACTCCATTGAGGGCTATGATTTGGCCATGATTCGCTTCGAGAGCGAGGTGGACTATCCCTTGGCCGTCATGGGTCATGCTGAAGATCTCCATCAAGGCGATCGCCTCTATATCTCGGGTTGGCCAGATCCCGGTCCTGAACAAGCCCGTCGCACCCGACAAACGATCAGTGGTCAACTCACAGCCGTGTTTCCCCCAGCCGCCGATGGGGGCTATAGTCTGCTCTATAACCATGAGACCCAGGTGGGGATGAGTGGCGGACCGGTGTTTAATGACCAGGGCGCTTTGGTGGGGATTCATGGCCAAGGTCCGGCCAATGGTGAGGCCTTTTGTATTGAGCCAGAGTTGAGTCGTGAGAACTCCTGTGGCCTACGTAGTGTCGATTTTGTCCAAGCGTTACGGCGCAACGGCATTTCTCTGAGCTTTGAGAGTCCTCCGGTTGACCCGGATGTGATTGCCCGAGGTCTGGACAACCTAGAGACGGCTGATACGATTAACGACATTTATGCGGATTTTACGAACTTAGAATCCCTACTTCGAGATGGCCCCTCAGGAGGCTGTGACAGTATGCTGCTCGGAGATCCCTGTGACGGGTTTTAAGACCGGGTGTGTCAGATAAGCTCTAAAAACGATATCGTCAACCTGTTGGTGTGTGGAGAACTCGGGCGTATGCAAGGTTTGCTGATGGATTTCTGGGGACGAGGGGGTCCCTGGATTGCCTCAATTGGTTTAGGTTTGCTCTGTTGTCATGACCTATCACCGGCTTGGGGAACGGCCGGTGAGGTCTCGTTTGACTCTCACAAGTCTCAACCGGCGTTGCAGAAAGCACCGCCGGAGACCCTGGTCAAACAGCAGTGGCCCCAAACCCATCAAAACCAGGATTCCCGGCTTCAGCCGAGTTTCGCTCAGGGGTCAGTTCCGTCGGTGTCTGACCTCTCGGATGTGGCGCCGACGGATTGGGCTTATCAGGCCTTGCAATCGTTGGTGGAGCGCTATGGCTGCGTCACAGGGCTACCGGGGGGCGGGTTTGAGGGACGGCGATCGCTGAGCCGATATGAGTTTGCTGCTGCGCTAGATGGCTGTTTAGAGGCTTGGGGAGAACTGCGATCGCTCAATGATCTCTCAGCCGAGGACTCGGAGACGTTAGAACGACTCCAGAGAGATTTTGGCGGGGAACTTGAGGATTTAGGCGATCGCGTGGTGGATCTCGATCGCCAAATTGCTCAGTTAGAGGCCCAGGAGTTCTCCCCCACCCTCGTCATGGGGGGAGAGTCGATTATTGCCCTCTCAGCAGGCTTTGGTAGNCCACACAGTAGCGGAGATGCGACAAACCCAGTCTTGACGCATTTAACTCGTTTGGGGTTTGTCTCCTCCCTGACTGGACGCGATCGCCTCAGACTGGAGTTTCAGGCCTCTAACTTTGCCGATCGCGGCTTTGCAAGTCCCGAGGGATTCAATTCAGATATGGCGTTGCTCTCGTTTCAGGGCGACACCGATAATCAGATCCAACTGAGTCGCCTAGAGTATCGTGTCGCCCTCAGCGATCGCTTTGTCATCACCGCTCGTCCGGTCGGATTTAGTCTCAGCAGTGTCCTGACGGCCAACTCTCCCTATTTTGATGCTGGACGAGGGGCTATTTCCCGCTTCGCTGAAGCCAGTCCCGCCTTTAAACTCGGTCGCCTCGATGCAGGAGGGGGGTTCGATTGGCTCATCAGTGATACTGTGCGGCTTCAGGGAGCTTATGGTGTGCGCACCGCCAATCGCCCCCAAGAGGGTCAAGGGCTGTTTAATAGTGATCACTCGGCCTTTGGGGTGCAACTGTTTTTGAAACCCGCACCGACGGTTCTCACGGGGATTTCCTATCTCAATGCGTACTCGGGGAATGGTCGCCTCGATACGTTTACGGGCAGTTTTTTGGCTGATACCAACTCCTTTATCAATGAACCGGCTCGTATTCAGGGGGTCAATGCTACGCTACAATGGCGCGTCTTTGACAATGTCACCTTCTCAACTTGGGGAACTTGGCTGTTTAGTGATGCTCTCGACTCCGATCGCTCGGCCACAACCACCAGTTATTTGTTTGGCTTAAGTTATGCTGACCCGTTCCAACGAGAAGGGGATTTATTGGCTCTGTTGGTGGGTCAGCCGTTGCGAGTTGTCAGTGGGACAGGCTTACCGTTTGGTGAGGATGAGGATACGTCGTTACATTTTGAGTTGTTTTATCGCCTGCGGCTGAGCGATCGTATTTCGATTACGCCAGGAATTTTTGTGGTGACCAATCCTGAACATAATGCCGATAATCCAGCGTTAGTGGTGGGAACCATTCGCACCACCTTTCGCTTTTAAAACCCTATCTTTTGTTTGATTTACCTTAACGATGAAAACTCATGTTTTAGGATTGTTACTGCTGCTATAGCAATAGCAGGGATGGATAGGACAGAAACTACGTAGGGGCAATCCGCAAGTGGCGTGCCCTTTTCCGGCAAAGATTGTCCTAAGCGAACCTTCACTTGCTATAACAGCATCTTGGACTGGGGGATGTCATACCATTTTTCAATAACGCTGCTATTGATGAAAACATCAAATTACCCCGTCTTATCGTTCCCACGCAGAGCGTAGGAACGATGGAAAGGACTATCTGTAGCATGATTTTAGGAAAATGGTATAACAAACTGACGACCACAGTTGCGGCACAGATACCGTTGCTTGCCCGTGTGGATGTGGCCATTTTTGACGGTTCGCGCAGAATCGCCATCAGGGCAATGAGGCATGGGGGGGTTCCGTCGCTTCCTGAAGATCTTAACAGATCCATCATTACTTCTAGAGTTCTACCCAGTTTGTCGGTGATCTACGATATCCCAAGGCTGTGTTTCAATGTTGGTCATCATGTTCAGGGTTTTTCGCTATAGCTTCTGAACAATATTTCATACCTTGTGAATTTCTCGCCAACCGTTCTACTCTAGCCGATCGCCCGCAGCCCTCTCCGGCGACGAATCCACCAGCCGCCGCCGGGGGGCGATCGCATCCGTCCCCACCCCATACCGCGCCGCCGCCTGAGTCATCGTCAGAGATAACAGCCCCTCATCCCCCAACGCAGACACAATCTGAGGACGCTCAACCCCTCCCCCCAACGACTCCCGCACCGAGGACGCTACGGCCCGCGCCAACCAAGGAGGAACCGAATTACCAATTTGCCGAAACCCGTGCCATTTNGTGACATGGAAGCGGAACCAGTCCGGATAACTGTGTAATCGCGCCGCCTCCCGCACCGTAATGCAGCGGGGAAGCTGCGGGTGAATGGGACGAGGTGAGGTGAACGCGCCTCGACTGCTGGGGGTTCCCGCTCGCAACGTATTACAAACCCCCTGGGGATGCAGGCGCAAAAAGCGACTCACCGGCTCCCTCTCTCCCGGTTTGGTCTTGCGAAATCGCTCGATAGACGTTTCCCGATGATGCGATCGCCCACTATTGCTCAGCCAATTCTCCTTCAGCGGACGAGGATAGCTAGAGTCTCCCAAATCAACCTCTAAGCCGCGCAAAATTGCCCCATACTGGCTCGGAATCCCAAATTCCGCCTCAACAGAGTCTTGCTGCCATAACGCCTCATATTGCTCAATTTTGGGCAAGTCTTGCAACGCCTCCTGCACCGTCGGCGACGAGGGAAGCCTCAACAAATGGGCTTTAAGCCGGGTTTTCCCCGCCGGATGAGTCAAGGGAGTGGGATACTGGGGCGGCGTTTCCCCCTGGCGGTAGGCCAACAGAAATAGACGCTCGCGATGTTGCGGAACCCCATAATGAGCCGCATTCAGCACCTGGGGCGGTTGAACCACACCATAGCCGATCGCCTCCAAGGCCGCGATCGCCTCAGACAGAACCTGACGCTGTTTCCCCGTGGCCATCCCCTTGACATTCTCCATCACCACATAGCGGGGCTTAATGTCCCCCACCAGGCGGATAAAATGAGACACCAAGCGATTGCGAGGGTCATCCAACAGCCGTTTTCCCATCAAAGAAAAGCCCTGACAGGGAGGTCCGCCAAACAGCACATCCACCTCCATCACCCCGGCCCGCTCTAAAATGTCCTGGCCCGAAATCTCGCTGACATTGGCACAGATGACCGGACAATCCGGGAAATTATACTCATGCACCGCACAGTGAATCGGGTCCAGTTCCACCGCCGCGATGACATCAAACCCCGCTTGCTCAAAGCCTAAACTCATCCCCCCCGCCCCAGCAAATAGATCGATCGCAGTCGGTCGCGCCATGACGATTGCACCATTCAAAAGACTGTACTCTAACAGAAAGCGGGATCTCACCTGCGCCCTGAGACCCTTGACAGACCCACTCGGCGATCGCCCATATTACACTAGACAGCATTCACATAACTATCCATCCTAATCAGCGCACTGAGCCAGACTCTCCGCAACGCTAAAATTCTCAACCATGTCTAACCCACAAACCCCATCTCCAGCCAATAGCGACAGCCCAAAACCCGAGGTGAAAGGGTCCAAAGCCCGTCAACTCATGGGTATGAAGGGCGCCCAATCCGGCGAAACCAACGTCTGGAAAATTCGCCTGCAACTGATGAAGCCCATCACCTGGATTCCCCTGATTTGGGGCGTTGTCTGTGGGGCCGCCTCATCGGGATCGTACACCTGGACCCTGGAAAATGTACTGATGGCCGCCGCCTGTATGCTGCTCTCCGGGCCACTCATGACCGGATATACCCAAACCATCAACGATTACTACGATCGCGAAATCGACGCGATTAACGAACCCTATCGCCCCATCCCCTCCGGGGCCATCTCCATTCCCCAAGTCAAAACCCAAGTCTTCATCCTCCTCATTGGCGGCTGGATTCTCGCCTATGGCTTAGATGTCTGGGCGCAAAACGACTATCCCACCATTACCACCATCGCCGTCGTCGGGGCCTTTCTCGCCTATATTTACTCCGCCCCACCCCTGAAGCTCAAACAAAACGGCTGGCTGGGCAACTACGCCCTGGGGGCCAGCTATATTACTCTGCCCTGGTGCGCCGGCCATGCCCTCTTTGGCGACCTTAACCTGACCATTGTCTTCCTGACCATGTTCTATAGTCTGGCAGGCTTGGGAATTGCCATTGTCAACGACTTTAAGAGTGTTGAAGGCGATCGCCAACTCGGTCTTAAATCCCTCCCCGTCATGTTTGGCGTCGGCACCGCCGCTTGGATTTGCGTTCTCTCGATTGATGTCTTCCAAGCCGGAATCGCCGCCTATCTGATGAGCATCCAACAAAACGCCTATGCCGTGCTGTTGATTCTGCTGATTATCCCCCAAATCACCTTCCAAGATATGTATTTCTTGCGAGATCCCCTGGAAAACGATGTCAAATACCAAGCCAGCGCCCAACCCTTCCTCGTCTTGGGAATGTTAGTCACCGGACTGGCGATCGGTCATTCTGGACTTTAAGGAGAACCAATGATGTTCTGGGATCGGAAACCCTCACGCCCCTGGCTCAAACTCTGGAGTGGCTTCTGGACGGTTTTTGCCCTCGGGGGAGTGACCTTAGGGGGGATGGCTTGGGCGCGACGGGAACTGGCCGCCATCGACGCCAGCCTCCCCGATCCCAGTGAACTCCTCACCTATGCGCGCAGCGGCACAATTACCATCAAAGCCGCCGATGGCAGCATCCTGCAACAAATCGGCGATGTCACTCATGAAAAACTGGACTTCGCTGACACCCCACCCCAGCTCATCGAAGCCTTCCTAGCCGCCGAAGACCATCGCTTCTATGACCATGATGGCGTGGACTATCATGCGATCGCCCGGGCGGCCATGACCAACTGGCGAGCTAGGGCCTGGCTCGAAGGGGGCAGCACCCTCACCCAACAGTTAGCCCGCATGGTATTTCTGACTCAGGAGGTGACTCTAACACGGAAACTGCGAGAAGCCCGTCTAGCCCAAGAAATCGAACGCATTACCAGCAAAGAGGAGATTCTACAAAAATATCTCAATCTGGTTTATCTCGGGTCCGGGGCCTATGGCGTTACCGATGCAGCTTGGGTCTATTTCGCCAAATCTCCTCAAGAGCTAACTTTAGGGGAAATGGCGCTGCTGGCCGGACTTCCCGCCGCTCCCAGTGACTATTCCCCCCAAACCTCCCCTGAGTTAGCCCAACAACGGCGTAATACGGTTTTGCGACGGATGGCGGAGGTCGGCTATATCAGTGAAAGCCAAGCCAACAACGCCATCAAACAACCTCTGAATCTCAATCTACGACTTCCCAAACGCCTCGAAGTCCGACTTCCCTACTTCACCAGTTATATTCAGCAACAACTCCCCAACTACGTCAGTGATGAGGAAATTGAAAAAGGGGGGTTAATTGTTGAAACCAGCCTCGATCCTCAATTACAAGAACTCGCCCAAGCGGTAGTCCGTCAAGGGGTGGCCCAATATGGATGGCAAGAAGGCTTTACGGAAGCGGCCTTAGTGGCGATCGATCCTCGCAATGGGGAAATTCGCGCCCTTGTTGGAGGAACAGACTTTGAACAGAGTCAGTTTAACCGCGCCACTCAGGCTCTACGTCAACCGGGTTCTACCTTTAAGGGCATTATCTACGCCACGGCGATCGCCACCGGCCTGTCTCCCCGTGATGTCTATGATGATGTTCCCTATCGTATTGCTGGCTATCAACCCCAAAACTACGGCGGCGGCTATGCGGGCAAAGTGACCCTACAAAACGCCTTAGCCCAATCCATCAACGTCGTCGCCGTGAAACTCCTCGCCGATATCGGCTTTGAACCCACCCTAGACGTCGCCCGCAAGATGGGGATTGAGTCGGAGTTGGGGGAGGTCTATCCCCTGGCGTTGGGAGCCTTTGAAGTGACCTTGTTGGAGATGACGGGCGCCTATGGAACTCTGGCCAACCAAGGACAACATTACCCCAGTCGAGGCATTCGCCGCATCCTGGCCGCCGATGGAACAGTGCTGTTTGATGCCCAAGAGGACATTCGCCCGCAACAGGCGATCGACCCCGATAGTGCCGCGATTATGACCTCGATGTTGCGCCAAGTGGTAGAGTCGGGAACTGGTCGCCCGGCGCAACTCGATCGCCCCGTGGCCGGAAAAACCGGAACCTCGGACAATTCCCGGGATCTCTGGTTTATTGGTTATGTGCCTCAGTTAACGGTGGGCGTTTGGCTCGGTAACGATAATAACGCCCCCACCTATGGCAGTAGTGCCACGGCGGCCCGGGTTTGGCGGCTGTTCACGGCCCAAGCCTTACGGGATGTGGCGGCGGCTGTTCACGGCCCAAGCCTTACGGGATGTGGCGGTGGCGCAGTTCCCCAGTTTGCCCAATCTAGCTCAGCGCACCATTACCCTGCAACCTCAACCCGAGGAACCCGAACCCCGCCCCAATCGCGAACCTCGCGAGTCAGGAGACGATTGGCAACTCACTTGGGGCGATCGCCCCTCGGCACTCTCAAACCCCTCAGCCTCCGGGGCCTCCCCAGACTCACAAGAGGCCGAAACTCGCGATCGCAGCCTAGAGTATGGAACTGACGAATACTTCCGTCGTCGCTATGGACTCGATCAAACCCCGTCCAACTCGGTTCGCCAACAGCAGTCGTCCCCCTCGGGGTCAGGTTCTAACCCGGTTCCCCCGAGTAAAAAATAGATGCAGTTGCCCGAGACCTTAGACCCCCTTGAGGGTGAAAATCTTGATAGGATTGAGTCTTAACTGTGCTGTGGGTGTGGGTGTAACCCCGCCAAGGCAGTAATTCTCTAGTTTTTGGGAGCAAATGGCTTATGACTCATGTCATTTTCATGGATGTCGCCGGTGCAGCGGGGTCTTCGGGATTGTCCCTGTTTACCCTGGTGTATGTGGTCGGATTTATCGCCGCTGTCATCGGAGGCTCGCTGGCGTGGTATAACTCGAAACGTCCCCCCGGTTGGGAAGATGCCGAACGCCCCAATATTGTCCCGGATCTGAAAACCGACGGTCCAGAGAGCCAGTCTGACGACAAAACGCAATCCTAAAGGTTGAGATCTCTTGAATAAACCCCTTGAGGCACTCTGGGCCGTGATCGGCTTGTTTCTCACCATCCTCGGTACGATGGTGGAAGCCTCTGTTGCCAATCCTTTGGCCAGTTGGGGCGATCGCGCCAGTTCCACCATTTCCCTCGGTGTCACCTATCAGGTGGGAGCAGTATTACTGGTGGGCTGTCTCGGGGGTAAAAATGCTGGGGCCTTATCTCAAATTGCCTATCTCAGTTTGGGGTTAAGCCCCTGGTTTCCCGTCTTTACTCAAGGAGGCGGGTTGAGCTATATGGCTCATCCATCCTTTGGCTATCTCCTCGGCTTTGTTCCCGGGGCCTGGCTTTGTGGATGGTTAGCCTTTCAACGACGCTGTCGTCTGGAACTGTTGGCCTTAAGCTGTCTGTTGGGTTTGGCGGCGGTGCATACGGTGGGATTGCTCTATTTATTGCTAAGTCAGTGGACTTCGGGAGAGTTGGGCCGGCTAGTATGGCAGTATTCTTGGCAACCGCTACCGGGCCAGTTGGCGATCGCCTGTGCGGCGGCGGTTCTCGCTTATTTTCTGCGCCTGTTACTTTTTTATTAACCTAGATCGATTGCACGTTAATGTTCGAGGATTATGGCTGGACATAGCAAGTGGGCCAATATCAAACGACATAAAGCTCGCGTGGATGCGGCTAAAAGTAAGGTCTTTACGCAAATTTCTCGGGAGATTATTGTGGCCGCGCGTCAGGGACTCCCTGATCCTGAAGCGAATTTTCAACTGCGTAATGCCGTCGCTAAGGCTAAGGCGGCGGGGATTCCCAATGATAATATCGATCGCGCGATCGCCAAGGGAGCGGGGAATCTCGGCGGGGAAGATGACTATGAAGCCATCCGCTATGAGGGCTATGGCCCCGGTGGCGTCGCCGTCTTAATCGAAGCCCTCACCGATAACCGCAATCGTACCGCAGCAGATATTCGAGTCGCCTTTAGCAAAAACGGCGGAAATCTCGGAGAAACGGGCTGTGTTAGTTGGATGTTTGCCCATAAGGGAGTGATTACTCTCGCCGGGGAGATTGATGAAGAGCAGCTTTTGGAAGCCTCATTAGAAGCAGGCGCGGAAAGTTATGAACTCCTAGACATCGATGAGGATGTCCCCGGTGCCGACATCTATACGGCGATCGAAGACCTAGAACAAGTCAGTCATCATCTCGAAGCCGCTGGATTTAAGGTCAAACAAGCCGAGTTACGCTGGTGTCCGGGTAATAGTCTTGAAGTGACTGATGAGGAACAGGCGCGATCGCTGCTTAAAATGATGGATGCACTCGAAGATCTCGACGATGTGCAAAGTGTCACCTCGAATTTTGAGATGTCCGACGAACTCCTCAAAAGCCTCAGCATCATAACCAACTAATCCCAACCACTATTCACTATTCACTATT
>P_2C_Liq_2_UnCtyDRAFT_1000321_pt1 | contig 13503 bp, 11 predicted proteins | sample Pon2CUnioCityCA_FD_10236 | JGI IMG/M metagenome (IMG submission 10236) | reverse complement strand
TATTCCCTATTCCCTATTCCCTATTCCCTATTCCCTATTCCCTATTCCCTATTCCCTATTCACTATTCCCTCATCCCCGGCGTCCCGTCACAATATAAGTCACACGTTGCCCGATATTGGTAGCGTGATCGGCCATGCGTTCAAGATGACGAATCGCCAACGTCACCAGCAAGACTGGCTCTAACACCCCTCGATAGTTCGATTGGCTGGCCAGATGACGATAGAGACGATCATAGGCATCATCGACGGTGGTGTCCTTCTCCTTCATCTGACGACCCGCTTCGGGATTGAGATTCACCAAGGCCATTAAACTCATTCCTAACATCGCCTGAGTTTCATGGGACATCCGCTCCACATCCGGCATACAGTCGAGGGCCGTGTAGGGAAACAACTTCACGGCGATCTCCCCTAAATCCTTCGCATAATCGCCAATTCGTTCGAGATCGCGCACAAGCTGCATAAAAGCTCCTAAAACGCGGCAATCTTGAGCCACAGGTCCTTGCAAGGTCAGTAGGATAATACTATCGGATTCAATCTGACGGTAGAAGCGGTCAATCTGTTTGTCGAGGGGGCGCAGGGCTTCAGCGGCCGCGAGATCCCGATTAAATAAGGCCTGATGACTAAGACGACAGGAATTTTCCACGAGAGCGCCCATGCGTAAGACATCTTGGCGTAGGCGTTTGAGTTCTCGTTCGAAATGTTGACGACTGGAATTGAGTTTAGAGGTGTTCACCCGTTGCACTATCGCGCTTGCTCCTATAGTTTCTCTCCTATTGTGAGACAAGTTTCTCAAAATGGGAGCAAACTTCAGAGACTCTTATCATCAAATTTGGCAATTCTTCTAAGATTTAATCCGAGGTTTATGATCGCTTTACCTAAGGTTGAGGGGTGAGACTATGCTTTAGGTCCGATGCGATAGCATCGAGTCACTGAGAAGCCCGCGCTCTACCCGTGCTTGGTGAGCGTCGGGAGTCTGTCACGAAAAGCTGGTCGCCGGAAGTTCGAGAGTGACGCAAGCGCCGCCAGTTTTGGGGTCATTATCGGCGTGAATGGTTCCTCCATGAGTCAAAATAATTTGTTTAACGATCGCCAACCCCAAGCCGCTNCCCGTCGAGGTGGGTGCCGTGGTGGCGGGGTGAGCCTCGTGATGGCGCCCTCGTCCGGGATCACCGCGATACAGCCGTTCAAAGACATGAGGTAAATCCGCTACGGCGAAGCCACTCCCTTCGTCGATGACTTGGATCTGCACGCGATCGCCCGGCTGGGGTTGAGAGATAAGCTGAGCTTGCACGTGAATGGTTCCTCCTGGGGGGCTATAGCGGATTGCATTATCTAAAAGATTCAAAAAGACCCGATATAAGTGGGAATTATCCCCTTCAACAAGCAAGGATCGGTCAAATTCGTCAGATTGACCATAACGCAAATGAACCGATTTCTGGTGCGCCAAGGGGTCTAAGGTTTGCCAAACCGACTCAATCAACTCCTGGAGATGGATCGGTTCAGTTGTTAGGGTTCCTTGACGTTCAATATGGCTTAATTCCAGCCAATCCTGGACTAAAGACACCAGCCGTTGGGTTTCCGGGAGTAATCGTTCCACCCAGCCCTTCATCGGTCCGTCTAGGCGCTCGACGAGGGTTTCAACGACAAGTTGAATGGAGGTGAGGGGAGTGCGCAGTTCATGGGCCAGATCCGACATCGAGCGATCGCGCGCTCGGGTTAACTCCAACAGAACCTGGCGATTCTCCACAAAGACTCCCACATCGCCATCGGGCAAGGGTAGGCTATAGGCTTTCAGGGTTTGGGGATTTTGGCTGATAATTTCCTCAGCATCAGCGGCGTGAGGAAAAAACTGCCATTCGCGGTGATAAGACTGTTGTTGATAGCGTGTCTGCTGAATCAGTAAATCCAACTCATAGGAGCGAACCACCTCCAAAAACAGGCGATCGCCCTCCTGAACCCAGTCTGAGACTTTCAGCAGAGAACGAGCTTCCCGATTAAACACGAGAAGATGGTTTTCGGCATCCACTTGAACATAGCCAATTGGCGCCAACTCCAGCACCTGCTCATACATCGCTAACTGAGCCTCCGCTTCAGCTTGACGGTTACTCAGATGGGTGAGGGCTTGCCGCATTTGCGACTGAACTGACAAATCTTTTTGCGTGATATCGCCCGGAACCTGGTTCAGTAACCGTTGCCAATGACGACGTTGTCGTCGGGCTTTCCAGGCCATCGCCCCGGCACCGACGACTAACCCCACTAGAAATGCCACCGCCTCCATGATTGACTCCTCACCCAGTAGGTTGGGCTATCTTGCGCATTCCTCGACTGTCGAGGCATTTCCCGAGCATCATCAAATCTTAACCTAAGCGATAACCAAAGCCCCGTACGGTAATGATGTATTGAGGATGACTCGGATCAGCTTCGAGTTTTTCCCGTAGCCAGCGAATATGGACATCGACGGTTTTACTGTCGCCGACGAAATCAAAGCCCCAGACGCGATCGAGTAGTTGTTCTCGGGACCAAACTCGGCGAGGGGATTTCATAAACAGTTCCAACAGCCGAAACTCTTTCGGGGCTAGATTGATCTCTTCACCGCGCACTAAGACGCGACATTGTTGAGGATAGAGGATGATATCCCCAAACTCGAACCGTAGCGGCTTGTTAACAACGTTGTAGTGATTGCGACGCAACAGGGCGCGACAACGAGCCACCAACTCCCGCATACTAAAGGGTTTGGTGAGGTAATCATCGGCACCGACTTCTAGGCCGAGGACGCGATCAGTTTCGCTCCCTTTGGCGCTGAGGATTAAAATTGGTACAGGATTTCCCTGTTGTCGTAACAACCGACACAGATCGAGGCCATTCACCTGAGGGAGCATCAGGTCTAGGATGATCAGATCAAAGGGAAACTCACCGGGTTGACGCTGGGGATCGCTCAAAAAGGTCAGGGCTGTTTGCCCATCGATCGCCGTCTGTACCTGGTAGCCTTCATCTTCTAAGGCTAGGCTCACCATTTCTCGGATCAGGTGTTCGTCTTCGACGATGAGAACACGCTGAGTTTGACCGAGTTGTGGCGCATCGGTATAGGGTCTCGACTCAATAGAGAGCATAACTGGGTTCAAGGTATTCTGAGACACCTTATTCATATATCACTTTGTCCCCAGAAGACACATCTTGACAAACACACCTCAATCTGAATTGAGGTCTCTGGGGGTGTTTTTGGGAAAATCGCATGGCTCAATCGCTGAACAGATAAGAAATAGGGGTGTTTCGGGTTTCAGATTAAGGAAAGATGAAACTTCACTATTTCTTAACCGAAGTTAAGAGCCGAGTCAGCTTCGATCTGACCCCAGAGGCTCCAGAGGCTACTGTTGAGCGGCGACTTGTTCGAGGACCGATTCCATCTCTTCGAGGGAAACTGCGCCGGTGAAGGCTTCTCCATTGATGAAAAAGGCGGGAGTTCCGGTTAATCCGAGCTGATCGGCCAGTTCCAAGTCCGTTTGAACCGCTGTAATGGAGGCGTCACTGGTGCGATCGCCCTCAAATTGCTCCATATCCAGGTTTAGCTCTTGAGCCAACTCCACATAGAGCGCATCCCCTAAACGGTCTTGATTCTCAAACAGGGCGCTACGATACTCCCAAAACTGTCCCTGTTGTTGAGCCGCCCAGGAAGCGCGAGCGGCGGGGAGAGCTTGAGGGTGAATCGAGACGAGGGGGAGATGCTTAAAGACTAAGGTGAGGCGATCGCCATGTTTCTCGATAAACTCTGTCACCGTTCCACTGGCCCGGGCGCAAAAGGGACATTGAAAGTCCGAAAACTCAAGCATGACAATCTCTTGAGCTTCAGCCCCTTTCTGGGGAGAATCGCCAATAAACTCCGCCGGAGACTGGCGCATCTGTTGCACCACTTCATTACGAGAGTCTTGTTGAGATTGTTGTTGTTGCTGCTGGTAAGCCTGAACCGACTCTAAAATCACCTCCGGGTTCTCCCGCAGAATCTCTAAGACTTGAGCTTCTAAATCTCCCGAGGGCGACTGTTGACAGCCACTCAGCAGCAGTCCGGCCATAACCAACCCGACGAGGGATTGGGATAACCCTTTAATTCTCAACACTTGTGTAAACCTCATGGATGGGTGGCTTTGATGAATGGCTTTGATGAATGGCTTTGACGAGTCGCTTTAATGGGTCGCTATAGCCCGTCCTACTCGCTGTTATTGGCTTGTGAGGAGGGATGGGACTGATTTGGTATCACCGAGGAATCGAGGGTCTTCACGGACACGTCAGTGGCTTGTACGTCAATGGTTCCGCTAGGGCTGCTGCGTTCAAAGTGGTCATCGACCACCTGAAGAGTCTCGCCACAACTTGGACAAGTTAGGGTTGCATCCCGAATTCCCACAAATTCAAACTGACAGACGGGACAGCGATCCTGAAGGAATTTACGACGTAGCCACCATTGCAAGCCCAAAACCGCAACGATCGCCAGCACCGGGAGCGAGACGAGCACAATCACAAACCATTGCACAATCCAACCCAGGCCAGCCGTAGTCAGGAGACTGACAATCAGCAACAGGGACAGCCAAAACATCAAGCCTGACCCTTGTAACTGTCTAAAATTGGCGTTGACCTTAAACTTGTTTGGATCCACAATAGCCTCCTTGCTGGTGACAGGGGACAGCCGCAAGAGATGACTATCCCTTGTGCTGAACTGACCGCTCGTCTTTCACGTTATGGGTTGATTTTATTGAAAGCCCATCAGTTGTTGCAATCGTCCGGCGATCGCCCCTTCACTGAATTGAGCCAGGGTTTCTTCCCGAAGCCAGGCGCCATCGACGCGGCGATCGCCACCTTGTAGCATTTCAACACAGGCTCCGGCTACGGCCTCAGGGTCTCGATGGGGAACCTGCCATCCCAATTTACCATCTTGCAAGGGGTCCGCCGAACCATCGCCCTGACCGGACAACACGGGAATCCCGGTGGCCATAGCTTCTAAATATACGATACCAAACCCTTCTTGAGACGGCATCACATAAGCATCAGCCACACGATAATGATCGGGGAGTTCTTCGGTGGCGACAAATCCAGCAAAAACCACCTGTTGCGCCACGCCTAAGTCTTGGGCCAGTTGTTCGAGGCGGGGGAGATCGTCGCCCCGGCCAATGATGAGATATTTAACATCAGGGTGGTAGTGGAGAATTTTAGGTAAGGCCCGTAGGGTCACATCAACCCCTTTGTAGATATCCCCGGACCATAATCGGGCCACGGTCATTAAGACGCGGCTATGGTCGAGGTGATAGCGATCGATGAGATACTGCGGTTTTGGCCCCGGCGAGAAGATCTCCCCATTGACGACGCAGGGGAGCAGTTTAAACTGTTGGGGGTTGAGCTGATTCGACTCACAGGCGCGATCGCGACTATAGCGGCTAATGGTCCAGATTTCTTGGGCCTGTTGCAGCGCCTTACGAGAGCCACCTGGCAACGGGTCCCAGATCTCCTTACCATAGGTCATGACACGATAGGGAATCCCCAACGGTTTACAGAAGAGGCGCACCAGGGGAGCGAGTTTGATATGGCCGCAGATGACGGAAGCGGGCCGCTGGCGTAATAGTCGTCCCAGTAGCGCCTGACATAACTTGAAGCGTCCCCACCAGGATGAGGCGGATTTGAAGTAACGAAAGCTTAGATAGGCGCTATCTGAACGCTCAAAGGGGTTATCACAGCCAACTCCATCTCGTAATAGCAAGACCTCCGCTCGTTGGCCGCTGGGACTTTCGGCGGCGGCTCGTTCGTAGGCTCGTAAGACATCTTTGACATAGGATTGAATCCCGCCTTCACAGGAGAAAATTTCTAAGAAGACAAATAGGTGCATCGATTGGCGATGTTGGAGCGATCGCACCGCCTGGCGATCGTTGGTAACATCGTCGCTAACAGAGGAATGGGGATGGGTGGTCATACTTATTTGACAAAACTTTAACGGAACATTAACAATCGAAACGGAATAAGCTACCTTGACAAAAAAATGTCTTGTGGTAATGAGCAATCCTCAACTCGGTTCGCCGAAGGAGTTGACTCAATTAGGGGGAGTCTTGTAAGCGGGCCTCGACCATTAGCCGGGCGACTTGGGGCATATCATACTCAGCTTGCCAATTCATCTGCTGTTTGGCTTTAGCGGGGTTGCCACGACTCACGGCGATATCGGTAGGCCGGTAGAGACTCTCGTCGGTGGTGACGTAGTCTTTTGAGTTCAGTCCCAGATGAGCGAACACCGCTTCAACGAAGTCTTGCAAGCTATAGGTGCATCCTGTGGCGATCACATAATCTTCGGCGATATCCTGTTGTAACATCAAGTACATCGCTTGAATGTACTCGGGCGCCCAACCCCAGTCTCGTTGAATACTGGTTTTGCCTAAATAGAGGGTTTCGTGACTCCCTTGGGCGATGCGACAGGCTGTTGCGACAATCTTTTGGGTGACGAAGCGTTCGGGACGTAGGGGGGATTCATGGTTGTAGAGAATCCCGGAACAGGCGAAAAGTCCATAGGCGTCGCGGTAGTTGGCCACTTCCCAAAAGGCGGCGGCTTTGGCGACACCATAGGGACTGCGGGGCCGGAAGGGGGTATCTTCATCGGCGGGAGTCCCTTGGGTATCGCCGAAGCATTCGCTAGAACCGGCGTTGTAGAATTTGATGGGAGAGCCGATAAAGCGGATCACTTCCAGGAGGTTGAGGGTTCCTGTGGCAATGCTATCAAGGGTTTCGACGGGTTGATCGAAGGAGAGCCCGACGGAACTTTGACCGCTGAGGTTATAGACTTCGTTGGGTTGGGTTTTGTCCAGGACTTGCAGGACGCTGCGGAAGTCGGTCAGACTCATGGAGTAGAGGCTGACGCGATCGCGAATCCCCAGGGCCACCAGGTTTTTGAAGGAGGACATTTGGGCATCTCGGGAGGTTCCACAGACCTCGTAGCCCCGTTCGAGGAGAAATTTCGCAAGATAAGCGCCGTCCTGCCCGGAAATTCCACAAATTAGTGCTTTTTTCATCTTAGGTTCGCGATCGTCTTGTCAGATCATGGTAGTTTCACCACTATTGCCACCAGTATAGGGATTGATTGGAGGCTCAGTTGAGACGGTCGGGGCGATGAGATCTCAGTTGGGTTTAGTCTGTTGTTCAGCGTGGCGATCGCCTCTCCGGGAAATTACGTAGAGAGAGGCTAATCTGAGGACACAGAGTTAGAGGGAGTCTCGATCGCGTGTTCGAGGAGTAGACAATTGCGTCCATCTTGGTCACGGTGGTAGGTGACGCGATCGCACAGTCGTCGTAACAAGAACCAGCCATAGCCCCCTTGACGCAGGGTTCCGGGTTCAGGTTCAGGGACTTGTTCCGGGTTAAACGGCTGGCCAAAGTCCCAAATGCGGATTTCGAGGCGATCGCATTTTAGGGAGAGTTGAATCTCAATCGGGGTATCGGGAGGACGATGACGGTGTGCATGACGGACGGCGTTACTAAATCCCTCAGCAATGGCTAACTTGAGACAGTAGAGACGATTATCGGACCAATGGGACAGTCTCGGTTGTTGCAAACAAAACTCCTCAAACCACCGCTGAATCTGAATCATCAGACTAAGATCACTGGCTACCGTCAACCGGCTTTGCCTTTTGCCCACGGCGCGATCGCCCTCCACGAGAAAGATCAAGGGCCTGGACTGGCCCTCGCCAGGCTCTCGGGAGCTACGATGGGCAAATCCTTGTCCAGTTTCGATTATAATGAAGTTTGGTTAAGTTCGATAACATTTTTGAGAAGACATTTTTGAGAATAATTGTCTGACCTTCACCTCAGACATTAACCGGTTCCTATTTCACGTTTTATGAGTATTATCACCCTTAAATCTATTGCTAAAGACTTTGGTATCAAAGAAATTCTACGGGATGCCAGCTTAAGCGTCGATGCCCAAGACAAAATTGGTTTAATTGGGACCAATGGCTCTGGAAAATCAACCCTCCTCAAGATACTGGCGGGCCTTGAACCCTATAATGAGGGCGATCGCCTCGTTAACCGCAACAAACGGGTCATTTACCTACCACAACAACCGGATATTGACCCCGAGCATACTGTTTTAGAGCAAGTCTTCTCCGATTGTGGCTCTAAAATGCAGATTGTTCGTGACTATGAGGCCCTGTCTCATCACCTCTCCCAAGCGTCAGGAGATGAACTCAATCGCCTGATGAATCAACTCACCCGCATCACCGAAGAAATGAATGCGGCCAACGCCTGGGATTTGGAAACCGAAGCCAAAATTATTCTCTCAAAATTAGGGATTGAAGATTTAGAGGTGAAAGTGGGAACCCTCTCCGGGGGCTATCGTAAACGCATCGCCCTGGCAGCAGCCCTATTAGCGGAACCGGATTTGTTGCTAATGGATGAACCCACCAACCATCTCGATGCCGAATCCGTAGATTGGCTACAAACGTATCTACAACGTTATCCCGCTGCCCTGGTCTTAGTCACTCACGATCGCTACTTTCTCGACCAAGTAACCACCCGTATTTTAGAAGTGGATCGAGGAGATTTATATAGCTATTCCGGGAACTATTCTTATTATTTAGAGAAAAAAGCCCTCGCCGAAGAAGTTGCTGCCAGTCAAGAACGCAAACACGCCGGAGTGTTGCGACGAGAACTCGAATGGCTTAAACAAGGACCTAAAGCTCGCAGTACCAAGCAAAATGCTAGGATTCAACGCATTGAAGGAATGCAAGACGTTGAATTTAAGCAACAGATTGGAAACGTCAATATTTCTACCCCCACGCGACGGATTGGTAAGAAAGTAATTGAATTAGAGAAAGTGGGGAAAGGCTACGGCGATCGCCAACTCTTTAAAGACTTTACCTACAGCTTTGACCGTCAAGATCGCGTCGGGATTATTGGTGGCAATGGTACCGGCAAATCGACACTTCTCAATATTATTACTGGGCGCACCGAACCCGATTCAGGAACCGTTGAAATTGGCGAAACCATCCATTTTGGCTATTTCGATCAACATTCAGAAGACCTAGTCGAATCAGCCAACCAAAACCAGCGCGTCATTGACTATGTCCAAGAAGACGCTACCCTAGTTAAAACCGCTGACGGCAGTATTATCACCGCCTCGCAGATGTTGGAGCGGTTCCTATTTCCGTCGAGTCAGCAATATGTGCCGTTACATAAACTTTCTGGGGGAGAAAAGCGGCGTTTATTTCTGTTGCGGGTGTTAATGGCTGCCCCCAATGTCTTAATTTTGGACGAACCCACCAATGATTTAGATGTACAAACCCTAGGAGTGTTGGAGGAGTATTTAGAGGACTTTAACGGCTGTGCGATCGTTGTCTCCCACGATCGCTATTTTCTCGATCGCACCGTCAACAAAATTTTCGCCATGGAACCCGGCGCACAAATTCGCCAATATCCGGGCAATTATTCCATTTACCTCGACTACAAACAACTCGAAGCCGAACGGGCCGCCAAAGCCGCCCAAGAATCCGCCGCCATGGCCCCGAAACCCCCCTCCTCGACGACAGCATCGGCCAAATCTGCCTCAAAGTCTGCCTCAAAATCCAGTTCAAGCTCAGGGTTATCCTATAAAGAGAAACGAGAACTCGAACACTTAGAAGGACAAATCCCCGATTTAGAGGAACGCAAAGCCCAACTCGAAGCCCAACTCTATCAAAATCCCCCGGATGACCATGTGGCCCTAGAAAGCCTATCTCACCAATTGGCGGAGTTAAGTCATCAGATTGAAACCTCCACAATTCGCTGGATGGAGTTAGCCGAACGAGAATAGAACGCGCCCAGAGCGAGGTAGATTCCCCCTCTTCCCTATTAACTATCAACTATCAACTATCAACTATTAACTCCAATCAATAGCCGCCCTAATCGCATCATCGAGGTCCGACTGGGGTAAACCGAGGTCTCGTACCGCTTTCGCCGCATCGTAATACATGGGTTCAGCGGACATTCTCACCCCATCGAGGGGAACCGAGGGGGATTTGCCCAGTTTGGCTAAGAGAATTTCATCAATCCAGGCCACCGCCAGCGGTAGCCAGAGAGGAACCGTATAGCGGGGGGCGCTTAAACCGGTGTGATGAGCAAGTTTATCTAAAAAGGCTTTGAGGCTGAGATTTTCATGGCCTAGGATATAACGTTCTCCCGTCTGACCCCGTTCCAAGGCCAAAACATGGCCTCGGGCCACATCGCGCACGTCAATAAAGTTTAAGCCGGTGTTGACATAGGCGGGCATCCGTCGTTGCAGAAAGCGCAGGATAATGTCTCCTGTGGGCGTAGGTTTGATATCTCGTGGCCCAATCGGCGTACTGGGGTTGACAATGACGATATCCTGTCCCCTCTCGATGGCTTGATAGGCTTCTTGTTCGGCCCAGTATTTGGACTGTTTATAAGCGCTAATGAGATTCTGGGGAGGACTTTGATAGGTTTCATCGGCCACCTGGCCCCCGGGTTTAACGCCAATGGCGGCCACGGAACTGGTGTAGACAATTCGTTCAACGCCAGCGGTTTGGGCCGCCTGTAACACCTGGCGGGTTCCCAGAACATTCACCTGATGCAGACGATCGCGATCGCGTCGCCAGAGAGAATAATGGGCCGCCACATGACACAGCGCATCACAACCCGCCATCAGTTGTCCTAACTCGGGGCTGTTGACATCTGCGATGACTTGTTCAACATCCAACCCGACTAAATTGTCTAAACGACTTTGGGGGCGAACCAAGGCGCGAACTCGATAATTCGATTCTAGGAGCGATCGCACCACATGAGACCCAATAAATCCCGTTCCTCCCGTTACAAAAACTTGTGTCACCACGACGATCTCCTCCAACAGACTGACTAGCTTGACCCTGCAACCTTTTATCCTAGGGTTAGGTTGACCAATTCAGGTCGCTTGAACCTTCGAGAAACCTCTCAACGGTCACGGACGTGGCAGAATAGAAGCGTAAATACCTAGTGACGTGCGACACCTCGATTTTGCTGACCTTACTGCAACAGATTGCCCAAATGATTAAGAACTGGTGGTCGGAGTTTACCCTTCAGACCAAACTCATGGCGGCGGCCACCCTCGTCGTATCCTTGATTGTGAGCGGTTTGACGTTTTGGGCAACCAACACAATTCAGCAGGATGCACGGCTTAATGATACCCGCTTCGGGCGCGATTTGGGGCTGCTGCTGGCGGCTAACGTCACCCAACTGATCGCCGAAGATAATAAAACGGAACTGGCCCGATTCAGTAATCAGTTCTATAGTCGCACCTCTAGTGTTCGCTATATTCTCTACGCCGATGAAGAGGGGCGCATCTTCTTCGGGATTCCCTATTCTGAAGCGACGGTTCAGAACTCCCTCCAGATTCAACGACGCATCCAACTTCCTGAGGGGTTCGGAGACTCGGAACAACCCTTTGTCCGTCAACATCATACACCCAACGGGCAAGTGACTGATGTGTTTGTTCCCTTGGTTCAGGGCGATCGCCATTTAGGGATTATGGCCGTCGGAATCAACCCCAACCCCACCGTTGTCACCTCCTCAGGCTTAACTCGTGATGTCACCATCGCCGTGTTTGTCTCGATTTGGGTGATGGTGATTCTCGGAGCGGTGTTCAACGCCCTTACCATTACTCGCCCCATCAAGGAACTCCTCGTCGGGGTGAAAAATATCGCCTCGGGGGACTTTCGCCAACGGGTTGATTTACCCTTCGGCGGTGAGTTAGGGGAACTCATCGAGAGTTTTAACGAGATGGCTGAACGTCTCGAACGCTATGAAGAACAAAATATCGAAGAACTCACCGCCGAAAAAGCCAAACTCGAAACCCTCGTCTCCACCATTGCCGATGGGGCCGTGTTGTTGGACAATCAAATGCACGTGGTGTTAGTCAATCCCACCGCCCGTCGTATCTTTGGTTGGGATGACCAAACTCTCGTTGGAACTAATGTTCTGCACGCTTTCCCCGCTGCAATTCAAGTGGAACTGACGCGGCCGCTGTATCAGATGGCGAAGGGGGAACGCGATAGTGGTGAGTTTCGCATTTCTATTAGCGAACCCACTCAGCGGATGATTCGCATTTTGGTGACAACGGTTTTAGATCGCGAACGGGAAAATGTTAAAGGAATTGCGATTACGGTTCAAGATATTACCCGAGAAGTGGAGTTGAATGAGGCAAAAAGTCAGTTCATTAGCAACATTTCCCACGAACTACGGACTCCATTATTTAATATCAAATCCTTTATTGAGACGCTCCATGAATATGGCGATGATTTGAGCGATCGCGAACGGCGGGAATTCCTCGAAACCGCCAACCACGAAACCGATCGCCTAACTCGTCTCGTCAACGATGTTCTCGATTTATCCCGCCTCGAATCCTGCCGAATTTACCGCCTTGAACCCCTCGATATTGTTCAACCCATTGAACAAACTCTACGAACCTATCAGTTGAATGCTAGGGATAAAGAGATTGAACTCAAACAAGAGGTCGAAGACTCACTCCCTTCGGTTCTCGGTCATTATGATCTCCTCTTACAAGTCTTCGCCAACTTAGTCGGGAATGCTTTAAAATTCACCGAAGCGGGTGGAAAAGTGATTGTCCGAGCCTATCTTCTCTCCACTGTTGCACCCGAAGAGCATCACCTGATGGGAGCAGAAACACGCTATGTACGCGTGGAAGTGGCGGATACCGGAATTGGGATTGGGGAAGAAGATCGAGAGGCAATTTTTGACCGCTTCTTCCGAGTTGAAAACCGGGTTCATACCCTAGAAGGAACCGGGCTAGGTCTATCAATTGTCCGCAACATCATCGATAAACATCACACCAATGTCAACTTAATCAGTGAAGTGGGTGTTGGTACAACCTTCTGGTTCGATTTAGCCGTCGCCGAAGAAGCCAGCCAACCTGGTAGCATTCCCATTGATGCAACTCCCCAATTGACAGTCAATCACGAGTCATGAAGCCTCCAATCCTGAATGGCTAATTGGCTAAGGCTAGAATCAGACTAATGGCCAGAAGACCCAGAACACCGACTAGGGTCGGGTTACGGCGATACCAGGGTGCTGGCTGACGCCGAGGCGGTGGCGTGAGAATCGGCTCGTCGATGTTCTGGTAGAGGGTACAGGTTTGGGCGTGGGGCCGTTTGGGAAAGTTGCAACTATCATCGAGGTGATAGGTACAGGTTAAACAGAGGGGTTCCTCGGGATTGGCTCGATAGAGGGGAATCCCCGGATGACCAAAGGCTTTGAGTTGATAGCCACAGTGGGGACAAGAGACATCATCATGACGTACGGGTTGCTGACATCGAGGACATGAAGACATAGAGACGATGGATGTTGGGCTGTATTCTCATGCTATATCCTAACTGATTAGCCCTCATGAGCGACGGCGGCGAGGGATTGAGGTTGAAACATTTGGGTACTTAAATACCGTTCGCCGCCACTGGCTTGAATCGTCACAATGGTGCGATCGCGGTAGTCTGAACCCGCCCC
>P_2C_Liq_2_UnCtyDRAFT_1000320_pt1 | contig 13504 bp, 14 predicted proteins | sample Pon2CUnioCityCA_FD_10236 | JGI IMG/M metagenome (IMG submission 10236) | reverse complement strand
TCACAAAGTTTGTGCCTTCTTCCGTGAAGCCTTAGGCGTCCTGAATTGCGAAATCTTGAAAAACTTCTTCTAGGCTGTTGTACGATGGGATTTCTATAAGACGCTGTTTGATCAACTCAGGAGTCGCCCAGTATACGGCGCTTATCCCTTCCGCTGTTTGCGGCTTCAGTTTCTTTGCGTAATCCGTTTTCATCGGGAACCAGTACGTTGTCTTCAGTGCAAACGCACCTTTGTGAATGTAGCAATGATAGGTCTTAACCGCTGGCCCCGTGATTTCACATCGCTTGACACGACACTCTTCTTCCACCTCACGAACTGCACAAACGGCTATAGATTCTCTCGACTCTAACTTGCCTTTAGGAAGGTCTAATTTCCCATTTCGCTCAATGACCAACAAATGTCCATCGGCATTTCTAACCCAACCACCACCGGCTATGATATGATGGTGTAAGGTCAAAAACAGGGACCAGAAATCGTGTTCGATGCCGATCTCAATCACCTGTTTCGCAGGCTCTTTATAACATCCTTTTAGCCACTTTTGGACTTGCCTAGCGGTGGATAAAGTGTTGATAAACTCCGGTGCAACAGCACCCGGCACCACGACCAATATGGCCTTATGAATGAAAACTTTGGTGTAATTTTGGAGCATGATACAAAACAAACAAGTTGCCCTTCGAACTGCGGAGAGCTTATTGCAAATTAAGGCCATCAAATTACAACCGGAAAATCCATTTACATGGGCTAGTGGGTGGAAAAGTCCAATTTATTGTGATAACCGCCTCACACTGAGCTTTCCAACTATTCGAAATTTCTTGAAAATTGAATTTGCAAAGCAGATTGAAGAGATTTATGGCAAGCCCGATTACATCGCCGGAGTTGCAACAGGTGCCATTGCTATAGGCATGCTCGTTGCGGAATACTTAGGGGTACCGTTTGTTTATGTACGCGACAAAGCCAAAGGTCATGGACGTCAAAATCAGGTAGAAGGGTATTTAGAAAGTGGCGCATCTGTCATAGTAATAGAAGATTTGATTTCCACTGGAGGCTCGTCTTTGAAGGCTGTTGATGCTTTGAAGGAGGCCGGTGCCCGTGTTATGGGGATGTTGGCCATTTTTACGTACGATTTTGAATTGTCACGAACCAATTTTGACAAAGCAGGCGTTCGACTCAACACCCTAAGCGACTACCACCATCTTCTTGAGCAAGCAGCACAGCAGGGCGCCATTCTAGAAGACCAGATTGCGCTTCTCAAAGAATGGAGAGANCANCCTGACCAGTGGGGANAATAATCTAATTAGGATCTACCCACTTCACTTCATCCATATCATAGGACTGTACATTACCGTCCTTAAAGCGGAGCGTTAAACGGCCATTATTAGCAACGGCATCTACCGTTGCCGACATTTCCGTTCCATGAATGAGGTAGGGTTGCGGTTGATCTTGACCCCACAACACTTCCTTGTAGGCATTGGCCAGTTCCCCCGCACCAAAACTGCGTGTGAGCTCATGCGCAAACCGGTGTTGAATTGCTCGTGCTACCTCTTCAGGAGTCTGTTTAGCACCAACCCACTCATTTAGAAATGCCGCCCGTTCAAGCGCATCTTCCGTCCGGTTTACGTTGATACCTATTCCAATGCTACTGCTTTTAATTCCCATACCCGACCAGTGGTTTTCGATCAACATACCGCCCAATTTTTTCGTTTTGATCATAAGATCGTTGGGCCATTTAAACAAGACCTCTTNTGGCAATAGTGGCTTCAAGGCGACGCAAACCCGCTGGTTTACCTCAAAACTCTCCTTTAACGGAACAGGCCATTTGACATAAATGGACAATAACATACTACTTTCAGGGCTGTCGTGCCACTTTGACACCCCGCGGCCACGCCCCATACTTTGGTGCCCCGCGAGCACTGCGCTGTAAGATTCTAGATCTCCATGCTGCCGCAGCATACGCTTTATTTCAAGCTGCGTACTATCTACTATTTTTAACTGATAAAAGGGAAGAATTCCCGACATTGTGCCCCATTATTGATCGAATGCCGAAGATGGCATATGTTTTGGTAATTTAAGAACAAATACACAATACATTTTAATGCATACAAAACCCGAAGCTTCGTCTGAGCTCGTCAAGAAATTTGTCGTAGAAGGACTACAGGAAATCAAAGGACAGAACATTACTGTTTTAGACCTACGAGAAATAGAAAATGCAGTCACCGATTTTTTCATCATCGCAGAAGGAAATTCGAATACGCAGGTAAATTCTTTATCCGACAGCGTGCACAAAGTGGTGCGCGAAAACGTTGGAGATAAACCGTGGCACATTGAAGGACGTGATAATTCGGAATGGGTACTCATGGATTATGTCACCGTTGTGGTGCACATCTTCCAAAAAGGAATCCGCGAGTTTTATGATTTAGAAAGCCTTTGGGGCGATGCGGAAGTAACAACTATAGAAAACGATTAGGCCTTATGGCAGATAATCCCAACCAGAATCAGATCGACAAGCTGAAGAAACAGTTTGCAAAAAATAAAGGCTCAAACGGCGACGGGAAAAAGCCCGGTAGTCCAAAAAAAGGTGGCAATAAATTCAACTTTTATTGGATCTATATCATCGTATTTGCCTTGTTCATAGGCATGCAGATCTTTACCGCAATGAGTTTTAGCACTAAAAACTCCACCTACCAGGAGTTTGAACAGGCGCTTGAACTAGGTGATGTCGACCATGTAAATATTTTGAACGATCGCAAGGTACAGGTCTTCATTAAAGAAGAAAGCCTGCGCGAGAGTGAACGCTATGATGACGTGAGCAAGACGAATTACAGCGACGCGATCAATCCCGGCCCACACTATGTCTTTGAAATGCCTTCAACAACTTTCGAAGACCGGATTAAAGATTACTACGAAGAACGGGGCATAAAAGACCGTATACCCGTCAACTACCAAACGCAGGATAATTTCCTAACCGATATCATTTCGTGGGTTTTACCATTGGTATTGATGGTCGCAGTATGGATGTTCCTGATGCGTCGAATGTCGGGAGGAGCTGGCGGTGGTGCTGGTGGCGGTTCGCAAATTTTTAATATCGGAAAATCGCGCGCGAAAGTATTTGATAAAGATACCGAAGTAAAAACCACTTTTAACGATGTTGCCGGAATGACTGGCGCCAAAGAAGAGGTTTTAGAGGTGGTAGACTTTCTGAAAAATCCTAAGAAATACACTGACCTGGGTGGTCGCATCCCAAAAGGTGTCATGCTATCTGGCCCTCCAGGAACCGGTAAGACATTGCTTGCAAAAGCAGTAGCCGGTGAAGCAAAAGTTCCTTTTTTCTCGTTATCAGGTTCTGATTTCGTCGAAATGTTTGTAGGTGTAGGCGCGTCACGCGTTCGCGACCTGTTCAAACAAGCCAAAGAAAAATCCCCTTGTATCATCTTCATTGATGAGATTGATGCGATCGGGAGAGCCCGAGGAAAAAACAACTTCTCTGGTGGAAATGATGAACGTGAAAATACGTTGAACCAATTGCTTACCGAAATGGACGGCTTTGGCACCAATGAACACGTCATTGTTATGGCTGCTACTAACCGTGCAGATATTCTCGATCGTGCATTGATGCGTGCAGGCCGATTCGACCGCATCATCTATGTGGATTTACCCGAATTGACCGAACGAGAAGCCATCTTCGGCGTTCATCTTAAGGGCATCAAGACCGACGATTCTGTCGATGTAGCACTATTAAGTAAGCAAACCCCTGGATTCTCCGGTGCGGATATCGCCAACGTATGTAATGAAGCTGCGCTTATTGCAGCGCGTAAAGAGAAGAAGGTAGTAGGAAAACAGGATTTCCTAGACGCCGTTGACCGTATTGTGGGGGGTCTCGAAAAGAAAACAAAAATCATTACTGAAGCGGAAAAGAAAGTCATCGCCTACCATGAGGCAGGACATGCTGCCACGTCTTGGTTGCTCGAACATGCGGCACCGTTAGTAAAAGTAACCATCGTTCCTCGGGGTCGTTCCTTAGGTGCAGCATGGTATTTACCTGAAGAGCGCCAAATCACAACAGCCGATCAAATGCTGGATGAAATGTGTGCTACCATGGGCGGTCGCGCTGCTGAGAAAGTCATCTTTGACAAAATCTCCACCGGTGCCCTGAGTGATCTTGAAAAGGTGACTAAGCAAGCTCGAGCAATGGTCACGGTCTATGGGTTAAACGACGTATTGGGTAATGTCACTTACTATGATAGTCAAGGTCAGAACGAATACGCTATGGATAAACCGTATTCTGAACAAACCGCCGAAACCATAGATCAGGAAATCAGTAAAATCATTGAAAAGCAGTACGAGCGCGCCATTGAAATGCTGGAGAACAATCGTGAAAAATTGGACCAGCTCGCGAATCTATTGCTTGAAAAGGAAGTCATCTTTAAGGAAAATGTAGAAGAAATCTTCGGAAAGCGTCCGTGGGACAAAGAAGAAGAAAAAAAGGAAGTTACCGCTGAGGCAACACCCGCTTCACCGGCCGAAGCGCCTACCTCGGATGAAGTAAAAATAGAGGAATCTACTGAGGATACTAACAACGTTGGGGTTGAAGAACAAACGGATACCTCCACTGATGTCGCTGCAGCGAAGGAAGAATAAGCCTTTAGNGTAAAGTAGCACCGCAAAACCGCGGCCCGTTGGGCCGCGGTTTTTTGTTAATAGCTACGGGGCGCGGGCAGTTGTATTTGCTTTACACGTATTATTTTTGATAAAACGTCAAACGTGCTATGGCAAAATCCTCTGGATTTTTTTCTAAACTTAAATCCAGTCTCCTCGGTAAAACTGAGAGGACAGAGGAAAGTGCTGCAGGAAAGTTCGCACCCAAACAAGAGGAGCCTTTAGACGTAAAGTTCGTTCAGACGTTCACGGAAGGTGGTGGTAATTTCATGTACTGTACGAGCTTACAAGAAGCCGTTCATGCACTAGAACAATATGCTGGTGATCAGCAATGGCGTGGTGTATACATTTCAAGTCCAGCCATAGCAGATTGGAGTAATCACACGAAATTGGACACCACTTTTGAGAACGACGGCCAGTATCCCGCTGTACTGAGTACCTGTGAAGCGCTCATTGCATTTAATGGGGGTATTATGATCCATTCACACCACACCGGTGGCAGAAAATTAGGCGATCTCCCAAAACACCACATTCTTATTGCGCACACTTCTCAAATCGTACCCAATCTTAGAGACGGTCTGACTGCAATCAATCAAAAATACCGTGATAACAGACCTTCTAACATTGCAGTAATCAGAGCGCCACACGATCAAGCCGTTGAATTGGCCTCTGCAGACCCAAACAAAGGAAGAACAGTCTTTTTAATTTTGATTGAAGACGAAGCCTAATGGGAAAGCGCGCACTCTTCGGAGGGATTTATGCCCTGGTTCTTATCGGAACCTTTGGATACAGTGACTTCGGCCCGTATTTATTGGCAGTATTCACTGTGCTTTTACTCAACGAAGTTGCGCGAATTTTAGATGTTCAAAGCAGGTTTCCATTACTAGCGTTTACCGCTTCCGCCCTTGTGCTTGGCGTATTTTTTGGCTGGGGCAGTCCCATGGAACTCCTATCCTCCACTTTATTTATCGGTGTATTGCTCGCCCTTACACTGCTGCGCGCTCAACGTCCAGCGCACGAAATGCGCCGAGGTTTATTCGCATTAGCCTATATATGGTTGCCTATGGTGTATCTCATTCAAGTCGCTGAAGATTTCCCCTGGCTCATTCTTTTCATCTTCATTATGATTTGGTCCAGCGACACCTTCGCTTACCTCGCGGGCCGACAGTTCGGCAAACGTCCTTTGGCTCCAAAACTCTCTCCAAAAAAAACTATTGAGGGTTTTATTGGAGGCATCATTGGCACTTTGATTGTCGGCGTGGTAGTGAATCATTACATCGGATGGACCTCTACGTCGGCAGCGCTCTCCCTGGCTTTGACTGTAGCGATTACAGCGCCTTTCGGAGACCTGGTTGCCTCTTCCTTAAAGCGGGAAGCCGATATCAAAGATTCAGGTGTATTTTTGCCGGGTCACGGTGGCGCTTTAGATCGCCTTGATAGTTTTATAACCGCCGCTCCCGTGGCCGCTTTAGTTTATTATTACATACAACTCATATGACCATCCATAAAGAAGGAAAAGGAACACTAACGGTGTCGTTCATCGCTCTGTTCATCATTAATGCCCTGGTTCAATATTTGACCGATATACAATGGCTACACATCGCAACACTGGCCATTAGTGTCGTACTCTATGCGATTGTACTGCAGTTTTTCCGCAATCCTAAGCGTACGGTAACCTTGAATCCTGATGCTATTATCTGCCCTGCAGATGGCAAGGTAGTAACCATTGAAGAAGTCTTTGAAGATGAAATTCTAAAAGACAAGCGCATACAGGTATCCATTTTTATGTCCCCGTTTAACGTACACGTTAATCGTTATCCATTAGGCGGAAAGGTGGCAGAAGCCATTCATCACGAGGGAAAATTTCTTGTAGCGTGGCACCCAAAAAGCTCGACACTCAACGAACGCACAACCGTCACGATCGATAATGATCGTTGGGGAAAAGTACTGTTTCGCCAAATCGCTGGCGCCGTTGCACGCCGTATCGTTATGTATGCAAAACCAGGAGATCTCGCTCTTCAAGGTTCGGAATACGGCTTTATCAAATTTGGCTCTCGCGTAGATTTATTCCTGCCGCTAGATAGCGAAATTCTTGTCAAAGAAGGTGAAGTGGTAAAAGGCGGAATTACCGAATTGGCAAAACGTCCTTAGACGCTTTTTAAAGCCTAGGAAAGTAAGTTCTGAGCCCAACCCAGGACCAATTCGAATTGATCCTCACGGTTCATGTTACTATTGTCTAAAGTACGTGCATCCTCAGCCGCAATGAGCGGAGAATCCGAACGTTCCATATCCGCTTTGTCTCGGGACTTCAGATTTTCGAGCACCTCTTGAAAGGAAACGGCTTGTCCTTTGAAATCCAATTCTGCTTTACGCCGCGCAGCCCGAACATCGTCAGATGCGGTCATAAAGATCTTGAGCTCTGCGTTTGGAAAAACTACCGTTCCAATATCGCGGCCGTCCATCACCACACCCCCATTGCGACCCATGGCCTGCTGTAAGGCAACCAAATGACGTCGTACTTCAGATAGTTTTGCCACATGGGAAACGACATGACTCACGGCCATTTCTCGAATTTCTTCTTCAACGCGCTGGCCATTCAAGAAAGTAGCGTTGCTACCGGCCGCATCCAACTCAAAGGTGATTTGCACTTGATCCAGTGCACCTTCAATCGCAGCAGCATCACAACCGCTTTCTTTGCTCACCCAACCCTTACGTAAGGCATACAAAGCCACTGCACGATACATCGCTCCAGAATCTACATAGACGTACCCCATGGATTTTGCAAGTGCCTTTGCAAGCGTACTTTTTCCGGTCGAGCTGTGTCCATCAATGGCAATTGTGAGCGGCTTGGTCATGAAGGAATAATTATAAATTCAGATTTAAAGATAGGGTATTCATACGCCCAGCAACACTGCGTAATTCATTGGCAAAGTGCAACTGGAATTTGGAAAAATAGACCGATGCACCCAGCGTAAAGCCGCCGCTCGTTCTCCGGTCAGCTAAGGCCATCTCAAATTGACGTCTAAAGCTGTACCCTGCCATAATATGCAAGCGTTGTGTAGGTAGAAATTCCAACGATCCATTTATATGACGTAAACCCAGATTTAATAAAGATTGGGTGCCCTGTGTCGTTTGACCCGTAACGGGATCTACTGTCACAAGATTAGGATCGTCGTAGCCTAAATTAGGTCGATTCAGTTGATCGGCGACTAGTGTCCAACGAAATGGCGCATGTTCCAATTTTTGACCGAATGCCACTAAAAGATTCACAGGCAATGCTTCTCGAGTTCCTGCAAAAGTGGACAATTGCCTACCCGTATTTTTCAGTAACACAGCAACATCTACTCCGTTCTCTAAGCGGGTCATGGCTTGAAGATCCATCGCCAATGCCCAGCTCTGGTAACTTTCATAGGTTCCGTTAACTAACTTACCGGTCATTCCAAAGCGCCAGTTACGCCATTCCGCCAATGGTGTTCCCAGGGATAATGCTATATCCCCAGCATAGAAGATGCCCAAGTTATTTCCCCAAACATCTGTAGCCGTAAACTCCCCGTACTGAATGGTCTGCGCAGCCGCAATCACCGGATGTCCTTTTATCTTAAAACCATAACTGCCCTGAAGCAACTGAATGCCCTCCCCAAGTGCCGCTGCACTCATCTCAAGTTGAAACAAAGTGCTGTCATTTAGTAGTAGCGGATTTTGCACCGCAAAGGCGCCTACAGGACCAGGATTGATGTAGGAGGTATTGCCTAGGGCAGAGCTCCCAGCAAAAACACTCCGGTCTAGAAAAGAGAACACGCCGGTTCCTCCGCTTTGCGCGAGGGCCAGCGAACTCCAAAAAACTGTTATAACAAGGGCTCTTATCAAGGCTTTTTAACTTCCACAGGTACTAGCTTCTTTGCATTTTTTACCTTTTGGTCTAAGATAGCTAAATCCAAAACTTCCCGCATTTCACCAACGTAATGGAACGTCATTCCCTTTAAATAATGCGCCTCAATTTCTTCGATGTCCTTACGGTTCTTATCGCAAAGTATGATTGTAGTAATCTTCGCGCGCTTTGCAGCTAGGATTTTTTCCTTGATCCCGCCCACTGGCAATACTTTCCCGCGAAGCGTAATTTCGCCAGTCATGGCAAGTTTTGCTGCTACACGTCTTTGCGTAAATAAACTCGTCAATGCGGTGAGTAAGGTGATACCAGCTGACGGACCGTCTTTCGGTATAGCACCCTGAGGTACGTGGATGTTAATGTCGTACGACGTGAAAAGCTTGGGGTCGATACCCAGTTCTTCGGCATTGCTCTTTAAATAGGCCAGGGCAATGGTTGCACTCTCCTTCATCACATCTCCTAAATTTCCGGTAACGATTACTTTTCCACTACCTCTACTTATAGAGCTTTCAATAAATAAAATATCACCACCTACAGGGGTCCACGCCAATCCGGTAACTACTCCCGCATGGAGGTTGCCTTCATAACTGTCTCGTTCTAGAAGGGCCGAGAATAGTACCAATGGTATCTTTCTCTATTTTGACGACCTCCGCATCACCCATAGCGATGTCCTTTGCGGTGTGACGAATGAGTTTTGCCACCTTTTTGTCTAACGAACGAACGCCACTTTCACGAGTATAGCCTTCTACGACCGCCTTTAATTCAGGCTTTCCAATGCTGAATTGGTCCTTCGTTAATCCATGATTTTCAAGCTGCTTCGGCACCAAATGACGTTTGGCAATTTCCACCTTCTCCTCAGTTGTATAGCCGGAGACATTAATGATTTCCATACGGTCCAGCAAGGCGGGTTGAATGGCACCCAGGTTATTCGCGGTAGCAATGAAGAAGACCTTACTGAGGTCGTAACCCATTTCCAAATAGTTATCGTAGAAACTGTTGTTTTGCTCTGGATCTAAAACTTCTAACATGGAGGAAGAAGGATCACCACCTACGCCGTAGCTTAATTTATCTATCTCGTCCAAAATAAAGACTGGGTCGTTCGAACCGGCCTTCTTCATATTTTGCAAAACGCGTCCTGGCATTGCGCCGATATACGTTTTTCGGTGCCCTCGTATTTCAGCCTCATCGCGAAGTCCACCTAAGGACATGCGCACATAAGGACGACCTAAAGCCTCTGCTATGGACTTACCTAATGAAGTTTTACCTACCCCTGGAGGCCCGGCCAAACAAAGAATAGGGCTTTTCATATCTCCCTTAAGCTTGAGCACGGCAAGATGCTCTAAAATGCGTTCTTTCACTTTTTCCAAACCGTAATGGTCGTTATCCAGTGCCTTTTGAGCCGATTTCAGATTTATTCTTGCATCACCCTTGCTCTCGAAAGGTAAATCCAACATGAACTCTAAGTAGTTGCGCTGAATAGCAAATTCAGGCATCTGCGGATTCAGCCGTTGCAACTTACGCAACTCCTTCTCAAAGTGTTCTGCGGTCTTATCGTCCCAAGTCTTTCCTTTTGACTTTTGACGCATTTCTTCGATATCGCCTTCACTACTATTCCCACCCAATTCTTCTTGAATGGTTTTCATCTGTTGGTGCAGGAAATATTCGCGTTGCTGCTGATCGAATTCGTGCTTTACTTTATCGTGAATTTCATTCTTCACCTCGAGCATTTTCAACTCAAGATTCAATCCTTCCAACACCTTTACTGCCCGATCTTTCAGCGAATCTAACTCCAGAACCTCTTGCTTTTTTTCGAGATTCATGCTGCTGTTCGATGCAATAAAATTGAGTAGAAACGTATTGCTCTTGATATTATCCAATGCCGTTTGCGCCTCACTAGGAATGTGCGGGCTTTCTTGAATTAATCTTGCCGCGATCTCCTTAATGGAATCCATAAGTACGGTAAATTCCGCATCATCCTCAGCTGGAACAAACTCGGGTAGGAACTCCACCTTCGCCATGTTGAACGGTTCGGTCTCCACCCACTCTAAAATCCTAAAGCGTTTTTTACCCTGAATGATGATCGTAGTATTGCCATCGGGCATTTTAAAACTCTTTACGATCTGCGCTAGCGTTCCAGTCGGAAATACCTCAGCTTGACCTGGGTCTTCCGTATTGCCGTCGCGCTGAGCAATCATCCCAACAAATTTCTGATCCTCTTTAATGCTCTTAATCAAGCGAAGACTTTTATCGCGACCGGCAGTGATAGGCGCAACCACACCTGGAAAAATCACCGTATTGCGCAAAGGCAAAATAGGGAGTAACTCTGGGAGTTGGTCGTCCTGAATTTCAACCTCTTCGTCAGAGGTCATTAACGGAATAAATTCCGTGTTTTCGCTGATAATATCGCTAAGTGACAATGTGTCCATATTCATCCAAATCAATTAGGGTTTGCCTCAAATTCTGCGTCATGCTGTCATTTAAGGTCAAAAAAGGGCCGCTCTTTTGGAGGGCCCTATATATGGTTCAAAGGCTGTGCCGAACTTATTGCTCGAAGAAACCTAAACTCATTCCGAATTTAAACGTGATGCTTCCATCGAGTGCATTGCGCTCTGCAGGGTTCGCATCTAAATATTCNNNNGTGTAATTAAAACCTTCCACGTTAGAAACGCCAAATCCATTGTAATAGATACCTAGGTTGTAAAAACTTTTCAGCGACCTACGAATTCTCCAACCAAAACCAACGGCATACGTGTAGGTATGACCGGTTCCAGGATACAATGCTATTTCCTCAGGATATTGCGCATTCGTATTTAAATGTGGCTGGTAGGTCAATGCGCCTACTCCAACGTGAATGAATGGTGTGTGGTGATTGCGTTGATTGTATTTTCCGAAAGGAATAAAATGCACATTCGTAAACACATTAACATTTAAAAGATCCGTATCCACCTGATAATCGCGAGTTGCATTCCCGTGAAGGTTATCATGACTATAGATACTTCCATAGTTTACATCTGCACCTACGCTGAGCAAACTGTTGAAATTGTATTTGAGTTGAGTCCCTAATCCAAAACGAGCCTCTTGAGTCAATGCACCTAAACTAGCTCCGTTCACATCACCGAGGTAATTTTGTGTCATGGCATATCCGCCTAATTCTAAAAATGCAGTTGTTCTCTGCGCACTTGCCTTGAAAGTCGTTCCGACTATTGCCGCCACAAGGGCGATGTATTTTATATTCTTCATAATCATTGTGAGTCCCTCAAAAATACCAATTTATTATCGTCAAATGTATGTATACGGTACCCCATTTCTCGGAAGGATGTTAACGACTCCATTTCTTTAATATTGTTTTCCAAACACCAACGCACAAAAGCACCTCGTGCCTGCTTACTAAAGGCAGACACCGACTTTAATTGGCCGTTTTTCATTTGCTTAAAATCTATTTGAACATACGGGTGCCTCACGTTTTTCCAATCAATGGCCTTACTGTATTCGCCACTGCAGGCGTCTAAAACGAAGGATGCATCTGTAGCATTGACCCATTGGGTTAAAATAGGACGCCACAGATTGTATAAGTTCTTATGCGCTGCTACTTGCAACCGGGATTGCATTTCGAGGCGGTAGGGCACAATGTACATGGCACTTGAAACGACTCCATACAAGGCACTCATCACGTACAAAGACCGCAGAGCATTTGCCTTTCCTTCAGCAGTCAATTCCGCCGAATTAAGAAATTTAAAAGCTTCACCATTGTAGGCGGTCAACCCTTGCAAGCCGCTGGAGACATTAACGAACGATTCCGAATTTTCCAACCATATTTTTTCCACGGCGGGCCAAAGCGCTTCACTTACTTTAAATAATGAACGTGCCTCGTCCGAAGGTAACAGTTGGACCGCCTTCGCTACCGCTGTAGTTATTTCGGGGAACGCACAAGAAGGCGCCGTGCTAGGCACAGGTTGGCGTTCATTAGACATTCCTTTTGATGGAGACAGTAGAATCAATGGATGTTTCATAGGATAAAAATAAGGAGTGACCTACCTTTAAGCCCTAAGGCACGGCTTTTGTTTTGTACAACCCGATGAAGAAAATGAAGAATTTAGGACTGATTATTACTCTGGCACTCGCATTAAGTGGATGTCAAGGCGCGAAGTACCACTTTAAATCGGGGAAAAAGTATGCCGAAGCTAGCATGCTCAAGGAAAGTGTCACTTCATATAAAAGAGCGATCGACCGCAAGCCGAACAAGGTCAAATACCGCATCGCTATGGAAGACGCCGGTAGTGCTTTGCTTGAAGAGCTTTTCACAAGCTACCGCTTCGCAGACGGCAATGACAGTGCGTCAATCTATAAGTTTCGCGATGCCGAAAAATGGCGCAACTATTTAGTTCCTTACATGAATACGAGTCGCTATGAAGGCTTTTACGATCAGGATTACAGGGACCAATTGGGCCGCTTTCTAGCACAGAAATACGAACGCTCGAAGAAATGGATCCGTACGCGGGAATACGAACGCGCTCAAAAAAACCTTTTGGAAATCAAGGAATTGGACCCGGATTACAAAGACGTTGGGGAACTTCTTGAGTTTGCAGAGGTCGAACCCCTGTATGTCGCAGCGCTTGAACTTTTAGAAAATGCGGAGTATCGCAATGCATACGACTTACTGCAACCCATTTTAAAGAAATATCCAAAGCAGAGTCTCCTGCGTAAGCTAGAGGAGCAAGCGATTGAGCGCGGAAAGTATAGGCTGGGCATCATTTCAGACCCAAATATTACCGGTAGTGAGGCAACTATGTCAGCCGCATTGCAAAGTGCAGTGATTTCTTTGATCCAACGAGAAAAAGATCCTTTTCTAGAACTTTTGGACCGCACCAATTTTGATTTACTACAACAAGAGCAAGAAGCGATCATCAATGGCTCAACAAACGAATCGGCTGTAACGCAGGAATTGTTGGCGGCCGATGGCTACCT